>JACCDG011432083.1_pt1 | contig 10563 bp, 8 predicted proteins | sample 7442471 | NCBI WGS metagenome assembly JACCDG01 (sample SAMN15323444, study PRJNA562643) | freshwater metagenome | isolation source: river surface water | place: USA:Blue River Watershed | collected 2017-08-17 | reverse complement strand
GATACACTACCCCGGCTGAGCCGGGATTAGTTCGACTTACGATTTTCGTATCGCCTTTCAGGCTCACAAAAATCGAGTCTCACTAATACACAACAATCTTTCGTTTCATCGAAAATACTGCTTCGCCTAATTTCGGCGCAAGTTTGGGGCTGCTATACGCATTCAGTCCGGCTTTTTCCAGACTATTGGCATAACCGAATACATCTTTCACCTGATTTTTATAAAGCACCTCTCCCGTACCGGTTTTTTTTAATTGCAGATTAACCACCAGTGCACACAAGGCTATTTTATAATTGTTTTCCAGCACATCACTGCTGATGTCCTTCTGGGTATCGCAAGAAACTTCAATAACAAAATCGGCCTGTTCGGCTTTATCGGTAAACATGATTTCCTGTCCGCCAAACTTTTGTTTAATAAAGTGCTCTATATCCGTATGACCGGTTTCCCTGCCCAGGTTTTTTTCGGTGGATTGCACAAATAAAGTAATGGCTACAACAGAAGCACTTACTTTCAATGATGGGGTTTGAATAAACTGATTCAGCATACTGATGCCTGCACGGCCTACCGAGTCGTTAGCCATCAGGGAAGTAATATCCGGATTGAGCGAAAATTGCACATCAGTACCCAACGGCTCTGCATAGTCTATTCTAATACTCAATTCACCACCGGCATTGGTACCCGATTTTTCAGCAATCTTTATTTTTTCTTCACTCGAAATAATGGTAAAGGGGAAATTTTGCAAGGGTGTTTTATTGGTTAGTATCAGGTTGTATAACAGGGGATTGTAGTTTTTTTGATAAGGTTTTAATTGAGGGGTGTTTTTTTGTTCTATAACAGTAATACTTTGCAATTGTTTTTGTATCAGGCCAGTAAGGTCAAACACGTTTTTAGCCCCATTGGTTTGTGTGGCATCGAAATTAATTTCTTCGCTCAGGTAGGGGCTAAGTACCCCAAAAGCCTGAATACGTTTTTTTAAGGAAGAGGAAAAATCTTTATTTTGTTCGTCGGTAAAGGCAGAAGCAATAAGTGCCTGAGCTTTGGTAATAACCTGTTGTTTTTTACGGGCTTTTATCTCCTGGTATTCCTGTTTATCGAGCTGATAATATACCCAGTATTGTTTGTCGTTTTCGTAAGCATCCACCAGCGTATAGCCTTCAATATTATCGCTGTTAGACAACTTAATGAGGGAATTGAAGTTCTCGGTAAACTGATTGTTGTTTTGAACAGTATACAACACAGAGTTGGTGGAAATATCCACTTTAATTTCGGAAGCCAGGTCGTACAGCGCATTTTTTTTAGCTTCCATCTGGTAATTAGTACCTCCGTTTTTATTGGCAACACCTATACCCACATATTTAAAACCATTATTGGGGCGGCTGCTTACCCAGGAGGGAACTTTTACTTCAACTGTCTGTTGCACGGCCACTGGTTGTTTACTTTTACAGGCGGTAATAAGCAGAAGGCAAATTATTATTTTGGAAACATGGTTCATATTACCGTATGCTGTTCTGTACAGTATTTTTATAGGTATTTACGGACTGACTGTAAGCTTCGTTTTTCAGTTCATCAAACGACCGAAGATTGGTATTGGCACTAAATTGTCTTCTCCAGTTATTTGGATTATAACGCATAGCCGGAGCGGTTTGATCGGGATTGTAGGGATAAAGGTGATTGATGTTTCCTTCAAATTTCCGGGCAAATTCGTTGTATTCTATTGCATCCTTAGCGCTAATGGTGGCACTTTGCGAAGTAACAATCTGGTTGGTATAGGCATTAATGAGTTTATAGTTCAGGTTATAGGAAAAAGATCGTTGGGCTTTAACAGTATTGTAATCTACCGGCTTATATTCTGTAATGGTGAGGGTATCATTTTTTTTTGTTTTTACTTCAAGAAAAGCTTTGGCATTAGTTTTCTGAAGGCCGGAATCGTGTTCTTTTTTACTGCTAATGGTATAAGTATAAAAGAAGTCGGCACCCGTAGCCTTACGTATGGCCTGTATCAGGTCAATGTTTTCACTTTGGTTGGTGTTATTTATATCGGGTATGGAAAGGAAAGGGGTATTGTTGATGATTTTGGCATTGTTGAAGGTAGTGGAAGCATCGTTGAAACGATTAAAAAGCAGCTCTTCTATTTCTTTGTCGGCAGCGTTGTTGGTGTTTTGGGGCTTAAAAAGCATAAAACTTTTTTGTTGTTGGCCGGAGGCTAATTCCAGCAGGTCTTTCGCATCCTTATAGTCTTCGTTTTTATTTTTAATCTGCATGAGTAAATTGAAGGCTGCGGTATAATTTTTACTTTCTAATTGTATTACAGCGCTTTGGTAAAGGGGCTCACATACCGAAATCATTTCGAGGCGGCTGGTGTTTTTGTACTCCTGGTTATACTTTTTAATTTTGTCAATATAGCTCAGGGCTTCCGTAAATTTTTTTTGATTTACCAGGTTATATGCCTGTATGTAGTTTTTCTCGCAATAGTTTTCAACAGCATTTTTATAATCATCTTCGTAGGATTTTGGATAGTCGAGTACTACATTCACTTGTCCGCAACGGCTGGTGAAGCTCTTCAGTCGTTCGAAGGTTTCTAAAGAAGCATCCAGTTGTTGGGTAGTATAATTTCTGAAGAATTCGGAAGAAAGGTGCGATACGTATTTTTGCCCTACTTCTTTTAGTTTTATACGGGCATCCACGTTGGTGGTTTTACGCTGTAAGGATTCCAGGTAATAATCGGCAGCCTCATTCACCAGGCCTTGTTTTTCCAATTGTTCGGCTACTTTAAAGTATTTTTTTGAACCCGAACAACTTGTGAACAGGAGAAATATACACAATGCAGTTATAGGAAAGGTAAATTTCAAGGGAAAGGATATAAAAATACAAGAGCATCCCGGTGTGAAGATGCTCTTGTACGGTGTAAGCGATTATTTACCTTCTTCGGCCAGTTTTTTCATTTCGGCATCGAAAATCTGCTGAAATTTTTGTTTATCGTAATCCAATTTCAATTTGGAGTCGTTCGAAATTTTTTGATCCATTTTCTCGAAAACCTCTTTTTTATTGGCTTCTATGGCAATCCAGTAACTGAATGCTCCATCGGGTTCTTTGAATATTTTTTCGCCAATTTCTTTTACATTGGAAAGTTGCATGTTTACTACTTCACGCGCCAGTTCTTCAAATTTATTTTCATATTCCTGGCTATTTCCTACCGAACGCTGGTTGGTGTATTGGTCGGTAACCCGTTTGATCATGCTCTGAATGTTTCCGGCCATTTCACTTTTGGCATTCTGAAAGGCTATCTTTTTAGCGGTAGCCAGGTCAGGCGATTTTCCTACCTGTTTGGCACGGAAGAAATTTTCGTCGGAACGGTATTCTTTGGTACTGAAGGGAACACTGATTTCAGTGGCTCCGGTTTCTTTCTGAATCGGTGTTTTTTTTGATTTACAACCGGTTATAGCTAATAAGGCCAGAGCGGGCAGAAGGAGTAGTTTTGAAGTTTTCATGTTATGCTGATAATTTATTTGTAATTCGTTAACCAAATAGTGTTCCAAAAATTAAAGTTACTAAAATACAGCAAATTAGCGAACAAGTTCTTCCTCAATATCCTTTTCTACCCGCAGGTTATCGATTATAAATTCCTGACGTTCCATGGTGTTTTTGCCCATGTAATAGTTCAGCAATTCCTGTATAGAGGCTTTCTGGTCGAGTAATACCGGCTCTAAACGTATGTCTTTGCCAATAAAATGTTTGAATTCATCCGGAGAAATTTCACCCAAACCTTTAAATCGGGTTATTTCCGGTTTTGGTCCGAGTTTGGCTATGGCTGCCCGGCGTTCTTCATCGCTGTAACAATAAGCAGTTTCTTTTTTATTACGCACCCTGAACAGTGGTGTTTGCAGTATATATACGTGCCCATTCTTTACCAGGTCGGGAAAAAATTGTAAAAAGAAGGTAAGCAGCAATAAACGGATGTGCATACCGTCCACATCGGCATCGGTGGCTATAACCACATTGTTGTAGCGCAGGTTTTCGAGCCCGTCCTCAATATTCATAGCGGCCTGCAGCAGGTTAAACTCTTCGTTTTCGTAAACTACTTTTTTACCTAAACCAAAGCAGTTGAGGGGCTTACCTTTTAAACTGAATACGGCCTGGGTGTTTACATCGCGGGTTTTGGTAATGGAACCGCTGGCCGAATCTCCTTCACAAATAAACAATGTGGTTTCGAGGCGGCGTACTTCCTTGTTTTCGTCTAAATGAATACGGCAGTCGCGGAGTTTTTTATTGTGCAGCGAGGCTTTTTTTGCCCGGTCGCGGGCTAATTTCTGAATTCCGGCTAATTCTTTGCGTTCACGTTCGTTGGCCAGTATTTTGGCATGAAGTGCCTGCGCGGCCTCCGGATTCTTGTGCAGGAAATTGTCTAATTGTTCTTTTATAAAATCGCTTACAAAACCTTTCATGCTTTGTCCGCCCGGAGCCACCTCATTGGAACCGAGTTTGGTTTTGGTTTGCGATTCGAAAACGGGTTCCTGTACTTTAACGGAAATAGCGGCTACTATCGATTTGCGAACATCGGCGGCGTCGAAGTCTTTTTTGAAAAAGTCTTTAATGGTTTTGGCCACGGCTTCGCGGAAAGCTCCCTGATGGGTACCGCCCTGGGTGGTGTATTGCCCGTTTACATAACTGTAGTACTCTTCCGAAAAATGTTCGTTGCTATGGGTCATAGCCAGTTCAATATCATGGCCTTTCAGGTGAATAATGGGGTAAAGGGTTTCGCCGGAAATATTTTTTTCCAGCAAATCTTTTAAGCCATTTTGCGATTTATATTCCTGTCCGTTAAAATAAAGGCTAAGTCCGGTATTCAGATAAGCATAATTCCAGAGCATACGATCCACATATTCATTCACGAAGTGGTATTTTTTAAAAATGGTATCGTCGGGTCTGAATTCTACATAAGTACCATTGGGTTCGGTTGTTTTTTCAAGCCGGGCATCAACTTTCAGTTCGCCTTTACTGAATTCAGCGGCTTTCGATTGCCCGTCGCGAAAGGCCACTACTTTAAAATAAATGGAAAGGGCATTTACCGCTTTGGTACCTACGCCGTTCAATCCTACCGATTTTTTAAAGGCCTCCGAATCGTATTTACCGCCGGTGTTTATTTTGGAAACTACTTCCACTACTTTTCCCAGTGGAATTCCACGGCCATAGTCGCGCACGGAAACCAATCCGTCTTTAATGGAAACTTCAATTTTTTTTCCGGCTCCCATCACAAATTCATCGATGGAGTTATCGAGCACTTCTTTCAATAAAACATAAATCCCATCATCGAAAGAAGCACCATCGCCCAGTTTGCCAATATACATACCGGGGCGTGTGCGAATGTGTTCTTTCCAGTCTAATGACCTGATATTATCTTCTGTATATTTTACTGGTTCTGCCATTTATTCTAAGTCAAAAATTTTTAAGTCAAAAGTTAAAAGGGTAGGAGTAGTGGACAGGCATTGGGGAAGAATAGGCAATAGGGATGGTTTGGGAGTATTTGCTGATACTTTATACCAACAGCAATTAATTATCTTTTTAAGTCTTGTACTGCCCATTGCTTTGCTTCCAACATCTTGTGCCTTACTACTTATGCCTTGCGTTTTACTACTTATGTCTCGTGTCTTACTACTTATGTCTTGTGTCTAAATCTACCGCCCATCCCCGTCAAACAAATTGCCCAGTCCGCCCAGTATGCTTCCTTCTTCTTTGCGGGTACCGCTGCCGTAAGCAAGTATTCTTCCAGCTAAGCGGCTAATGGGAAGCGATTGCAGCCATACTTTTCCAGGGCCGCGTAATACGGCATAAAACAAACCTTCTCCACCGAAGATGGCATTTTTAATACCACGAACCATTTCAATGTCGTAGCTTACGGTTTGGGTAAAGGCTACGATACAACCGGTGTCGACTTTCAGTAAATCACCGGGCTGTAATTCTTTTTCAATCACATACCCACCCGAGTGAACAAAGGCCAGCCCATCGCCTTCCAGTTTTTGCATAATAAAACCCTCGCCGCCAAACAATCCGGTCCCCAGCTTGCGCTGAAATTCAATGCCTACGGATACACCTTTGGCTGCACAAAGAAAGCTGTCTTTCTGGCAAATTACCTTACCGCCTAATGCATCAAGGTTTAGCGGGATAATTTTTCCGGAATAGGGTGCTGCAAAGGTTACTGTTCTTTTAGCCGACGACACATTGGTATAGGCTGTCATAAACAGGTTCTCGCCGGTTAAGAGGCGTTTGCCGGCCGAAAAAAGTTTCCCCATTAAGCCTCCTTCATTGGCAGAACCATCGCCAAAGAGGGTTTGCATTTGTATGCCATCGGTCATCATCATAAAACTGCCGGGCTCAGCTATCACCGCTTCCTGCGGATCGAGCTCTACTTCCACGCACTGCATTTCTTCGCCGTGGATTTTGTAGTCTATTTCGTGATTATTCATGAAGTATTTGGAATTTATTTGTTGGAAGCTTATAGTTCGGTTGCAGAGGTTTTATTGGCGTGTGTATGGTTAAATGCATTTGTTTTTCGCCACTAGTGTTAAGTAAAAAGTAAAAAGCCATAAGCCAAAAGGCTGAAATTGCGGTTAGTCATGAGTTTATTGATATTTCTATACGTCTTAATAATCTTACCATAACACTAGGGCTTTTTGATATAGCATATTCTTTTTTGCTTTCTTTCAACACAGAGCGCACTGTGTAAAAGGAGTTTCATAGAAATCTTCCCACAACAAAGCAACATACAAAGTACAATATATAACATACATTTTTTTTGGCTTATTCCTTATAGCTTTCTTTCAACACTGCACGCACTAATGAGAACTTACCACAATAAAGCAACATACAAAGTACAATATACAACATACATTTATTGCTTAACACTCCCCTTTAAAATCAAACATTAAATCTAAAGTGCATCACATCCCCATCACTTACCACATATTCTTTCCCTTCTATGCGTAGCTTACCGGCATCGCGGCAGGCAGCCTCCGAACCCAGGTTTACAAAGTCGTTATAAGCAATTACTTCGGCTTTAATAAAGCCCTTTTCAAAATCGGTGTGTATTACCCCTGCAGCCTGCGGGGCACTCATACCCTGGGTAATGGTCCAGGCTCTTACTTCTTTAACCCCGGCTGTAAAATAGGTTTGCAAACTTAACAACTTGTAAGCAGAACGTATGAGTTTGTTTACGCCGGCTTCATCCAGCCCCAGATCGGCCAGAAACATTTTGCGTTCTTCATAACTTTCCAGCGCAGCAATCTCGGCTTCCATCTGTGCAGTAATAACAAGTACTTCAGCATTTTCGTTTTTCACGGTTTCTTTTACCGCATCTACATGTTTATTGCCTGTTTTAACCGAAGCCTCATCCACATTGCACACATACATTACTGGTTTTATTGTAAGCAGGTGCAGGTCGGCCAGGTATTTCAGGTTTTCTTCACCTATATCGCAGGAGCGGGCACTTTGTCCGGACTCGAGGTGTGTTTTTACCTTAAGCAGGGTATCGTAGGTTTTTACTGCATCTTTGTCCTGCCCGGTTTTGGCTTGTTTCTCAAATTTTTTGAGCTTGCCTTCTACCGATTCCAGGTCTTTCAATTGCAGTTCGTAATCAATAACTTCTTTGTCACGAACCGGATTTACAGAACCGTCCACATGCACCACATTCGGATCGTCGAAACAACGCAATACATGCAGTATAGCATGGCACTCGCGGATATTTGCCAGAAATTTATTGCCCAGTCCTTCGCCTTTACTGGCGCCTTTTACAAGGCCGGCTATATCCACAATTTCTACGGTTGTGGGCACTACACGCTCCGGTTTTACCAGGGTTTCCAGTTTTTCCAGCCTCGAATCGGGCACGGTTATTACGCCCAGATTGGGTTCAATGGTACAAAACGGAAAATTGGCGGCCTGTGCTTTGGCATTACTCAGGCAATTAAATAATGTTGATTTTCCTACGTTGGGTAATCCCACAATTCCACACTTCAGCGACATATATTCGGTTAAAAATTAAGACCCACAAATATACCAACATCCGCAGGTATATGAGGCGGGCTGTGCCTGCTGAATTAACAGAGTTTTCAACATATCGCAGTCTTTATTAACAAGCTAAAATGCTTATGGGGATAAAAAGTATTTTTGCGCCAAAATCATGTATTTATGGCCGATATAGCCCAGCTTAAAAAAGTGTGTACACAGGTACGCCGCGATATAGTTCGTATGGTTCATGCAGTAAATTCGGGGCATCCGGGTGGTTCACTGGGTTGTACGGAGTATATGGTAGCCTTGTATTTTGAGGTGATGAAACATAATCCCAAAAGCTGGAATATGGATGGGGCAGGAGAGGACTTGTTCTTTTTATCGAACGGGCATATTTCTCCGGTATATTATAGTGTATTGGCACGCAGCGGGTATTTCGATGCCCGGGAAATGGCCACTTTCCGCAAAATTAATTCCCGCCTGCAGGGGCATCCTACCACTCACGAAGGATTAGAAGGGGTACGTATTGCTTCGGGTTCTTTGGGGCAGGGTATGTCGGTGGCCATTGGAGCGGCCCTCAGCAAAAAAATGAACAAAGAAAATACCCTGGTATATTCATTGCACGGCGATGGCGAATTGCAGGAAGGGCAGATTTGGGAGGCCGCCATGTATGCCGGTGCCAAAGGGGTGGATAATTACATTGCTACCATAGATTATAACGGTCAGCAGATAGATGGTTCTACCGAACAGGTACTTTCCTTAGGCAATCTGAAAGCCAAGTTCGAAGCCTTTGGCTGGGAGGTATTGGAAAATAATGAGGGCAACAATGTGGAAAAAGTAATTGAAAGTCTGCATAAAGCCAAAGCCATGTCGGGAAAAGGAAAACCATTGGTTATTCTTATGAAAACCGAAATGGGACATGGGGTTGATTTCATGATGGGTAGTCATAAATGGCATGGTGTGGCGCCTAACGATGAGCAATTAGCCAAAGCACTGGCTCAGAACGAAGAAACAATGGGCGATTATTAAGCAGCTCCTATTTAAGTTTACATTGCAAAGCGGCAGGCATATACGGCTATTCTCTTTTCTGCTGGGTTTCTGCTGTCTGCTTAGCATTATTGCAGAGGCACAGGTACAGCAAAACGAAGAGCTGCGTTTCGGTGCTTCGCAAAAATACGATCCTTCCACCATCACCCGTTTGCTTTTTATTTTTGATGATTCGTACAGCATGTATGGTACCTGGAACAGCGGAACCAAAATAGACATTGCCAAAAAACTGATGGGCGAGTTTCTGGATAGCATTAAAAACACGCCTAATCTCGAAATAGCCCTGCGTTGTTACGGACATCAGACTTCTTTCCGTCCCAACCGCAATTGCCAGGACAGTAAATTGGAAGTACCCTTTGCCGCCGTAGCACAAAATGCAAAACCCGTAAAAGAACGCATCAACAAACTGGAGCCTACCGGAACCACGCCCATTGCTTATTCTCTGGGTGAATGTGCGAAAGATTTTCCGGAAAAAGAAAATGTGAAAAACATAGTGGTGCTGATAACCGATGGTATTGAGGAATGTGGCGGCGACCCTTGTGCTGTATCGGCAGCTTTACAGAAGAAAGGAATTTTTTTGCGACCCTTTGTCATTGGTGTGGGCCTGGATGTAAGGTTTGCCGATGTATTTGGCTGTATGGGCAAATTTTATGATGTAAGCAACGAAGCCAATTTTAAAAACGTATTGAAACTGGTACTCATAGAAGCGCTTACCCAAACCACCGTGCAGATAAATCTGAACGACATTAACCATAAGCCCCTCGAAACCAACGTAACCATGACTTTCTATGAACAGGTTTCGGGTAAAATAAAATACAATTACCTGCACACCCTAAACCACCGGGGAAACCCGGATACCATTATACTCGATCCGGAATACACGTATAAGATTAAAGTACATACCATACCACCTGTTGAAAAGGAGCAGGTGCATATAGAAAAAGGACGGCATAACATTATACCCATCGATGCCGCCCAGGGTGCTTTGCTCGTGCAGGTAGATGGACTCAATTTGTATAAGAACATTAATTGTGTGGTGCGTAAAAAAGGAGATATGGCTACCATTAATGTTCAGGAAATTGGCAAAACAGAAAAGTACCTGGTAGGAAAGTATGACCTGGAGATACTCACACTGCCCCGCATTCTCATTCCGGATGCCGAAATAAAACAAAGCCATACCCATACCATTAAAATTCAGGCAGCCGGACAGGTAACACTGAATAAAACAGCCAACGGTTACGGTAGCATTTATCAGGAAGAAGGCAAAAAAATAACCTGGGTTTGCAATATGCATGATGCGCAGGTGAATGAGATTATTTATCTTCAACCCGGAAAATACAGGGCCGAATTCCGGTTGAAAACCGAGCATGAAGCCGAACGTACGGTGGAGCGGAAATTTACCATCGAATCGGGAAAGAATGTAAGTGTAAAGTTTTTTTAACCAGCATAAGCTAATTTGAATATGGAAACTACAACAATGAAAAAATATACCTATACCGAAAAAAAAGATACCCGCTC
>JACCDG011216735.1_pt1 | contig 10563 bp, 11 predicted proteins | sample 7442471 | NCBI WGS metagenome assembly JACCDG01 (sample SAMN15323444, study PRJNA562643) | freshwater metagenome | isolation source: river surface water | place: USA:Blue River Watershed | collected 2017-08-17 | reverse complement strand
TGCGACATTTATCATGATAAGCCAGAACGTGCAAACAAAGCGCAGTGAGTTGCGTGCAGAGCTTGATTATCAAACGAATCTGACAGCAGAAAAGGGTGTTGCAGAAATTCTTGCTCTCCTCAAGGATTTGAAAGAGCAAGAAGATATTTTTGAAGAAGAAGAGATCGAGAGTAAGCTCAACCCTCGTTCAAAGAAGAAACTCAAGAAACGACTCATTGAGTTGCGCAAGAAGCGCGAGGGCACTCTTGAAGAAATGGGCATTCGCAGTATGGATGCCTAAGAAACGTTTAACTATGCGTTCTTTTTCCCTCAGGAAATGTCCTCAAGTACTGAGATTGTGGAGTTGTTGCGGCGCTACTTTACAGTTGTTCGCAGGCCTGAATCGCCTCCATTTCATACTTTTGGCGATCTTTCTCGGAACCCTGCTGATTTAGATACGGTGTGGCGCGCATTGAGTTTGAAGCGCGATGCGTATTTTCCTCCTGCAACGCACTACGCTTGCCATGGCCCTGTTTGTCAACGCCTCGCTTCACAATTCGAGCTTCCATCGCCGGCACCCGGTGAAACTTTTCTTCTCTTATCTGATTTCATGCTGCGCCGTTGGGTCATGAACGAACGAATGGCGCAACATCAGGAAAAAGGCGCACGTTGTGTCGGTGCGCTTGTGGTGTGTGATTTACAACTAGATCGGTATGACTTGAGCTTTGTAAAACAGCTGCGAGATGAGGGAATTGCCTATGGTTCTCTCTCGCGACAATCCTATCTTGATTGGAAACGGCCTTAGGCGGCAACGTCTTGCTTATACTGGCTATGGTCTTTCATGTAATCATATCCGACTGCTTCTTCCGCATCAATGAGCTTTCCTGCCAGGTAATCAAGATCGCCTTGTCTGTGTGCTCGCGATGCGTGCGTATACTTGGGGTGATGCATGAGCGCCCATAAATCGAAGGCTGTGCGCAAGGAAGCGTGAGAGTGTGAAACGGATCCTGCGCGGAATTGTATTTGGCTCAATCGGCAATGACCTTCGGTTATTGCAACGAGCGTGCGCCAGATTTCGATTCGTTGCACATCGGGATGGAGGCGGTCTTCGAGTTGTTCTGTCATACATACGGGTTCCCCCATGCAGGCCTATCTATATTCCGTATGCGCTGAGCCAATACTGGAGGGCACCCATAGCTTTTTAAACAGTCTATTTTTCCTCACACACTAATGAAGAGAAGTTCCCGTCGGTGGAAGAAGAAAGGGCAAATGCGTTGGAAGTGGCAGCGCAAGCGCATGAAGAAGGAAAAGCGCCGCCGTAAGCGCAAGTAAGTTCTCTTTTCAAGATGATTGTAAGGGCACCGTCTGCGAGCTTGCAAAGGCGATTTCTGGACTTGTTCTTGGAACATGGCACTATTTGGCTGGCAGCAAAAGCATCGCCAGCTCTCTGTGCGAATGACTTTGTATATCGTTATACTAACTTAAGTCGAAATCCGCAATTTTGCGAGGAACTCGCTCGCTGCGCCTATGATTTTGTCCAGGAGCAGGCCTGGGAGGCTCACCGCATCCAGCCTGTAGGTCCTGATGCGCGCCACGTATCGCTCGTCATGAATGCTCAATACTATGCGGGAGGGACCTCGGATGCTTCGGTTATTCTTCTGGAGTCGATGCTCCGTCGCCCCAGCAGGCTTGTAGAATCAACGAGTGCCTGCGCTTTGCAGAGACGCAGAGTTGCGGGCGTTGTGTCTCTTCTTGATCTCACAAGTGGAAGCACTGAGTGCTTGCACGAGCTGAGCCTGCTGAAAGCTCCGTATGGTGCTATCGCAACTTCGGCGCAGCTTGCTGAAGTGGTGCGTGCGAACTATGGTGAGAGCTTTTTTGTGGATGAGGGTATTGTTCGTTCAACGAACCCTCGTTTTGTGGATCCACGCTAGCGTGTTCGTGCTGCGCTGTGACGGAATGAATCTTACATTCTGATATTTGCACCTACGCAGTAGTCATTCAGCGAAGGTTTATATCTTCGCAGCTAATTGCTGTGCCATGTCTCTGTCGCTGCGCGATGAAATTTTGGCATTTCATCAGACGTATGGCTTCTGCGCTCAAAAGCGAGGTGTCATTCTTGCGCAGAACCCAGATGACTTGAGGATGAATTGGGGGGTTGCCTCAAAGCAATCTGCGCTGCGTGATAAACTGGCAAGTTATGTCTTAGCTGTATATGAGGAGCAGAAGTTTCCCTTAAGCGTTTTTCGTGGAGTGGATAGGGATTCGGGTCGTATTGCTGCGGTACTGAATCGTCGCCTTGATATTGCGGCCTGGAGAGGCAGTCCCATAGTGCTCGTCGATATTGCAACAATAACGGGAAATGCACTATATTCAACAGCGCGCAATTTTAATTCGCAAAATCGTGAAGTGAGTGGCCTTGTGTGCTTGCTCGATAACAGCACGAAACGTGACGGAACGCATTGGCTCTCTTCTGTTGCAGAAGAAGTAGGCGTCCCATACGTGGTCGGTATTACCGGGCATGATGTGTTGCGCGCTTACCGTGAATGCTTGTAAAAAAAGAAAAAATGTTCTATGTCGTGTAGGTTGGCTTCGTCTCGCCAAAGACCATTTCGAGCAAACTTCCTACTGCGAATGTCAGTTCGAGTGCTGCATCTCGCATCCAATAGCCTTCTGCCTTTGGCGTGTATTCGCGCGTAAATGCTGTGCGATAGCTTTCGATTGAGCGTGTGCTCTGTGAGGTTGCATCCGCGGCTAAGGTTTCAATGCTAAACTTTCTTGCAGCTTCAATGACTGGCGCAACACCTTGTATTGTTGGCATGCGAACCTGTGTGGTTGATTTCTTTGTTGCTGGATTGGCTTTATGCGTGAGCCGATGCAGCGCTTCATGCGCGTGGGTGCGTACCAAGTCGCCAAAGTAAGGTGCACAAACCGCTTTTTCGTACGCGTGAAATCCTGCAGTGGCAACATCGTGGAGTCCATCGTAAAAGTCATTGACCGCTCCTGCGTATGCCTCAAACCAGTTGCTGTCGGTTTGTTTTGTGCGAATTTTTCTCATGTGGGTGAGTGCGCGCCTGGTACGTGAGTACTCGGGTCCGAGCAACAGTTTGCCATACCATGGCATGGCGTCCAATATTTCTGTTGCTTTCTCTTCTGCCTTTACGATAAGTTCTATCATGGTAACCTCCGTAGTTTACCTTATTGGTAAAGGTTAAGTAACAAAGATTTATAACATTGACGATGTTTACTTATAAGGTAAACATGGTCCGCGCTTTTGATTATATAAATGAAACCTTGAATGAGCTAGTCGTAAAGGTGTTCTCAGGCGTCGACTACGTCAGCCAGATAGCACTTGAAACAGGCAAGTCAATCCCTGTTGTTCACCGTCAGCTCGACTCGCTTGTCAAGGCAAAGTTCTTGGTTCGAGAACGAAAGGGTCGACGTGTCGTGTACGGAGTCAATTGGCAACGAATTGCTGAAAACATTAATGGCCTCTTGCTGCCTGATGTAGCGCATGTCATGCAGCAAGTGCATGATCCTGAATTGTCGCTCAGTGAGGGCGAGTTTCGCGCTGCGGTGGATGAGTTCTTGTCAAATGAGCAAACTCGCCAACTTCTGCAACAATTCTTTGGCGCCGCAGCGCAAAATAAACAAGCGAAGAAACTCTCTTTTACTGAAACAATGCAGCAGTTTCTTGACGTATTTGGGATGATGAGTGTTGCTGAGCGGAACGCCTATGCAAAGAAGATCGGTGCAAGCAAGCAGTTGCGTGCGTTCTTTGCGTACTGTGCAATTCACTATGAGCGACGACGCAAGTTTGATGTACGCGAGCAGCTGCTCGTGCAGATTCGTGCAAGTTTGGAGTAGATTTCTCGACGGTGGAGAGTGCAAAGTTTTCCCTCAAGTGGACGTGTTCTTTGTTCTGGTGCACCGTGGAAAAACAAGTTTAAATTGTTATCTATATAGAAGTAAAGTAGCAGGGTTTTAAGAAGCAAAAGCACAAAAAATGCAACCGCGCACCCATTGAATCACCGTGCCGGTGATTAATTTCTCGACGAGAAACCTGCATGAATCGGTTCCTCGTCTGCTTTGCTGCAAGGCGGTTGCCCTACTCTCACAGATCCGATCGATAACGTTATAAATGGGGCCTTTTTCTCCTCGATTCTCGCAATTAAAACTGCGAATCTCCTCCAGACTCTCGCCAGGCCCCAGCGCCGCGGGATATGAACCCAAACGAACCGGAAGGAACGAATGGTACTCACATTTATGTGCCCAAGAGACATCTTGTGGTACAGGTACATGGAAGTCATAAACTATTGTTTAGGACGAACATGCAAATGATTGTTCTAAACACATAACGAACCCGACGATTTTTTTTAGTGTGCAGTCATTGTGAGAACAACTCGGGATAGTTGTTCGCGAAGAAGCAATTCTTCACAGCAATGCGAAAATTACGTACCCGTTGATCCTGCGGGAGGTAGCTGCTATAGGAGTTCGAATTAGCCATGCAAGTCAGGGGCAGCAATGCACCGGCGACATGCTCAGTAACACGTCGATAATCTGCCCTGAGGTCAGTGATAGCCACGCGAAAGTGTGGGTAAACACCGATAGGCAATAGGCACTGGAAGGTCCTTTTGCTCAAACTCGTGCCTCAGGATGAGTCGGCGGCCGATTAGGTAGTTGGCGGGGTAAAGGCCCACCAAGCCTTGGATCGGTACGGGCCATGAAAGTGGTAGCCCGGAGAGGGACACTGAGATACTGGTCCCAGCCCTACGGGGTGCAGCAGGCGCGCAAACTCTCCAATGTGCGAAAGCGTGAGAGGGGAATTCCTAGTGCTTACGGTTTATCCGTAGGCTTTTGCCATGTGTAAATAGCATGGCGAATAAGTGGTGGGTAAGACTGGTGCCAGCCGCCGCGGTAACACCAGCGCCACGAGTGGCTATCGCGATTATTGGGCTTAAAGCGTCCGTAGTCGGCTTCATACATCTTCTGTGAAATTGCAGCGCTTAACGTTGCGGCATGCGGGAGACACGGTGAAGCTTGAGACCGGGAGGCGTGAAGGGTATTCCGGGGGGACCGGTAAAATGGTATAATCCCCGGAGGACCACCTGTGGCGAAGGCGCTTCACGAGAACGGATCTGACGATGAGGGACGAAAGCCAGGGGAGCAAACCGGATTAGATACCCGAGTAGTCCTGGCCGTAAACGCTGCCAGCTAGGTGTTGCATGTACTAGAGTACTTGCAGTATCGGAGCGAAAGTATTAAGCTGGCCGCCTGGGAAGTACGGTCGCAAGACTGAAACTTTAAGGAATTGGCGGGGGAGCACCACAAGGGGTGCGGCGTGCGGTTTAATTTAACTCAACGCAGAGCATCTCACTAGAGGCGACGGCAGGATGAAGGTCAGTCTGAAGGGCTTACCTGACGAGCCGAGAGGTAGTGCATGGCCGCCGTCAGCTCGTGCCGTAAGGTGTCCAGCTAAGCCTGGTAACGAGCGAGACCTGCGTCTATACTTGCTAACAGCGGAATCTCCGGACTGAGCACTGTATAGAGACTGCTGCCGTAAGGCAGAGGAAGGCGCAGGCTACGGTAGGTCTGTATGCTCCGAATCTTCTAGGCTACACGCGCGCAACAATGGTCACGACAATGGGCTGCAACACCGAAAGGTGAAGCCAATCCTCGAAACGTGATCTTAGTCCAGATCGTGGCTTGTAACTCAGCCACGTGACGTCGGAATCCCTAGTAATCAGGTTTTATCATAGCCTGGTGAATATGTCCCTGCTCCTTGCACACACCGCCCGTCAAACCAACCGAGCAGGGTTTAGGTAAACGTTCGCTTTCTTGGCAAACGTGAATCTAAGCTCAGTTAGGTGGGTTAAGTCGTCACAAGGTAGCCGTAGGGGAACCTGCGGCTGGATCACCTCCTTTCACTTTTTCTTAATCATAACTGATTCTGAAAGAGCACTTCCATGTACCATTTTTTCACATTCCAGACTCGCTGCATCGAAAGATGCAGATTAGGAAAGCATTCCTCGAGCGGGCTCGTAGCTCAACGGTAGAGCGTCCGCCTTGCACGCGGGAGGCTCCGGGTTCAAATCCCGGCGAGTCCATCTCTGGCGAGGCATCGTACACTGTAACAGCGGTGTACCAGACCGAACCAGAAGACGGCGCACACGCGCTGCCAGCTGATACAGCTGGTGCAGATCACTAGGAAACTAGTGGTTCACAGGACCAAGACGGTTGTCACCAACATCACGTTCATGAGGTCGTGCATAGGCAGGAAAGATCCCACGAACAGGGAAATTTACCTCTTGCTAGTAAAATAGCAAAGAGAGTTTTTCGTGATCCGAAAAATATTGTGTTCGGTGGATGGCTTGGCTCTCATCGGCTAAGAAGGGTGTGGCAAGCTGCAGAAAGCTCCGGCGAGCCGCAAGCAGGCATTGAACCGGAGATACCCGAATGTGACCTCACCTTAGAATCCGTAAGGATAGCCAACGCGGAGAATTGAAACGTCTTAGTATCCGCAGGAAAAGAAACCAAAAGGGATGCCGTTAGTACGAGCGACGGAACACGGCCCAGCGCAAACTGAATCCTCCCCGAAAGGGAGAGGAGATGTAGGTATTGTGTCGCCCGCCACCAGGTCCGCCCAAGTAGACTGGAACGTCTCGCTGCAGAGGGTGACAGCCCCGTAGGCTGGTCTGGAAGGGTTTGGCAATACAGGAGTAGTAGTTCTTGGATATGAGCTACGAATATGGCAGGCATCAACTGCTAACGCTAAACACGTTGAGAGTCCGATAGCGCATAGTACCGCGAGGGAAAGCTGAAAAGGACCCATAACAGGGAGTGAAAAGACTCTGAAACCGAACACATATAGTGTGGTGCTGCACCGACATGGTGCTGCACCGTTCGTTTTGAATAACGAGCCAAGGAGTGCAGGAGTGTGGCAAGCATAAGCCGTCACAGGCGCATGCGAAGCGAAAGCAACAAGCCCGCAAGTAATGAGGGGCGGGGTATGAAAGTGCCCGTAGTCACATTCCTGCGACCCGAAGCGGTTCGATCTATTCCTGGGTAGGCTGAAGCGCGGGTAAAACTGCGTGGAGGGCCGCAGAGGTGCTACGTACAAGTGTTCTTCTAACCTGGGTATAGGGGTAAAAAGCCTATCGAGAACCGTGATAGCTGGTTCCTTCCAAAGTTGACCGTAGTCAAGTCTGGGCTGAGATAGTATGTCTGGTAGAGCGACGGATTCGGCCTTCAGGACCCGAAAGGGTTCGGGGCCCTGTCCAACTCCGAATGGGTGTACGTCATAGAAGCCTGGAGACGCCGGCACGGGGTAAACTTGTGCTGAGAGAGGAGAACAATCCAGACTATGGTTAAGGTCCCTAACTAGTAGTTCAGTGTTAAAGGGTGAAGGTTGTCTATACTCACAGACAGCGAGGAGGTTGGCTTAGAAGCAGCCATCCTTTAAAAAGTGCGTAACAGCTTACTCGTCAAGAGTATAGGTGCCTAAAACGGACGGGGCTAAAACTACTGACCGATACCATAGGCCACCTGAAAGGTGTGCGGTAGGAATGGCGTCCCGCGTGCGTCGAAGCCGTCTCGCAAGTTGCGGTGGAGCGCGCTGGGAATGAGAATCTTGGTGATAGTAGGATCAAAGTGTGGTGAGAATCCACATCGCTGAAAGGGCAAGGGTTCCTCGGCAATGCAAATCAGCCGAGGGTTAGTCGGTCCTAACTAACTTCGTAACTCGAAGTATGAGGGAAAGGGAATCAGGTTAATATTCCTGAACTTCCAAAGTAGTCGGCGACGAAAGCAGTTGTGCTGACGCATTGGGTTAGGTGCACGGCGATGAGCCGTTAACACGAGCAGGTCTGCTAAGTATCGTTATGATGAGAGGCAGAGCAACTCGTGGAATAGTATGTCGCAAGATGTATTGCGCTGATGCCTGGTGCCCATGAAAAAGGACACTGCATGAGCATTTTGGAAGCCGTACCCAGAACCGGCACAGGTGCCCCTAGGTGAGAAGCCTAAAGCGTGAAGGGATTAATCCAGGTGAGGGAACTCGGCAAATTAGCCCCGTGCCTTAGGCATAAGGGGTCCCTGTGCGCGTCTCGTAAGGGGCGCGTGCAGGGCGCAGTGACAAGGGGGGTCCGACTGTTTAACAAAAACACAACTAGCCGCAAGCCCGTAAGGGTGAGTATGGCTGGTGACGTCTGCCCAGTGCCAGTACCTAAAAGTCCGGTTCAACGGACCTAAGGGCTGGTAAACGGCGGGGGTAACTATAACTCTCTTAAGGTAGCGAAATGCCTTGCCGTTTCAATGACGGCCTGCATGAATGGCGCAACGAGATTCCCACTGTCCCCATCTGGAACCCTCCGAAAACTCTTTTCTGGTGCAAAAGCCAGAGAGACCTAACGGGAAGTGAAGACCCCGTGAAACTTTACTGTAGCCTGTAGCTGTGGTGTGATAATGGATGTAGAGGCATAGCTAGGAGATGTCGATCCGTGGCCGCCAGGTCACGGGGAGTCGCAAGGTGTAATACTAGTCTTCCGTTATTACATCGCTTACTCCACAAGAGAACACCTGCAGGTGGACAGTTTGGCTGGGGTGGCACACCATCGAAACGGTATCGATGGTGCCCCATGGTTGACTCAGTCCGGACAGAAATCGGACGTAGAATGCAAGGGTAAAAGTCAGCTTAACTGGGATCTTAATAAGACAGATCTCAGTAGAGAAATCTTGGCCTAGCGAACCCCTATAGCTCCTTGATGGGGCTTAGGTATGACCGAAAAGTTACTCCGGGGATAACAGAGTTGTCGCGCCCGATAGCTCATATAGACGGCGCGGCTTGCTACATCGATGTCGGCTCTTCCTATCCTGGCCGTGCACAAGCGGCCAAGGGTGAGGGTGTTCACCTATCAAAAGGGATCGTGAGCTGGGTTCAGAACGCTGTGAGGCAGTTTGTTTATTATCTGTTAGGTCTGTCGAATGTCTGAGAGGAAGGACCATTTAGTACGAGAGGAACGATGGTTCGACGCCACTAGTCTACCTGCTGTCCAACACGGGCAGGCAGGGCAGCCACGCGTTGGAGGATAAACACTGAAAGCATCTAAGTGTGAAACCTCCCTCGAAAAGAGACATCACAAGCGCCCGCAAAACACGGGTTTGATAGGACCGGGGTGTACGCATCAAGCGCAAGCGAGATGTTCAGCCTGCGGTTACTAATAGCTTGGAATTCGGACACATGTACTAAACTTCGGTTTAGTGCTACCCTGAGAAAGATCTTTCCTGCCTATGCACGACACATGTTTTTTTCCATGTTCTTTTCCTGCAAACAGAAATTGTACTTGCATGCATATGGAATGCTTTGCAAAACTGAATGAGTTGCTCTGGAATCCATTTAGGTAAGGTTCTGGTTTTACTGATGCTTCTGAATTGCAGTAATGGCGCATCCATGCGAGCAGTGTTCTGTTACCAAGCCGTTCGTATTCTTAGACGCCAATGTGGAAGTTCATGCAGCAGCCTATCGCAGCAGGTAGGTTTGAAAAAGCAATATGCTTAAATACTTAGATTATTTACTCCTATATGATGACAACTAACAACTCATTCTTGCAGCGTCACGGAATTAAGGTAATTGCAGGTAGCGCGGTAGCAGCGGGCATGTATCTTGCTACTCAACTGCCAGCTGCGCATGAAGATATGATTGAGCGTGCAATTGCAACCACAACTGCAGCGCCTGTGCCGTCTACTCTTTCAGACAGCGTGCAGAACGCGCTCCTGGAGCGATTTGATGCAGCTCCCGCTGGTCGCATTGTTTATGCGGCGAACCATGGTGGTGTTGCAATCGTTGCAAGTCGACACCGTCATGCAGATGGAACTGCCCACTATCAAATCAGACGCTCAATTGCAGGTAAGGTCGCAGATGTGCATGTATACAACCCAATGTCGCTTGAGCCTACTGGTTCAGTATTATTCCGCGGTGGCAGCGCAACTTCTTTCGAATATGATCATGGAGAGAGCACTGCACTCGCTGGACACAACACAGAATCTGCTCAGGACGCTTACAATCTTGCGCTTAATGCACGTCGTGCAGTTGCAAGATTAAGCTCTTCTGAACGCAAGCCTTAAGATCTCGGTGCGCCTCAGTTTTGTCATGACACATGACAAACCAGATGCACTGAATGAAGAGAACGACTTAACAGAGCGCCAAGAAGCAGTGCACGACCTCGAATCAGAGCGCCAAGAAGATGCGCAAAGCCTTGATGAAGTGCCTGCTGAAGACAGTGAAGAAATTCTCCGTGGAAATCGCGACGAAGAAGAAAGCGAAGAAGGCGAAATTGCTGAAGATGAGTCCGAAGAGGACGAAGATGAAGAAGCATAGGGTGGCGCGCACATGAGCGTTCTCTGCTGAGTTTCGAGCATTTTTCTTATAGCGGAGCGTATTTATTTAAACCCTAACAAGGTTCTGCCTTCATGGCAAGTGAAAGTCTTCGATATAAGGTGCTCGCAACAGCAACGACACTGAGCGTATTCGGGATGCTCGGTATCAGTAGTTATGCGCTCAAGCAACGCGATGAGAACAATCGCTTG
>JACCDG010113348.1_pt1 | contig 10563 bp, 8 predicted proteins | sample 7442471 | NCBI WGS metagenome assembly JACCDG01 (sample SAMN15323444, study PRJNA562643) | freshwater metagenome | isolation source: river surface water | place: USA:Blue River Watershed | collected 2017-08-17 | reverse complement strand
CTTGGTCACGGCCCGCAGCGCACCAGCCCACGAACGCGCCATCCGCACCCTGATGGACTGGAACATCCAGGTCGACGAGGCCATGTTCTTGGGCGGGCTGGACAAGGGCGAGTTCCTCGCCGAATTCGAGCCCGACTTCTTTTTTGACGACCAGACCGGCCACATCGAATCGGCCGCGCTGCACGTCCCCGCTGGCCATGTGGCCTCGGGCGTGCGCAACCCCGAGCCACCTACCGCATGAACACCGCCCCCAGCTCCAAACTCGACCGCTTTCGCCATTTCGCGGGCGCGGCCTGGGCCTTGAGTCGCCCCTATTTTTTTGGCGACGAAAAATGGCGCGCGCGCGGCCTGCTGGCCGCCATCGTGGCGCTCCACCTGGGCGCGGTCTACATGCTGGTGCTCATCAACGAATGGAACCGGGTGTTCTACGACGCGCTGCAAGACAAAGACGCCGACGTGTTTTGGCGCGAGCTGGGGCGCTTCACTTACCTGGCCTTTGCGTTTGTGGTGATCGCGGTCTACCGCTTCTACCTGACCCAGCTGCTGGAAGTGCGCTGGCGCCGCTGGATGACGGCCCACACCCTGGACCGCTGGCTGGCCCACAAAGCCTTCTACCAAATGGAGTTGCTGCGCCACGCGCGCGCCTCGGGCAGCACCCCCGACAACCCGGATCAACGCATCAGCGAAGACATCCGCCTCTTCACCTCTGAAACGGTGAGTCTGAGCATGGGCCTGCTCAACGCGGTGGTGACGCTGGTGAGCTTTGTCGGCATTTTGTGGAGCCTCTCGGGCGCCATGAGCGTTCCCTGGGGCGAGAGCAGCGTGACCATTCCGGGCTTTATGGTCTGGCTGGCGGTGGTCTACTGCCTGGTGGGCAGCGTGCTGACCCACTACATCGGCCGCCCGCTGATCGCTCTGAACTTTGAACAACAAAAGCGCGAGGCCGATTTTCGCCACCACCTGGTGCGCCTGCGCGAGCACAGCGAAGCTGTGGCCATGGACCGCGGGGAAGCGGCCGAGCGCGGCCAGCTCGATGTGCGCTTTGGCGACGCGATCCAGAACTACCTGCGGCTGATCGCGGCACAAAAGCGCCTGACCTGGTTCACCGCCGGCTTTGGCCAAGCGGCGGTGGTGTTTCCCTTCATCGTGGCGGCGCCGCGTTTTTTCAGCGGCGCCATCCAGCTCGGTGAGCTGATGCAAATCGCCTCGGCCTTTGGCCGGGTGCAGGATGCGCTGTCGTGGTTTGTTGATAGCTACGACCGTTTGGCCGCCTGGCGCGCCACCACCGACCGCTTGACCGGCTTTGAAACCAGCCTGAGCGCGCTGCCAGGCGCAGGCTTGCAGCCGACCGCCAGCGAGCACCCGGACCGCTGGTCGGTCGGCCCGCTGCAACTGCAGCTGCCCAATGGCCAAGCCCTGATCAGCACACCGGCACTGGTGTGGCAGGCTGGTGACCGCATTGGCCTGCAAGGGCCATCGGGCAGCGGCAAATCGACCCTGCTGCGGGCGCTGGCGGGCTTGTGGCCGTGGGCCCAAGGGCAGCTCAGCCGCCCGGCCATGGCCGAGAGCGAGGTGATGTTTTTGCCGCAACACCCTTACCTGCCCCATGGCACTTTGCGGCAAGCGCTGCTCTACCCGGGCCACGGCACACCACCTGACGACAAGGCGCTGCGCGCCGCACTCCAACAGGCGCACCTGCCGCACATGGCCGACCGGCTAGACGAGTCGCAACCCTGGGACCAGGTGCTCTCAGGGGGTGAACGCCAGCGACTGGCCTTGGCCCGTGCTTTTTTGCGCCAGCCGCGCTGGCTGATCACCGACGAGGCCACCAGCGCGCTGGATTCGGCCACCGAATTGGCTGTGACCGATTCGCTGCTGGCAATGCTCAAATCGCGCAACGGGGCTTGGATTTCAATTGCACATCACACTGCCAAAACTGGCCTTTTTAATGGTTTTTGGCAGTTGCGCAATGACCGTCTGAGCGATCCATCGACCACACAACAATTTGACTGACAACCGCGCCAGCGAGACAACAGAGCGTGTGTTTTTCACGCTGGACAGCAGCCCGCAAGCGGCGATTGGCGATTATCATGAGCCGATCGGGTATTGCATTGGGCCCCTCTGGCAAATCAATACAAATGTATTCATCGCGCAATGGCGCATTTCCAATGTCGACATCAATTGATATTTCCCAATGGACGCCTCGTCAATGGGTGGTGACCGCCGTCATCCTGCTGGTGCTGACCTTGTCGCCCATGGCGTGGACCCAATGGCGGCAACTCAGTCTGCTGGCCGACGACCGCAACCAGCTGGCCGAGCAGACCATGTGGGAATCGTTCGAGGTCGAGCGCGACATCCACGAGCTGGCCTTGCAGCTGCGGCGCTTGCAAAGCGCGCCGGGCACCGACGACGGTGTGCAACTGCGCAAGCAGTTTGAAGCGCTGGCGGAGCGTGCGCGCGCCTTGCAAACCCAGCCGGGGGCACAGTGGCTGGAGTCGTCCACCGCTTACCCGAAAGCTTTGGAAGCGGTGCGGCGCTTCATCGACGAAGAAAAGGCTGCGTTCGAACGCACCAACCAATGGGTCGGTGACACCCAAGAGCTGCAACGGCTGGCCGAACGCGCCAGCGAACTGGCCCCGCTGATGCTGGAAGTGTCGCGCGAGGCCAACCGCCAGGTGGCCCGTTTGGACGACGAACGCACCCACCAACTGCGCCAACAAAGCGGGCTGGTGATCGGCATGGCGGTGCTGCACAGCCTGCTGATGATCGCCATGCTGGCCTTGCTGCTGCGACACATTCGGCATCAACAGCGGCAGTACCAAGAGCTGGAGCACCTGAGCCAGCAACTGGAAAAGGCCCGCGACGACGCCGAAGCCGCCAACCAAGGCAAAAGCGTGTTCTTGGCCAATATGAGCCACGAGGTGCGCACCCCGTTCCAAGGCTTGTTGGGCATGCTCACCCTGCTGGAGCAAACCGGGCTGGACAACCAGCAACGCGACTACCTGCAAACCGCACAAGACTCGGCGGTCCACCTGCTGGGGGTGCTCAACGACATTCTGGATGTGTCCACCATGGAGTCGGGCACCCTCAAGTTGTCGGTGGCACCGATCAACCTGCGCGGTGTGGTGCACGAGGTGGAAGACCTGATGACGGTGGCGGCGCAAGACAAAGGCCTTCAGCTGAGCATTTACACCGCCGCCGACTTGCCCGAATGGGTGATGGCCGACCCGACCCGGGTGCGGCAGATCCTGTTCAACTTGCTGAGCAACGCGATCAAGTTCACCCACCAGGGCAGTGTGATCGCCGAAGTGACGCGCAACGCCACCCACAAAGACGACATCGTGCTGACGGTGCGCGACACCGGCGTGGGCATGGACGCCGAAACGGTCAAGCACCTGTTCACCCGCTTCTACCAAGCCGACAGTTCGCTGCGCCGGCGCATTGGCGGTGCCGGTCTGGGGCTGGAGATTTCGCGCAACCTGGCCCGCCTGATGGGGGGTGACATCGAGGTCAGCAGCGAAGCAGGCGTTGGCTCGGTGTTTGTGGCGCGGCTGTGTTTGCCCGAAACCAGCGCGCCCGTTGACAGCCGCACCCAAGGGTTGGATACCCAGGCGCAACCGCTCAAGACGCGGGCGCTGCGCCTGCTGGTGGCCGAAGACCACCCGATCAACCTGAAGTACATGAGCATCCTGCTCGACAAAATGGGCCACGACGCCACCTTCTGCGAAAACGGGCAAGAGGTGCTGGAACTGCTCAAGCAGCGCAGCTACGACGCGGTGCTGCTCGACTACCACATGCCGGTGCTCGATGGCTTGGCCACCACCGAGGCCATCCGCGCTCTCAAGAGCCCCACGGCGCAGGTGCCGGTGATTCTGGTCACCGCCGATGTGGTGAACGACACCCGCAAACGCGCGCTCGAAGTCGGCGTCAACGAATTCACCAGCAAGCCGCTGCAAGAGCAAGACCTGGAGCGCGCCTTGCAACGCTGTGGCCTGCTGGAGTCGCCGCCGTCTGAGCACGGCGAACTGACCACCAGCACCAGCCCTTTCCCTGTCTCTTCCTACGAAATGCCCCAGCGACTGCCGGAGAACACCATGACCGATATGAGCGCCCACATGGATACCCTGATCGACCTCGCCTCTTACGAAGAAATCCTGTCGCTGATGCCACAAGAAGCGCTGGACGATCTGCTCAAAACCTTGTTCGACGCGCCCAATGGCACCGTGCCCGAGCTGCTGAGCGCATTTGCCACCGGTCCGCGCAAATTGATCGGCGACACAGCCCACAAACTCAAAGGCACCTGCATGTTGCTGGGCTTCAAGGCCATGGCGACCACGTCGGCCCGCATCGAACACCTCGCGCTGCGCACCGACGACGCTTTGCCCGAAGACCTGGCCGACACCATTCGCAAAGACACCGAACTCACCCAACTGGCGCTGGCCCAATACAAGGCACAAAAAGCGGCCTAATGGCTTGAGGAACAGCCACAACAACGGCGCCCTAAGGCGCCGTTGTTGGTGGGGATAAGCGTTGTCAGCCCGTGGGGGATAGGGTCTTGTCGTGCATCCAGGCCGCGTGTTTGGGCGCACGCCGGGTCTGGGACCATTCGTTGAGCATGTCCCACTTCACCTCGTCAAGTTGGCGCAACATCTCGGACGTGCCGGTGTTCACGGCCAATTCCAAGCGGTGACCGTTGGGGTCGAAGAAATAAATCGACTGGAACAAGGTGTGGTCGGTTGGCCCAATCACCTCAATGCCCGCCGCCTGCAGCCGCGCCTTGGTCGCCAGCAGCTCGTCCATGGAGTCGACTTCGAGCGCGATGTGCTGCACCCACGCCGGGGTGTTGGTGTCGCGGCCCATCTCGGGTGAATTCGGCAGCTCAAAAAACGCCAGCACATTGCCGCCGCCAGCGTCCAGAAAAATGTGCATGTAGGGATCGGGCGCTTTGGTGGACGGCACCTGGTCTTCGGCGATGGCCAGCACAAAGCCCATGTTCAGGTGCTGCTGGTACCACTCCACCGTCTGTTTGGCGTCTTTGCAGCGGTAAGCGACGTGGTGAATCTTGCGGATGGGCATGGGGCTCTCCTTGAAGGCAACAGAGGTGTTCAGATGTCTTGGCGCGCCAGCGCCAGCGCTTGGCGCACCACCGACAAGTCGCCAATGTGGTTGGCCAGCAGCAGCACCAGCTTGGCGTTGAGCAGATGGCTCTGCTCGTCGCTGAGGTCGCGGTGGGTGTCGATCAGCGCTTGGTAAAAATCGTCGCCCGGGGTGAAGTCGCGGAAATAGCGCTGGCCAGGCTCGGCGAAGTTGGGGTGCAGGTTCAGGGACATAGGGCTCTCCTCAGGCCGGGGCCATGGCGGACTGGGTGGCGCGCGCCAGCGCGGCTTGCACGGCTTGCAGGTCGAATCGGCGCCAGCGCGCCGCCACATGCTGGTCGGGGCGAATCAAGTAGCAACTGCCCGGCCGCAGATCGAGGCGCCGGTGCGCCAGACCTTGGGCGTCGTGCAGCACCGGCCAAGGTGCGGCTGCGTCGGCGCTGGGCTCTTGGCACAGCAACTTCACTTGCACCGGCACCGCTTGCTCAGACAGACCGTTGGCCGCTGGGAGCAGGTCGGGCAATTCGTGTTCGGCGGCTGCGGGCGATGTGGCGCAGGCCAGCAGCACAAAACCCTCGCCCAACTGCGGCAGCAACCAGCTGTCTTGGCCATGGATGTACAGCGGCGCGTCGTCCAGTGGCGCCCCGGGCACCATGTCGCCGGCAAAGGGCTCGGCGTCGGGCGTGTTGAGCACCGAATCGACCTGGATGGTGGGCACGCTGAGCCGGCCGGAATTGACCAGCTTGCGGGCAAAGGGATGGTGGCGCGCCAAATCCAGCGTGGCCTGGCGGAACAAGCGGCTGACCGCGCTCTTGGGTGTGATGTAGTCGGTGGAGCGGGTGCTGTTGCGGATGTTCTCGTCGGCCGCATAACAACGGTCGGTGTTGTAGCTGTCGAGCAAGGCCTCGTTGGCCTTGCCCTGCATGACCAGGGCCAACTTCCACAGCAGATCGTCCACGTCTTGGATGCCCGAGTTCGCGCCGCGCGCGCCAAAAGGCGAGACCTGGTGCGCTGCGTCGCCCACAAACAGCAGGCGGCCGTGGCGAAAGCTTTTCATGCGCCGGCACTGGAAGGTGTAGACGCTGGCCCACTCCAGGGTGAAGGGGCGCTCATCGCCCAGCATGGCTTTGACCCGGGGAATGATGTTCTCAGGCTTCTTCTCTTCTTCAGGATCGGCGTCCCAGCCGAGCTGGAAGTCGATGCGCCAGACGTTGTCGCTTTGTTTGTGCAACAGCACGCTCTGCTGGGGGTGAAACGGCGGGTCGAACCAGAACCAGCGCTCGGCGGGAAAGTCCACCTCCATCACCACATCGGCGATCAAAAAGCGGTCTTTGAACACTTGGCCGTCCATGTCCAAGCCGAGCTGGTGACGCACCGGGCTGCGCGCGCCGTCGGCCACAACCAGCCAATCGGCCTCGATGGTGAAGGGGCCTTCGGGCGTCTCCACCGTCACCTGTGCGCCGTCGTCCAGCGGCTGCACGCCCACCACCTTGTGTTTCCAGCGCAAGTCGGCGCCGAGTTCGGTGGCGCGCGCCACCAGCGCCTCTTCGAGATGGTATTGCTGCAGGTTGATCATGCCCGGGCGGTGGTGACCGGCCTCGGGCACCAGATTGAAGCGGTAGACCTCTTCTTCGCGCACAAAGGTGCGGCCCACGCTCCAGCTCACACCCTTGTGGCACAGGGCCTCGCCCACGCCATAGCGGTCAAGGATTTCCAGCGTGCGTTTGGCGTAGCACACCGCTCGCGAACCAAAGGACACGCTGTCGTCTTCGTCGAACAACAACACCTCCAGGCCACGCAGCCGCGCGTCGATGGCCGCGCTCAGGCCCACCGGCCCTGCGCCAATGACGATCAGAGGGCGGCGCTGCGGCGCGCCTTGCATCAAATCGGCGGCGCTGCGGTAGGCAAATGTCGGATAGGTGTAGGTGCCCATGTGGTCCTCGGGTATGCCGGGGACTGTACCGCAAAATTCAACATGGGTAAATGAATTCCGCTTATCGTAATTTGTCCACCCACACCAGCGCCTCAGAAACCGGCCACCAGCCCGTCGCGGCGGGCATCGGTGGCGGCCACATAACCGTCCTCGGGGTCGTCGCTCTGGCGCCAAATGAACTGGCCGCTGCCAAAGTCCATGTAGCCGTCGGCTGGCGGCTCAAAGCGGTGGCCCAAGGCCATCAGGCCTTGTTGCAGCTCCGCGGCCATGGTGGGCTCGAAATCGACCTTCAGGCCGGTGTCGACCTTCCAGCGCGGCGCGTCGCACGCGGCCTGCGGGTGCTGGCGGTGCTGCAGCAGCCGCACCAAGGTCTGCACATGGCCTTGGGGCTGCATATTGCCGCCCATCACCCCAAACGCCATGCGCGGACGCCCGCCCTGGGTCAAGAAGCCAGGAATGATGGTGTGAAACGGTTGCTTGGCGCCCGCCACCTCGTTGGGGTGGCCGCGCTCGCGGGTGAATCCGAAACCCCGGTTTTGCAGGCTGACGCCGGTGCCGGGCACCACCACGCCGCTGCCAAAGCCCCAGAAATTGCTTTGGATAAAGCTCACCATCTGGCCGCGCTCGTCGGCCACGCTCAGGTACACCGTGCCGCCGCGCGGTGGTGTGCCGTGGGCGAAGTCGCTAGCGCGGTCGGCGCGGATCAGGCGCGCGCGCTCGCGCAGGTAGTCGGGGTGCAGCAAATCTGCTGCGGTGACCTCGCGCATGGCGCGCGGGTCGGCCACCCAGCGGTAGGTGTCGGCAAACGCCAGCTTCATCGCCTCGATCTGCCAGTGCTGGGCCAGCACGCTGTCGACCGGCTGCTCGGCCAGCGGCAGGTGCTGCAACATGCCCAGCGCCATCAGCGCGGCAATGCCCTGGCCGCTGGGCGGGATCTGGTGCACCGTGTGGCCGGCAAAGTCGTGGGCGATCAAGTCGGTCCAGGTGCAGCGGTGCTTGGCCAGATCGGCCTCGGTCAACAAGGCGCCATGCTCCCGCGCGTGTGCGGCCATGCGCGCCGCCGTTTCGCCCCGGTAAAAGTCCTCGCCCCGCGTCTGCGCAATGCGGCGCAGGGTGCGCCCAGCGTCGGCGAACACAAAGCGCTCGCCCGGCTCGGGCGCGCGTCCGCGTGGCATAAAGGTCTCGGCAAAGCCCGGTTGGCTTTGCAACTCGGGCACCGCCCGCGCCCATTTCCAGGCCACGGTCACCGCCACCGCGTGGCCGCGCTCGGCCAGCTCAATGGCGGGCTCCAACAGGTCGGCAAAGGGCAGCCGGCCAAAGCGCTCGTGCAGCGCCACCCAGGCCGACACGGCGCCTGGCACGGTCACCGAGTCCCAGCCGCGCTTGGGCATGGCCTGGCCGGGGCCGTACTTGGCGTCAAAGTGCTGCGCGCTCCACGCAGCGGGCGACAGACCTGCTGCGTTTAGCCCGTGCAGCTGGCCACCGTCGGCGACGATGGCAAAGGCGTCGCTGCCCAGCCCGTTGGAGCACGGCTCCACCACGGTGAGCGCTGCCGCCGTGGCAATGGTCGCGTCCACCGCGCTGCCGCCGCGCATGAGCATGCGCAGCCCGGCTTGGGTGGCCAGTGGATGCGAGGTGGCCACCACGTTGCGCGCCATCAGCGGCGTGCGGTGGCTGGGATAGGGGTTGCGCCAGTCGAATGTCATGCGGGCCTCGTGCATCGGTCAAGGCGCGCATGCTAGCCCTTGCAGGGGCTCGGCGGCGTCAGCGGTGGGACAAGGCCCCGCGCTGACGCCGGGTGGCTTTACAGCGGGTTGCCGAGCAGCTTGGAAATGGCCGCGATGTGAGCGGCGGTGGGCACCTGGGCCGGCATCTCGTCTTCAGCGGCGGTGGCGTTTTCGTGCGCCTGGATCGCTTTGACCATGGCGTACTGGTCTTCCCAGATCAGGGTTTTGCCCGGCGGGCACAGGTCGCGCAGGGTGCCGTACCAGTAGTAACCGTCGGCGCCACCAAACAGCTTGTCGATGCCAGCGGCGTCGCCACTGGTCAAGCCTTGGGCGGTGAGCAGCATCTGGAGTTTTTGGTGCGAGACGGAATAGCGCATGGTGAACGGTGCAAAAGTGGTCGGAGGGCGGGACTGTAGCAAAGCCCGTGTGCTGTCGGTCAATCGATGTCAAGCTGGGTGGCACGCCCGTTCAACATGATGGTCCGAATGGCGTGCATGACTTCCTTTTCTCTGCCGCGAAAGCCGTGTTCGGTGAAGGCTTCACACGCCTTGCCCTGAAAACCTCCTCCCCCGGACACGGACACCAAGGGCAGCCGGTGCCGCTCAGCGATGGCCACCGCACCGCTGTAAGGGGTGAGCGCGCAGGGGTCTTGTCGGTGGTGCACAAAAAACTGCGGCGTTCTGGCCTTGCCGTAATCAAACCCCGCCAGCTCACGGTAAGAGCCGCGGGCGGTCGGGTCGGTGATCGCAGCGGTGTGAATCGCGCCAGCATAGCCACCGGGGTTGTGCAAGGGCATGAACGACGAGGACAAGGTGCCCATGCTGGTGCCCACCAGCCAGACCTCCTCAATCGTGGGCGCTTGGCGCTTCACCTCGGCGATCAAGGCGTCCACATCCAGCTGACGCTGCACCGAGGATTGGTACTGGCTGCTGCACATGTCACCGCTGGCCGAATGACAATCGACCACCAAGCTCGCCACCGGACCATCCACCAACTGACGGCGCGCCCGAATCAAAAAATTGCCGGTCAAACGAGAGTCGATCATGACCCCGTTGTCCACCACCGGCCGCACCACCGAGGGGTAGCCCGGCAGCAGCACCGCGAGCTTGCTGGGTGCACCCGCCCCGGCCTTGGTGGAATACAACCCCGCCTGCTGGCGGCCGTCGGGCAAGCCCACGGTGATCAAACGTTCGGACAAACCTTGGGCATGAACAGGCACAGCGGGCGCTTGCGCCCACGCTGGCATGGTCACCGAGCAAACCCACAAAGCACAGATCAGGGAGTGGCAGAAAGGGTGCAACAACCGGCGCATCGAAAACTCCTTATTGCGCTGTGACGTGAGGGACCGGGGCTCACTCCACCGTCACGCTCTTGGCCAAGTTCCTTGGCTTGTCCACATCCGTCCCCCGCGCACACGCTGTGTGGTAACTCAGCAGCTGCAGCGGCACCACGTGCAAGATGGGCGAGAGCACGCCGTAGTGCTCGGGCATGCGAATCACGTTCACGCCTTCGCTGCTCTCGATGCGGGTGTCGCCATCGGCCAGCACATAGAGCACGCCGCCGCGGGCGCGCACTTCTTGCATGTTGCTTTTGAGCTTTTCCAAGAGCACGTCGTTCGGCGCCACGGTAACCACCGGCATGGCGCTGGTCACCAGGGCCAGCGGGCCGTGTTTCAACTCGCCGGCCGCATAGGCCTCGGCGTGGATATAGGTGATCTCTTTGAGCTTCAAAGCGCCTTCCAGCGCGATGGGGTAGTGTGTGCCACGGCCCAAGAACAGCGCGTTTTCTTTGCTGGCAAATTCTTCAG
>JACCDG010056670.1_pt1 | contig 10563 bp, 15 predicted proteins | sample 7442471 | NCBI WGS metagenome assembly JACCDG01 (sample SAMN15323444, study PRJNA562643) | freshwater metagenome | isolation source: river surface water | place: USA:Blue River Watershed | collected 2017-08-17 | reverse complement strand
TTGGTTCAGCAGCTGGTTCATTAGCTGGTAACACAACAACTTTAGGTCGTATCGGTCGTGGTTTCATGTACGCTGACTGGAAAGCACAAGTTGCTTACACAACACCTAACTGGAATGGTTTCCAAGCAACTGTTGGTGTAACACAAGGTTGGAATGCAATTGGTTCTTCAGCACTTGCTAGCGTTGGTAGCAACCAACGTTCAGGTTCTGCACCAGCGTTTGAAGCTAAAGCACAATACGCTTGGACTGGCGATGTAGCTGGTAAAGTTTGGGCTTCTGCAATTTCACAAAAAGTTGAAGGCTTAACAAACGCTACTAACACAGTAGGTGTTGGCTTTACAAATGGTGTAGCTAATACAGTTGCAGCTGGTAGTCTTAATACATTAACTGACAATTCAGACCGTGCTAATGCATGGGATATTGGTACTAACGTTAATGTGGCTGGCTTCGGTTTGACAGCTTACTACGGTAAAGGCCAAGGTATCGGTCAAACAGTTCAACTAGCTAACGGTTTTGACGCAGCTGGTAAACGTCGTGATTCAGACCAATGGTATGTGCAAGCGACATACGCATTGCCAACTGCAACCAAAATTGGTGTTGCTTACGGTGAGTCAACATTAGATGGCAACTCACGTGATACATGGTCTAAAGTTGAAAACAACATGGTGACTGTTGGTGCTTACCACCCAATCACAAAGAACTTGAATTTAGTTGCTGAGTATTCAGAAGCTGAAGACAAGTTAAATCGCCGTGTAGGTACAACATTAGATGCGAAAGCAAAAACTGTATCTTTAGGCGCGATCTTATTCTTCTAGGATTAAATTCTTAGTTAGAAAAAGCTTAAACGGCACCCTCGGGTGCCGTTTTTACTTACAGGTATTAAGAAAGTTTAAAAATGAAATTATTATTAATAGGCCTTGTCATTTGCTTGGTGGGCTGTGCTCAACTAATGAATGGGCAGGAGCAATCAGTAGTTTTGAAAAATGCAAAAGAAAATATTTATTACACAACTTGTTCCGGTGCGGTTGAATATTGGGGAAGTTGTTATAACAAAGCTGCTCGTACATGTAACAAGAATTATGCAATTCTGGAAAAAACAGAAAACGCGAACGGCGGGTTTCGAACAATGACATTTAAATGTAATTAAACAATGAAGCTCTATCCTGTCACTGTCGTTAATGACTTTTATGATAATCCTGATGCTATTCGCAAGTTTGCTTTAGCCCAGAAATATACTTATTGCCATGAGATGGGAGATATTAGCTATGTCTTTCCTGGCGCTAGAACAAAAGACTTATTTGAACTCAATCCTGCTTTGTATGAACGTATATGTAAAAAGCTCGTATCTGTGTTTCATATCCCTGAATATGATGTGATGCGTTGGGCTATATCCACAAGCTTTCAAATTGTGGGTGCTGAATATGGTTCAGGATTGATTCATCAGGATAAAAATACTATTTTTGCTGGGGTGCTTTATTTAACACCTGATGCACCTTTAGATTCCGGTACGTCATTATTTAGAAAAAACAAAACCTATAACGAAGCTATTTATAAAAAAGGTATTGCTGATAACGACGAACGGTTTAAGAGTAAACAGCCCATCGATTTTAGCTATCACAGCATGTTTGACGAAGTGGTGAGGGTGAATAATGTTTACAACAGCCTGATTTTATTTGAGGGTGATATGTATCATTGTGCAAATCAATTCTTTGGTAATACCCCTGAAAACTCAAGGCTTGCCCAAGTGTTTTTTGTGAGTAAGATTGATGCAAATAAGGCAAGTTCGTTTCCAATACGAAGACTTAAAACACATAGTCTTTAAACAACAAAGCCCGCATTTGCGGGCTTTGTTTTGTTAGGCTCTGAATTATTCAGAAGCCATTATTTCGAAAGCCAATGCCCTGATTTGCCGCCTTGTTTTTCAAGCAATTGGATTTGACTGATGACCATGCCGCGATCGACTGCTTTGACCATGCTTAATCAATCACCCATCCTAACCTTAGCCAAAGTTTGTTGTGCTTTTTGAACACTGGCAACAGCTTTTGCCTGCTTTTGACGGGTTCGTTCAGCAGTTAAAGCCTTTGCTGCCCTATCTTTAGCCTGTTTTAACGCATTTATTCTGGCATTGGCAGGTGTGAGTGGCTGGATTGGTTTGATCTTTGCTATTTCGTGTATGCGCATATAGATATTTACCCATTTAATATTTTTGTTGTTTAAAACAACAAAACTATTTATTGGCCTTTCCGCATAGTGCAGTATTCATCTCCAAAAATAATCCGAATTAATGTCCAGAAAATGCGATTTTGATTCAAATGACAGAGTTTCTCTGTCTAATCTTAGGCAGATAGGGGTAGGAAAGCTATTGTTGAGACTTTAAAATAGTAATTCTGATTCTATGTTTTATATTAATATCTTCAACAAAAAAGGTGCTCTTGCCCTTTTTGTTATTTTAAACAACAATCTTTTTATCGCTTGAAACTTAAACGAAGGTTACCACTGATCATTTCTATCTCATGATCTAACTCTCCAGCCTCAATAGCTGCTTTTACGGCCTCAAGTGTAGGCACTAAATCGTTTTTGGAGTTGAGTTCGATAGCAGTCTTGTCTTTGGCCAGCTGAATAAGCTTGGAGCCATATCTGATATTCAAGCAAATCTTGCCAGTATCAGCAATAAACCACCATGGTCTTACACGCTGAGCCACTTCTAATGACTGGCGAACACCCTCAGCATTTCTAACATTCTTTAATCGTTTTACAGTAAATGTATCCCCAGTTTGTTCTGCTTTAGCCAATTCGATTTGTTCCCATAATCGCTTGCTCATTTTGTGACGTCTTTGTACCACTGGCGACTGATGTTGCGGTTTCTTTGCTGCAGTGAGTTTAAGTGTAGCTAATAGAGCCATTTGAATCTCCTAATCTAGTGAATGACGCCATTAGTTTGTTTTCTGAATCTATGGATGAGCAACCTAAAAGACCAAGAGTGAATAGAAATCCACCAGATTTAATATCTATTTTTATCACTGAGATAAATAAATGTATTAGTAAGCTTAAGGTTGGCACGCCGATTGTTATAGTGCTGCAGAATCCGTTCTTAAATGCGTGACGGTATGCAATGAATCGCTTACATTCAGCCTCATCACACTATCCTTAACAGGACGCCTTAAACGCAGCACCTCTGTGCAATGACGTTTGTGATGTTGTAATGGTTGGTAGCGCAGAATATGCGTGAATGTAGGCTTTATTTTAAGGCTGAAATGAGTGGGACTGCCACATTTAACCCACAAACATCTCTACAATTGCTTCTGGTATGGCTGTAGTGATGTTGCGTAAGACGAGCACATGAAAGGAGATCGCAAAACCTGCCTTTCTCGCATTAGCGAGTTGTGTGATACCAGTTGTTGATACCTCACTAAAAGGTGTTCTAAGTGCCATGCCCTTTTTAGGGCGTGGCTTGTTCTCCTACTAAAAGATATCAACAACAAAATCATTTATACTCATATTACGAATGACTATTCGAAAGAAGAAAATGTGATGAGCGACAAGCGAAATCACAAGCGAGCATTGCTCGCTTTCAATCATTACTCTGTATCAAAAGATAAATTTAGATGAATGTCTTGTGGAAACTCATCCTTTAATATTCTTTGTACCCAATCGAATTTAGCATCCCACATTTCTTTTGTACTAAAGTCTTCATAATCGTCATGATTTAACTGTGCTGGATTAAAAATCCTTTCATCAGTAGGGTCATTGTTATCATCTAAAACATATCCCTCTAAATTCACTCTAACTCGACTATCAAGTGCATCTAAAACTATAAAATCAGGTGATGCGTCAGATATCGAATAACCTATAAATGTATCTCGACAGCAGTAGTCCATATCATCGATATCATCTACTTCATCATCAACAAAAGTAATCTTGCTGCCATCCACTTCCACAGCATAATCAGCTGCATAATTAAACTTCACATTCTCTTCTTCAAGAAAAGTTAGCCAATCAGGTTCTACTTCATCATGCCCATTTATAATGCAGCAATATAACTCAGGGCCATTATTTACATTACAAATAAAACTCAACCCCCAAGATCTTCCTTGCTCTAAGTGGACAGCTTTAATGTCTTCAAAGCTTTCACAAGCTATATCAGATTTAAACTCATACATAGTCACTCCAACAGCTTCAGAATAGTAAACTTCGAAAGGAAGCTTGAAGTAATCAACCGACTTAGTCATAACGACCCCTTAAAATTGTTGTTGAAATAAAAACAAATGTAAATAATGTAATCAATATTTAAAACTATGTATAGTGGTCAAAAATCACCACCCTAAAAACATAAGTACTCCACCACAAAAAAATGCAGCGCTATTTTTTAGCGCTGCATACCTTTTTCCTTCAGATATTTGGATAAATAACACTGTGCATATTTTATACAAAACATTATCAGTGGCATTTTTTTAATGCTAACACATTGATTATATGTTTTTTTGTTATTGTCTAAATAGGGGTAGGAATCTTGAACATAAGAAAACATACTAAATGCACTTTTTTAATATCAAAGGGGAAGTGCAAATGACTAAACAAGCTAAAACTTTAAATGAGCGTGAAATGCAACGATTACTCGAGTTCGTTGCAAAAACTAAAAACGCAAAACGTAATCGAGTTATTTTGCTGTTGACCCATCTTGCAGGAATGCGTATTGGTGAAGTCAGTGCACTCAAATATCAGGATGTTGTTGGTGCTGACGGCTCGATTAAAGAAGAAATCAACTTAACTCCAGAGCAGACTAAAGGGGATCGCAGTCGCAATGTTCTATTAAATGAACGCTTGCGTGGCGAACTCGCTGCTTACATACACACTATTCGTGTTGAAAATCCTAAGCAGCCATTCTTTGCTACCCAGCGAAGTGAAGGATTTACTCCGAACTCACTTACGCAAGTCGTCAACGGAATTTATCGCAATGCGGGGTTTGATGGTGCTTCATCGCATAGTGGACGCAGGGGATTCTTAACCAACCTCGCCGAAAAAGGGGTCAGTGTGCGTGTCATGATGGCTTTAGCTGGGCATGCCAATATGTCTACAACACAAAGATATATTGATTTAAGACCTAGTGTGCTTCGCAATGCAGTTGAGTTAGTGTAAGCAAAAACTTTTAGAACTGATTCGGCCATTGACGTGAAGTATGAAAAATCCGCAACACCTCAACGGTTTCATTTTTAATACGATAAGGCACGATATAGGGATAATGTGTGATGACCAATTCCCGCGTGCCAAATACACGACCTGCTCTACCGATTTGAGGGTGCTGGGCTAACTGTTGAACAGAGTTAAGAATGTGCTGAACTAATTCGTTAGCCGCTTTGGGGTTTTCTTGTGCAATATAAGCGGCTTCGGCTTCCAAGTTCTGAAGCGCACGATTTAGCCATCTAACCCGCATATTTAGATGCTAAGGCTTTAACTTCGGCTTCGCTGGCAAAATCTCCCTGATCTGCTTCATTCATTGCCAGCTCTATTTCAGAAATCTGCCATGCCTCAACTTCCAAGTAACGATTGATTGCTTCAGCAGCCAAGAATGATTTGCTTCGTTGAGTGGCATTGGCTAGCTTATCTAGTTTATCTTTGGTGTTATTGTTAAGTCTTAGTGTTAACACGCTACTTTCCACGCTATACTCCAAAATATATTATGTTGTATACAGTGTAATATTTTCATCTAAAAGCTGCAACTTATGGATGTTGTTTAAAACTACAACGCTTTCGTTTTTTTGCGAGCTTTTAATTGAGGATATACGATTCTCAATCTCTCATAAGTAGATACCCAATCAAAGTCAGGTAGTTCTCTAGCCTCAGTGCTTGGGAAATGACCTCTAGCAGCATTTTCAGAAATAAGCTTGGTTTTTCTTAAAGCGCGACTAGTCAGTATGGTTAAATTTAAGCGCTGATCGATATTTTTAGTTGAGACTTTAGAGTCTAAAGATATATCTTCTGAATATTTTGCACTCACATTCGCTCTCAAGCCTAGCTTCCAAAGCGGGCTGCTTGGACTCCCAGCTTTATACATTAGCAGCTTGATGAACATGAATAATGGTTTTGATCGAAGTCGCTGCTTCGTTAAAGTGCGCTTGGCTTTTTGCGCTTTAGGTAGAACAGCGATATTGGTCTTATCAATCAGTCTTGATAGCTCCATCATTAAAGTGCGCTTGGGTACACCTAAAGGCAAAGCCAATATTAATGAGTTTGGCATCCCTTGTTTCACTCTGTCTGTTTTTAGATACGCATCAACCAGTGCTGTTGGTGTTTCACTATAGGCTTCATCTTTAGCTAGCTGTGCGATTTTGGTAATGCGTGGGCGCTCATAATCAAACCCAAATAAGTCAGCTCCAGTTGTAAGCCACCAATCATCGAAGTTCATCGTGTAGACATCACCGAACTCGGTATAGGTTTTTTGAACCAGTTCGAAGTCTTTTAATAATGTGGCTTTAGTTGCAACGCTGAGCGGCGCTTCAGCCGTTTCATACATCGCAAATAGCTTTTGCTCGATTTGCGTCTGATTTAATCCATCCAATACTTCTTCCCTAGCCAATGCGTAGCTAGGGCTTAGACGCAGGAACTCCACCATCAGCAATACATATTGCTTGATGCCTTTTGTTGACCAATCTTTAGAAGCTCGGTTAGGAATAGATTTATTCGGAGTATTCACACAAATATATTAACACTTAAGACATACACCAAACAGTCATTCATAACAAAATGTTAAAAAACATATACTGCTAACACTGACATTCGAGATAGAAACAAGATCAAAAATGGCAGCTTGATCAATCTAAAAGGAGAAACATTATGGAATCAACAATTGAGAAACAAGCAGTAAAAACTAATGTTGTTTTAAACAACAACGCACCTTCACTTAAAGCACAAACAATAGAAGTGTTATCTGCAATCTCTGCTGAACGTGAAAGCTGGGAAGCCAATGCGTATCGTACTTCCAACTCAGAGCTCTATAACATTTTGCAGCAATGCTATGCATTAGATTGGGAGATGAATCACACCTTATATATTGCAAAAGATGTGCGCGAAGGTATTAAGGAATATGCAACACGTTTAGGTTTTTCATTCAAAGACGGCACGCCAATGATGAATCGTATTGTGCGGTGTGTCTTTGGTAATGTAGTTCGCAGTCGTATTAGCACTTATGCAACTGTATTGAAAGAAGCTAAAAAGCAACATATTGCGATTGCTGATATTCCTTCTTTTATTGAAAACGCTGGGGGTGTGCAAGAAATTCGCCTATCAAAATCCAAGTCCTTTGTATCCGCAAAACAAAAGATTGAGCGTATTTCACAAACAGCGTTTGATGATGTATTGGCTGTTGCTAAAAGTCCTGCACTAACAAAGCTGGCAACAAGTGAGCGTGTTGATGAGCAATGTCTGTTGTTAGCTACACAACAAGCAGATGGAACATTTGCAATCAATGCCTTAGTGCGAGGTACGGGAATTGTAAATGCTGCATTAGTCGCGCTTTATGGTCAAACATCTGCCACATTAAAAGATGGTGTCAAAAAACAGGAAGCTGCTAACGATAGTGATATTCGTATCGATTTAGTTAAAAAAATCGTTAATCAACTTTAAGCAGACTAAGTGAGAGGGTTCGCCCTCTCACTATTTAAAAAGGAGAGAAGAATGAATGATCTTATTGACCTAAATAACTACTTACCAAAAACAATCAGCGACATCGTATTTGGTAGCAAAGACTCTGAGGCTATCGTTGAAGATATCATCACAGGCCGTAAAGCTTTTCCAGCGTTTGGTAAAAATGCTATTTTGCTTTATGGCATTTGGGGCACAGGCAAAACAACTTTAGCGAAGATGCTGCCTACATCGATTGAGCAAATGTTAAGTGGCAAACCTTTAAATGATGAGATTTTTGTGCAATGTAAGCAAGGCACTAATGGACCCGATTTAATGCGCAAGATTGAAAACCAAGCCGTGCTGATTTCACCCAACTACAGTGACAAGCATTACTTTATTTTTGATGAGATTGATAACTTAACTGACAACGCACAAGCTTCTTTGAAAGCGGCGATGAATATCCCTACTGCTATTTTTATCTTAACTACTAACCATATCGATAAGATTGAAAAAGGCATTTTGAACCGGAGCGTGATGGTGGATATGAACGCTGCCGCCCCGCAAGCATGGCTTCCATTTGCTCGTCGTATTCTTGCTGATCAGAAAGCCGAAGTTGCAGATGAAGAGTTGATACCATTGATTCACGCTTGCAAAGGTTCAGCGCGGGATATTGCAGACAGCATCTTAACGATTGCCGCAAGAAAATCAGTGGCGCACGATGTCATCATTTAATGTTGTTTAAAACAACAAAGCCCACTTTCTAGAGTGGGCTTTACTTAAATACTCAGTTCACTGTGAGAACCGATACGAACTAATTGCAAAGTCTCATCATCTGGCAATCTATATATTAGGACTAAGTCTGGCTTGACATGACAGTTGCGATGATCATTCCAGTTGCCAATCATAGTATGGTCAAAATATTTCTCGGGTAATGGGATGTCTTCAATAAGCAACAATAAAGCAGCCTTAAAATCTAATTCTATTGTCTTTTTGTGTTTACCTTTCAGTTCGCGCTTAAAGTCCCGCTTGAATTGTCCAGTTTGTTTAATCGTCCGCATTCAGATCAGCCATCAAATCATCAACTGAATCGAAAGATTGTAGTTTGCCTGCTCGAGCCTCCTTCATTGCCTCAATAGTTTTGGCATTAGGCACTAATGGTTCGAATGGCAGGGCTTTTTCTCTTGCAATTCTTGTTATCATTATTCTAAAAGCATCAGACACAGTGAGACCCATTGCATCTAAAACAACAGTGGCTTCTTCTTTGATTTGTTCATTTACTCTTGCTCTTACAACAGCATTTGCAGCCATCCCTATCTCCTTAAAGCTCATTTGAGCTACATTGTAGCACAATATTAAGAAGAGTCAGCCAATCTTTAATGTTGTTTTAAACAACAGCATTAACTAGTCGATCAAATAGTCGATATACAAGTCGACTATGCTGGTTGCTCAACCTGTGGCGAAAACCATACACTTATTTTAATGATAGAAAAGACCCGTCATAAAACAGCCGTGGTAATTGGCACACTAAGCCATGTGCCCAATTATCCAAAAAAACTCAAAATCTATTTGAATAACGCCTCACCTTATTGGCAAGCTGTGTATTGGGACAGAGGTAAAACTCACAGAAAAAGCTTAAAAACCACAGACAAACGCACTGCCTATATCAATGCAAAGACTTTTTATGAACAGATTATTGTTAGTAAATATAACAATCCCAGTCACCTCGCCCATTATCAAATCAAAGTAAAAGAGGACTTTGAGGTAGCACCTGATCTCAAGTTGAAAGCAATCGTTGTGCAATGGTTGGCACGTAAATCTGCAAAATGGTCAGCAAACCATACCAGACAGATTGAGTTAAGGTTGACCAACAATATTCTTAAATACCTTGCAGACAGAAATATAAGACGAATCACACGCAAAGAGATCCTGACTTTATTACAAAAAATGGAAACAAGAGGCGCATTTGAATTGGCAAAACGGGTATTAAGTGACCTTAGACAGATATGGCAATACGCTATGGTGATTGGCGTATGTAAGGACGATATTACCGTTGGCTTAAACAAAGCATTACATGAGCGTTCTATCGTCCACTTTGTTGCGATTGAACCCAAAGAACTGCCTGAATTGATGGACTGTATTGCACAATACGATAAGCCAGGTGATTTGATTGTCAAATATTGTTTACAAATGATGGCACTGACCTTTGTGCGTAAGACGGAGTTGATTAGAGCGACATGGGATGAGTTTGATTTAGAAAAAGCCGTTTGGAAAATACCTGCCAATCGTATGAAAATGCGGGTAGAGCACTTAGTCCCTTTAAGTAAACAAACACTCAGTTTGCTGCAGCGTATCAAAACAGAGTATCCCAGCCAGCACTTAGTTTTCCATAAAGCCAATAAACCCTTAGTTGACCATGCACTGATCTATGCACTGTATACAATGGGCTATAACAAACGTATGACTGTGCATGGATTTAGAGCAGTCGCCAGCACCATACTCAATGAAAACAAGTTTAGATCAGATGTCATTGAAAGGCAGTTAGCTCATGCTGAAGGCAATCAAGTCCGTCGTGCCTATAATCGTGCTCAGTACATGACTGAACGAATTGAAATGATGGATTGGTGGGGCGATTATTTAGAAAGCATGACCCCATTCACAGAGCGTTAAACCAGCTGAAATTCGACTAAATTCCATAAATCCACAAAATCAAGCAGATTCAATAAGTTATCATCAGGTTATTTGTTGCTGGTGCTGTTATGGCATTCGCTTCTACAGCTAACGCTGGTATTACAATCCCAGCTGGTGATTGGACTTTAGACATTGGTGGCGTGGTTAACGCTTACTACACATCAACACGTTACTCAGGTGATGACAAAGCTGCTGATGGCTTGTACACAGGTGGTGCTGGTGAATTCGGTCAAGGCCGTTCAGTAAACAACATCA
>JACCDG011147402.1_pt1 | contig 10564 bp, 6 predicted proteins | sample 7442471 | NCBI WGS metagenome assembly JACCDG01 (sample SAMN15323444, study PRJNA562643) | freshwater metagenome | isolation source: river surface water | place: USA:Blue River Watershed | collected 2017-08-17 | reverse complement strand
CAGAAGGCAGTATGTAAGGAAGAGAGGGAGATTAGTTCGAACCCCTAGCGATAAAAATTGAAAAACCGTCTGGAGCCTTACGGCTCTAGGCTTAAGAAAGGATGTGGCTCCCCGGGAAGGGTTCGAACCTCCGACCAAGTGATTAACAGTCACTTGCTCTACCACTGAGCTACCGAGGAATATGAAGAAAGTCTTAAAAATAGAAGCGGACAATTTAGATAAGTGGGAAATAAAAAGCAATAAAAAATAGGAAAAAAATAATATTGTTAGGAAATTACTAAATGAGGAAAATTGGGCAATAAAAAAGGCTAGAACTTTTTGGGTTCTAGCCTTTTTTATTTAGAGATTTGTGTGCTAATTATCTTCTGTCGCCGAAGAATCTGAGCATCATGATAAACAAGTTGATGAAGTCCATATATAGAGTTAAAGCGCCCATTGTAGCAGCTTTGGAGACTGATTCACTACCAGAAACTTGGTAGTATATCGACTTGATTTGTTGAGTGTTGTAAGCAGTTAAGCCAGTGAACACGATTACACCGATGATTGATAGTGCAAAATCTAAACCAGAGCTTTTTAAAAACATATTAACTATAGAAGCAAGGATGATACCGATTAAGCCCATCATTAAAAATGAACCCATACCAGTTAAATCCTTTTTAGTAACATAGCCATATAAGCTCATTGAACCAAAAACAGAAGCGGTGATGAAGAAGCATTTTGCCATTGAAGCGTTGGTGTAAACCATAAATAACGGAGCTAGTGAAAGGCCCATTAAGCTGGCAAAAATCCATAAATAATTCTGTGCTGAAGCGGCAGAAATTTTATTAATTTTAGCACCGAAGAACAACACAAAACCAATTGGAGCCAATAGCACCAGCCATTGCAGTGGTGTGGTAAAAATTGCCTGCATTAATCCCGCAGAGCTAGAAACCATCAACGAAACCAAGCCGCTGATGGCGAGGGCAAAACCCATATTATTATAAACTCTCAGCATATATTCTCTAAGGCCAGCATCATATGTAACGCCTGCTGAAGACGCAAAAGAAGAACGAGTAGTTCTTGTGAAATTGTTTGACATAAAACCTCTTGATTAACTTGATTTACTAGCAAAACTGATTAGTTTTGGCACGCTAGCTTTGCAGCCATTAAGTGCTCAAGCAATATAATTTTCTAATCTATCTTTTCAAGTATAAAGCGAATATGAAGCTCAATTTAGATTCACAACATAAAAAAATTATTGTTCTCACTGGTTTGATGGGAGCGGGAAAAACTACCATTGGCAGCAAATTAGCAGAAAAATTGGGTTTTTATTTTATTGATTCTGATCAGGAGATTGAAGATCAAAAACAAGAATCAATCGCCAGTATTTTTAAAACTAAAGGTGAAAAATATTTTCGCCAAATTGAAAAAGAAACCATTCGCGCAATTATTAATCGTGATGAACAAATCGTTCTTTCACTTGGTGGTGGTGCGTTTATGGATGATGAGGTGAGGGCTTTAATCAAAGAGCGTGCAGTTTCAATTTGGCTTTATGCCGATTTGGATGTGTTGTTACATCGTATTGCTAATAAAAATACTAGGCCATTGCTCAATAATGTTGATAAAAGAGCGGCTTTAATGGATTTAATTATCAAGCGTTATCCAACCTACAAACAAGCGGATATTCACATTGATACTGGTAAAGAAAATAGTAATGATCTTTTTGTGCGCAACTTAATCACTAAAATCAATGAGTGTGTTAGCAATTCTAATGCGTCAAAAATTGATAAAGAAATAGTTAGAGTTGATTTGGCAAATCGTAGTTATGATATTGTGGTTGGAAGTGGCATTATTGCTGAGCTTGGCGATTATATTAAAAAAATTAACAATTATAGTAAACTCATTGTTATTGCTGATCAGAATGTTGCTAAACTTCATCTGGATTATTTAAATAATCAGATCAAAAACTTACCAGTTGAGGTTAAAAATATTGTTGTTGATGCTGGTGAAAAGGCTAAATCATTCACTAATTTAGAAAATGTTGTTGAGCAAATTTTAGAAATTGGTGTTGATCGTCATTCTTTAATTGTTGCTTTTGGCGGTGGTGTGGTTGGCGATTTATCTGGTTTTGTCGCCAGCATTTTATTGCGTGGGATTGATTTTATCCAAGTGCCAACAACTTTACTTGCGGCGGTGGATAGTTCAGTTGGTGGCAAAACTGCAATTAATAGTAAATTTGGCAAAAATTTAATTGGTAGTTTTTACCAACCAAAATTAGTTTTTTGTGATTTAGATTTTTTAAAAACCTTGCCAAATCGCGATTATGTTTCTGGTTATGGTGAAGTAGTTAAATATGGTTTTATCAAAGACAAAAATTTCTTTTCATATTTAGATAATAATTTAGAAAAAATTAAAAATCGTGATCCAGAAATTTTACAAAAAATTATTGTAAAATCTTGCCAAATCAAAGCAGAAATAGTTAGCCTTGATGAGAAGGAAAATAATTTGCGGGCAATTTTAAATTTTGGTCACACTTTTGGCCATATTTTTGAAACTGAAACTGGTTATTCTGATAAGTTATTTCACGGTGAGGCAGTGGCGATTGGTATGGTTTTGGCAGTAAAAATGTCAATTGAACTCGGAATGCTTCCAGCAAAAAATTTAGCTTTAGTTATTAACCATCTAAAACAAATTGGTTTGCCAACTTCGCCAAAAGATATTCAGACATCTTGGAATATAAAGCATTTAACAACACATCTTTATAAAGATAAAAAAGTTGAAAATAAAAACCTCACTTTTGTGCTGTTGGAAGAAATTGGCAAGTCGGTGATTCGAAAGAATGTTAGTGAGCAGGATTTTTTGAAAATTGTTAGTGAAGAAATTTAGTCGATTTTTGAGTTTTCCTCTTGCAATTTTCTGCTTAAAAAATAGACTACTCCCCGCAAAAATACCTTTTTTCCAATAAGCCTGCGTGATGGAATGGTAGACATAACGGACTTAAAATCCGTGGGGCTTTAACGCCCTTGCCGGTTCAAGTCCGGCCGTAGGTACCACTTTGCTGGCATTTCTGCCTAAGCAAATTTAAGGCAAAATTATAAGTCGAGTTGTCGTCTTTCACTTGATTAAATCAATGTTAGTAAATGCCAAAATTTAGATTGATCAATATCAACTCAAAATTAAAAAAATTACTAACACTATCCCTTCTACTTGTTGTCCTCAATTCTTGCGATCAACACTGCGTTCAGCCTTACCAATTTGATTCTATAAACACTTTCATTAATGCCAAACCAACAGGTGATGGAATTTTTGGTGGCCCGTATAACAACACTTCTGGTGGTGAGAATGCTGCTTGGCATCCAACTGGTCTTAGAACTGATGGTGGTAAAATAACACTTGAAATTAGAGGTGCTTGGACAGCTTGGGATGATGCCAATAATCAATCTGAATTAAACGCACTTCCTGAATGCACAATCTGTGCTAAAAAAAGTGGGGTAGATAATTGCATTTGTAAAGTTGAAGAAGTATCCAAGCCAGAAATAAATTCTCGTGGGGAAGTTATATCCAATGTTGATTGTAGCCCAGGTAGTAGTGATCAAGAAAATCCATCGAGCTGCACTTGCACTAATGCCCATGGTACAATCAATGATTTTGGAACTTATTTCATTGCTACTGATTATCAAGAAAAGAGCGAGGCTCTTAAATTACCAGATGAACAGAATCCTTGCAGATATACTCGTGGTTTGGGTCTATATATTGGTTTGTTTGGTAAAAATGGCAATACTATGCCACTTAGAGTTTATCAAGTTTATCCCACTCAAGAGGTTTGTGACATCACAAGAGATTCAACAGGAAAATGTGTAGATAGCGATGGCAACGATCAAACTAAATATGTCTATGAAAGCCCAAATGATAAAATGTTCATTAAGGATGATAAAGCTGGCAATAATGGCACTGATAATGATTCAAGTGATGACGAGTATCACCAACCAGGTGAGTTCATAAAATTCATTATCAACGATCGTTACTATCAGGATAATTATGGTGGGTATGATATTAATTTGATGGGTGGGTTTTTAAGACAAAATGATAGTGGATTGTTAGAATATATCGTTGGCACTGTTGAGGATTTGTTGTTGGGTAAAATATCAGATAATGGTCAAAATAGAACAGGCGGCATTTTAGAATTTTTATACAATGCCATAGTAAAGGATTCTGTCTTCATCAGAATAGTTCAGATGTGTTTGATCATGTATGTTATGTTATTTGGTATATGGGTTGTATCGGGTAACTTACAAATCTCTAACAAAGAGATGTCGAAAAGAATCCTTAAAATTGCTCTGGTGATATTCTTCACTACTGAGTCAAGTTGGTATTTCTATAACCAGATAGTGGTGGGCTTTTTCAAAGATGGTATGGATGCTGTCATTGCTATATTTATGGACGGATCTGACAGGGTTATCGATAAGACATCATTAATTTATTCTTCTCAGCTGGACAGGGCAAACTCACTAAGCTATTCCACTCGTTTCGCATATGTTGATTTAGTCATCAAGAAATTACTTGCCTCTTCTACTTCTGAAAAAATATGGAGTTTATTCTTTGGTGAATGGTTTGGCCTTCTATACATTCCAATAATCTACGCCCTAATTTTTGCTTTCATCTATATAATGCTCTCTGCAGCATTTGTTTATATCTCTGCACTTTTAAGGTTAATTTTCGTATTGTCTTTAGGCCCAATATTTATGGTCACAGTTTTGTTTAATAAAACTGATGAGATCTTTAAAAGATGGTTGTCTTTCATGGCTTCACAAACAATTCAAATGATCTGTCTATTTTTGATAATTTATCTCTTTGTGGTTCTGATTGATGTCAATTTCAATGATTTACTATTCTTTGAAGCCTGTACAAAAAGCGTAAATTTTGGATTATTCAATATCAACTTTATGCAAAGCAAAACTGATCGTGGATTAGTTGAGTGGGTGATGATGTTTGCCAAAATTGCTACTTTGCTGTTCTTGCTCAAAATGGTTATGGAAAAAATCCCTGGTTTTGCGGGACACTTAGTCTCAGTTATTGGACAAGCTGCCGACACCAGCCCAACATTCGTTGGTAATACCAACAATTCTGCGTTTGGTTTAGCAAAAAGCATTATGGGCAAGGCAATGGGTGCGGCTTATTCATCTGTCACTAAAGGGCTACCAATGGCAATGTCTGCAGGGCTAAGTGTGGCCAGAGCTACGGGTTTAAACAATGTTGGCAATTCAATTCGTCAAGCAATACCGTTCAGAGGGCCTGTTGGCATGTATCGTGATCATAAAATCGACAGCATTATCAAAGATCAGCGTAAAGCAGGTATAGCTGCTGGTAAAAAAGGTGCCGCTCTTGATGAGTTTATCAGGAAAGGAACTCATGCCGAAATTAACAAGCGTATGTCTACTCTTGGAAAAAATGCTGATGGTGTCACTAAAGCAAAATCAACTGCCAATAGTTTTAATATCCTAGGCGTTAACGATCAAAAAGCTATTAATGATAGATTAAATAAAAAATTAGTTGAAGAACCATTGAAAAAGGCTGTTAAAAATGAAATTGATGCCATCAAGAAGGAATGCATAGAAAAAGGTCAACCGATTCCGCTTGGTAAAGCTGAAATGAGTGCAGCGTTAAGGCCAAGAATTGAAGAGTGGGCAAAAAACAATTCTTCGCTTGATAAATCTAAATTCCTAGAACTTTTAGACCAAAAACAATATGGTGTAATGGTTAAAAAACAGGGAGAATTAACTACTAAGCAAGCAGCAAAAATGTTTGCTGGTAATGAAGAAGGAACAAAACGCTATCTCGATCATTTACAACATCGTCAATTTGAAAAAGAACAGAAAAAAGCTTCTGGAGGCAGATTGGATCGTATTGGAAATGCAATTAAAGACGGTGCTAGAGGGTTACAAAGAAATGCTGCTTATAATCCAAAAATGGCTAGAGAAAATTTCTTAAGAAAAGCTAAATATGAAGAAGCAAGACAAGCTAATAAAGCAGATTATAACGCATTCCAACGCGGTTTGAGTAAGATGGGGATAAACCCAGAAAAAACATCATTAATACAAGGTGTTAATGTTTTAGATAAAATAAGCCAAAGGAAAGATATAGCTGAGATGTCAAAACAAGCTCAGGTAGATTCTATGGTCAGATATTTGAAAGATGGTTACCAAAAAGATGTTGGAGATATTAATGCTAGATACGATAAAGACCTTAAAGCATTAACCCCAGGTCAAGCTGAATATAAAAAAATTGAACTGCGTAGGGATGAAGAATTACAATTGGCCAAAGATAAGCACGATAACTTTGTACAAAAATTAGGTGAGCAACATAATGAGTTAAAAGTTAAGGCAGATGAAGCGCAGGCAATGTTTGACAAAACCAACAATGAATTGTGTAGATCAACAGATCAAAATGAAATGGACAACTTAAATCGCAAGATTGTTGTCATAGAACAAAAAGTGGAAGATACTAAGGTTGCATTTGAAGTAAGCCAAAAAATCCTCAACGATTTGGTAGATTCCACCATACCAAAACCTCTTGCTGCCGCACCTACTCCAGCTTTGGCTCCATCTGTGGCATCAACTTCAGTAGATCCGTCAGCAGCTGCTGCACCAACAATAGCTCCTGCAGGAACAGCTGTTCCATCATTAGCGGCAGATTCATCGGCAACCGTAGCTGCCTCTACTCCAGGATCAGCACCAATGGCAACGCCAGTGCTTTCAGAAACTCCACAATTTTCAGTAAACCCAACACCAGAATCAGTAGCTGCATCAGCTCCACAAGTTACACCAGTGGCAACTTCATCATACTCAACGCCGACTGCGGTAACTCCAGAGTCAGCACCAATAGCAACACCAGCGCTTTCAGAAACTCCACAATTTTCAGTAAACCCAACACCAGAATCAGTGGTTGCATCAGCTCCACAAGCTACATCGACTACAACTTCTTCGGCAGGAAGCACAACAACAGCAGATGTATCAGTTCCAAAAGCTGTGCCAGAATCAACTACAACAGCGGCGTCGGCAACGAAAGACGGTGCGATTACAGAGCAGGTTGTTGCATCAGCTCCACAAGTTTCTTCAGTAAGTCAAACATCAGAATCAGTGGTTGCATCAGCTCCACAAGCTACACCAGCGGCGACTTCATCATACTCAACTCCGACTGCGGTAACTCCAGAATCAGCATCAATGGCAACGCCAGTGCTTTCAGAAACTCCGCAAGTTTCTTCAGTAAGTCAAACATCAGAATCAGTGGTTGCATCAGCTCCACAAGCTACACCAGCGGCGACTTCATCATACTCAACTCCGACTGCGGTCACTCCAGAATCAGTATCAATGGCAACGCCAGTGCTTTCAGAAACTCCACAAGTTTCTTCAGTAAATCAAACATCAGAATCAGTGGTTGCATCAGCTCCACAAGCTACATCGACTACAGCTTCTTCGGCAGGAAGCACAACAACAGCAGATATAACTTCTGCAACAGCAGATGTATCAGTTCCAAAAGTTGTGCCAGAATCAGAATCAACTACAACAGCGGCGTCGGCAACGATAGATAGCACAATTACAGAGCAGATTTCTACGGTGGCATCAACAACAACATCAACAAAAATAGAAGCAGCTGCGCATGAGGCGGAAGCAATTAAAGCTGGGGTGGAAGCATTTAATAAAATGACAGGAGATAATGATGGCACTGCTAGCAACAATGTTACAGCTTCAACTGCTTATAGTTCTGCTGAACCAGAACTTAAATCAAAAACACCAGAAGTTGCTGCTGTAGCTGCTGAAATTCCTGAAACAAACTCTGCTGCTGCAAATAAAAAAGATGATAAAGGTAAAAAAGCTGCCGCTGCTGCTGAGTCTTCTGGTGAAGAAGGTGATAAAAGTGAAGATGCGAAGATAATTGATAAAGATAAGGTGAAGAATGAAGAGAGATTAAGATTAGTTAAAGCAGTTAATGCTTTAAAACTACAGCTCCAAGGCTTAACAGAAGGAACAGAAGAGTGGGAAAAAGTAAATCAAGAACTTCAAAAACTTGGAGGAATGCTTCAGGCACTTGATCAATAACCAAATTTAAAATTATAAAACCACAGTAAAACCCAATCACCACTAATATGTATAAAGTCACCACTTTATTAATTCTGCTCATTGCCAATCTTCCAACTCAATCTTGGGCTGACGCTCGTAGAGATAAATTCCGTAATAGTCAAAAATCTTCGCAATATTTGGCTTTTGGTGGCAATTATTCTTCTGATCAAAATTCCAAAGAATATAAAATTTCTGGCTCCTATCAATATTCAGGTGACCGTTTTATCAACGAGTTTGATTTTCTTCACAACGCCAGATATACCAGCACTTCCACTCATGATTTGGAAAAAAATCTTGAACTTTATGATGGCGAAATTTCCAGTAAAATTTTAATCAGTAACAGCAATAATTATTTCAACTATTATAACCGTAGTAAATATGATCAATTTTCTGATTACTATTACGACATCACTAATGCTGTAGGTTGGGGTCGAATGTTTTTTGATGGTATTTTGGAGGCAGATATAAATATTGGTTATGATGAGATTAAAAATTTTGATTCACAAATTGTTTTAAACCCAAATTTAAAAGCCAGTATTTGGCTAACTGATAAAATTAAATTTACTAGCAAGGCCTTTATATTTCAGGTGAAAGACAGCTATTCTGAAGAATTAAAAACTCGTCTCTCTTATAAAATGACCAATGATTTATCGTTAGAGATTTATCACAATTATGATAAAAAACGCTTCTTTCACAGCACTGCTAAAGTTGATGAAACCAAGACGCAAGTGAGTAGAAATTTGGTGGTGAGAGTGAGATATGATTTTTAAAAAATTATTTTTTAGAAATCAAACGCAGCGAATTGGTGATTAAAGTTTCCAAAGTAATATCAGGTTTTTGACTGATTTGCTGATTAACAATCGGGTAAATTTCAATTCGTCTATAGCCAAGATTTTCTAAGGCTGAAATTGCATCAGTGAGAATTTTGCTATTACTATCATTAATATTTTTGTCATTTTTATTGGTTGACACCACAAACTCGCCAGCGATTTTTTTGGCGCTGTCTTTAAGTTCTGAAACAATTCGCAAAGCCAGCTTTGGCCCAATGCCAGGAACTTTTGAAAATAGAACTTTATCACCAGAATTCAGTGCCAAAACAATATCGTTAATCGATAAAGCGCTAAGAATTTTTAAACCCATTTTGCTGCCCACACCGCTAACTTTACAAAGTTCATTAAACCAAGTCTTTTCTATCTCGCTGGCAAATCCATAAAGATGAATTTGGTCTTCTCTAACAATAGTTTCAATCAATATCGAAACCTCTTGGCCTTTTTTATCTTGAAGGGTATTAAGAGTTTTGGAAGCGGCATAAACATTGTATCCTACGCCATTTACATCTAGAATTAATCGATCATCAAAAATAGAATCAATTTTGCCGCGAAGTTTGCCGATCATATATACCAAATTTGGTTGTTAAAAATGAACAATATAAAGATTAAATTTAAAACCAGCAATAAGCCAGTTGATTATAAAGAAGCAGTTGAGTTTATGGAAAATTATGTTGCTGAAATTGCTGCTGGCATTCAGCCAGAATTAATTTGGCTGACTTCCCATAAACCAATTTATACGGCTGGCGTTAGTGCTAAAGATTCAGATTTATTACGCAATGATATTCCAGTTCATAAAACCAATCGTGGTGGCAAACACACTTATCATGATGACGGAATGCGGATAATTTATGTGATGCTTAATTTAAAAAATACTTTTGCGCCAAACCATCCCGTTGTTGCCAAGTTTGTTGATATGCTAGAAAACTGGGTGATTGCAGTTTTAGCGCGGTTAAAAATTAAAGGTGAAATTAGAAAAAATCGTGTAGGAATTTGGGTGGAATGTTTTGATGCCAAGGGAAATAAGATTGAAAAGAAAATTGCTGCAATGGGAATTAAAATCAGAAAATGGATCAGCTATCATGGAATTGCCATCAATATTAACCCAGATTTAGAGGGCTTCAATGGCATTATTCCTTGTGGGCTAAAAGATTTTGGTGTGACTTCAATTGCAGATTTAGGCAAAAAAATTTCGTTCGCGGAAATTGACGAAATTATTAAGGAAGAATTTTTTAAGATTTTTAGGAATTATCAATGAGAAAAAATATCGCCTTCAAAGCCAATTAAATCAAGGTTTGATCTAGTTTGTAAAAACTGAAAACACTGATTAGCAATTTCCATTCTGCCTTCTCTTTTTAACATCTCATCTAATTTTTCTTTTAAACGGTGCAAATATAAAACATCAGAAGCGGCATATTTTATTTGATCTTCAGAAATATTTTCATTTCCCCAATCCGATGATTGTTGGTCTTTGGAAAGTTCAACATTGATTAATTCTTTGCAAATTGCTTTTAAGCCGTGAGCGTCGGAGTAGGTTCTAACTAGCTTGGAAGCAATTTTGGTGCAGTAGATATTTTTAATTTCCAAATCCAAATGTGATTTTAAAACTGCTAAATCAAAGCGGGCGAAGTGGAAAATTTT
>JACCDG010248473.1_pt1 | contig 10567 bp, 10 predicted proteins | sample 7442471 | NCBI WGS metagenome assembly JACCDG01 (sample SAMN15323444, study PRJNA562643) | freshwater metagenome | isolation source: river surface water | place: USA:Blue River Watershed | collected 2017-08-17 | reverse complement strand
TCGCGACAATTCTCAAATCATTGACATTCATGTGTGTATCTCCTTATTTGAGGGCCAAGCCCAAGCCTTGGAGGTAAGCAATCACAGCTTCCATCTCGGTTTTACCCTTGACTTCTTCTTCAGCTTTTGCAATTTCCTCGTCTGTGTAAGGCACGCCCACTTTGCGCAAAGCAGCCATGTTGGCAGGCACTTGAGCTGCGTTCACCACGCTGCTCAACAGCCATGGATAGGCTGGCATGTTCGACTCAGGCACCACATCGCGTGGATTGTTCAAGTGAACACGGTGCCATTCGTCGCTGTACTTGCCGCCCACGCGAGCCAAGTCTGGACCTGTGCGCTTGCTACCCCATTGGAAGGGGTGGTCATACACAGACTCACCCGCCACAGAGTAGTGGCCGTAGCGCAGTGTTTCAGCGCGGAAGGGACGGATCATTTGTGAATGGCAGTTGTAGCAACCTTCACGGATGTACACATCACGACCAGCCAACTGCAAAGCTGTGTAGGGTTTGACGCCAGTCACAGGTTCAGTGGTGGATTTTTGAAAGAACAAAGGCACGATCTCGACGATGCCGCCAAATGCGACAGCGAGCAAGATCAACACGATCATCAAAAAGTTGCTGGTCTCCACGCGAGCGTGGGAAAAGCCTTTGGAATTGTTATCAGACATTTATTTCTCCTCAGGCGTGTGCAGGTGCTGGAATGGCAACGACAGAAGCTTGACCATTGGTCGCAGTCTTCACAACGTTCCACAACATGATGACCATGCCGCTCAAGTACAACAGGCCACCGCACACACGAATCACGTAAAACGGATAAGTGGCTTTGACCGACTCAACGAAGGTGTAAGTCAGTGTGCCGTCGGAGTTAATGGCACGCCACATCAAACCTTGCATCACACCAGCAATCCACATCGCAGCGATGTAGAGCACGATACCGATGGTGGCCAACCAGAAGTGAACTTCGATGGCTTTGACGCTGAACATTTCCTTGCGACCAAACAACTTAGGCACCAAGTAATAGATAGAACCCATGGACACCAAGCCCACCCAGCCCAAAGCACCTGAGTGCACGTGACCAACGGTCCAGTCGGTGTAGTGGCTCAAAGCGTTCACCGTTTTGATAGCCATCATGGGGCCTTCGAAAGTGGACATGCCGTAGAACGACAAGGACACGATCAAGAAGCGCAAGATAGGGTCATCACGCAGTTTGTGCCATGCGCCAGACAAGGTCATGATGCCGTTGATCATGCCGCCCCAGCTAGGAGCCAACAACACCAAAGAGAACACCATGCCCAAAGACTGAGTCCAGTCAGGCAATGCGGTGTAGTGCAAGTGGTGAGGACCCGCCCACATGTAAGTGAAGATCAAAGCCCAGAAGTGAACGATCGACAAGCGATAGGAGTACACAGGGCGACCTGCTTGCTTGGGGATGAAGTAATACATCATGCCCAAGAAGCCAGCGGTCAAGAAAAAGCCTACAGCGTTGTGGCCGTACCACCACTGCACCATGGCGTCTTGTGCGCCAGCGTAAGCAGAGTAAGACTTCATCATGCCTGCAGGAATCGCAGCGCTGTTGACGATGTGCAACAAAGCCACCGCGATGATGAACGCACCGTAGAACCAATTGGCCACATAGATGTGTTTGACTTTACGCGTGCCCACTGTTCCAAAGAACACCACGGCGTAGGCAACCCACACGACCGCGATCAAGATGTCGATGGGCCACTCGAGTTCGGCGTACTCCTTACCCTGGGTAAAACCCAAAGGCAAGCTCACCGCCGCTGCCAAGATGACCAACTGCCAACCCCAGAAGGTGAAGGATGCCAGCTTGGGCAAGAACAACGCAGTGTGGCAGGTACGCTGCACCACGTAGTAGCTGGTTGCGAACAAGGCGCTGCCACCGAACGCAAAAATCACCGCATTGGTGTGCAACGGACGCAAGCGACCGTAAGTCAACCAAGGGATACCAAAGTTCAGTTCGGGCCAAGCCAGCTGGGAGGCAACAATCACGCCTACCAACATGCCCACTACGCCCCAAACCACCGCCATGATAGAAAATTGCCGTACAACGGAATCGTTGTAAACGGCGTGCTGTGATGAGTTCATCGGTCACCTTTCATTTTTCAAACCAGTATCCTCAAAACACCCTTTGGGCGTATTGATTCAAATCAATCGTCTCGAAGAATACGCTCGCCTTCTTGCTCTACGCTGTCAAATTGGCCTCTGTGAATGGCCCACCAGAGCCCTCCCAAGATGAAAAGCACCAACAAGACCGACAGCGGGATCAACAAATACAAGATATCCATCAAAATCCTTTGGTGAGTCGCAATGAGTTCAACACGACCCACAACGAGCTCAGCGCCATGCCCAGTCCAGCCAACCAAGCGGGTAACCACCCAACCACAGCCAGCGGCACACACAAGGCGTTGTAAGCAGCCGCCCACATCAAGTTCTGCTTAACCACCCGCAGGGTTTGCCTTGCTAACTTGACACTTTGCGCGACCACCAACAAGTTGCCCCCCATCAACACCAAGTCCGATTTGGACTGCGCCAAGGGCACGGCATTGCCAAACGCCATGGAGACGTGAGCACCCGCAAGCACGGGGCCATCATTGAGACCATCGCCCACCATCGCCACCCGCGCACCTTGTGACTGCGCCGATTGCATCCGCAAAAGCTTGTCTTGCGGGGTACATGCCCCAAAAGCTTGGGCGATGCCCACTTGTTGTGCCACGTGTTGGGCTGACTCTGGCCGATCGCCCGACAACAACCACACATCCAAATTGAGTGCTTTCAACGCTTGCACGGTTTGCACCGCATCAGCGCGAATATCTTCAGACAGTTGCCAGCTCGCCAACCACTCGTTTTCAGTGCACAAGTGTACTTGGCAAACACTGGCTTTATCGGGTATTCCCTTGGTTTTTGGTGCGCAAAATTTGGCAGAGCCCAAGCGCAGCAACCCATCCAAATGGCCTTCAAGGCCCAAACCAATCATTTCGTTTACATCCTGTGCATCCAAGGCATCATCATGCCCTGTGGCCTCTTGCGCCTTGACCAAGGCGCGCGACAAAGGATGCAACGAGTGCTTGGCCAATGCTGCCGCCAGGCGCAAGGCATATTCAGGGGCCACACCCTCGGACGTCATCACCTGGGTGATACGTTGGCCATCTTGGGTCAGCGTACCTGTCTTGTCAAAAATCAACGTGTCAATCTCGGCCAACGACTCCAACGCTTGTAGGTTGCGCACCAACACACCATGACGCGCTAAGTTACCCGCAGCGGCCAACATGGCAGCAGGTGTAGCGAGCGACAAGGCACACGGGCACGTCACCACCAACACAGCCACCGCCACCATCAAAGCGTGACCAGGGTTGGTCGGCCACCAATACACAGCAGACAACGCGGCCAACACTAATACGCCAATCAGGAAGGGTTTTGCAATTCTGTCGGCCAACTGCGCCAAGCGTGGTTTTTGCAACGAGGCGTTTTCCATCAAGGACACGATTTGCGAGAACTGTGTGCCCTCCCCCACCTGCACCACACGCACCGTCACGATGCCGCTCAGGTTATGGCTCCCAGCCACTACAGCATCACCCACACCCCTCGCTTGAGGGCGCGATTCGCCCGTCAGCAAAGCCTCATCGGCCAAAGTTTGGCCTTGCAAAATCACACCGTCGGCAGGAAAGCTCTCAGAGGGAGAAACACGAATGACATCGCCCACCATCACGCGACGCACAGCCACGCGCTCAAACTCGCCGCTGGGCAACTGACGTTCCACACTGTCGGGCAAGCGGTTCATCAAAGCTTCCAACGCGCCTGCCGTGCGATCACGTGCACGCAACTCTAACCATCGGCCTGTGAGCAAGAAGAAGACGAACATGGTGAGCGAGTCGTAGTACACCTCAGCACCAAACACGCCATCAGGCTCAAAAGTGGCAATCGTGCTGAGCAAGAACGTGATCACCATGCCCAGCGCAACAGGCAAATCCATGCTCACGCGCCGAGCACGAATATCACGCATCGCATTGCTAAAAAATGGGCCGCATGAAAACAACACCACAGGCAAAGTCAACACCCACGAGGCCCAACGCAATAAAAACACCATGTCAGGCGTGATATCACCTTCATGCGCCACATAAGCGGGGTAGGCATACATCATCACCTGCATCATGCAAAAGCCCGCGACCAGCCATCGCCACAACGCGCGTCGACCTTCTTCGTGGCGCGCTTGACGCAGGCTACTGTCGGCGGCGGGCAGCGCCCCATAGCCCACTTGATGGATGGCGGCCATCCATGTAGAAGGTTTTACTTGCGCTTCTGACCAAACCACTTTGGCACGATGCGTGGCTGCATTAACTTCGACCGACTGCACGCCAGGCACAGACATGAGCGCCTCTTCAACGGTGAACGCGCACGCGGCGCAATGCATGCCCTGAATCACCACGTGCGAATCCCAGCAATCATTGCTGGCATTGGCTTGTTTGCTTTTATGTTGCTGGCTAAATCGCAACCACTCTTGGCGGTCATCAAGCAGTTCAACCATCGATGTATCGGAATGCATAAGAGAAGCCTAACGTTTCAATCTGTTCACAACTTGACGTGCGTCAAGACAGACACGCTGACATGAAGTAAGCTGGGACTCAGAACTCAACAAAAGGAGCAGTTTATGTACAAACGCATTTTGGTCGCCACAGATGGTTCCACATTATCCAAGAAGGCCATCACCAGCGCCATCGAACTCGCAGCGTTGAACGGGGCCGAACTGATCGCCGTCAAGGTCACGCCTCGCTACCCACAAAGCTACTTCGAAGGTTCACTGCCCTTGAGCGCCAGCGAAGTTTCGAAAATTGAAAAAGGTTGGACGGATGTGGCACAAAAAACATTAGACGCAGTCGTCAAAGCCGCCAAGGCCAAAGGCGTGAACACCAAAGCCGTGGTCGTTAAATCTGACATCGTCTCTGACGCACTGATTGCGGCCGCTAAAAAACACAAAGCCGATTTGATCGTGATGGCCTCTCACGGCCGCCGTGGCATCAAACGCTTGCTATTAGGCAGTGAGACACAGCAAGTGTTGACACACGCCAGTGTGCCAGTGCTCGTGCTGCGTTAATGACCCTTCGCTGCCTATAAAAAATGCCACTCATTGAGTGGCATTTTTAGTTTGAAATCTCAAACCTGATCAGGCGCTCAAACGTTGTTTGGCCACTTGGTATTCATGTTTCAAACGCGCCACCAACTCTGCCGCAGGCACCACCGCTTTCACCGCGCCAATACCTTGGCCACAACCCCAAATGTCTTTCCATGCTTTTTGAGCCCCGCCCCCAAAGTTCATTTTGCTGGGGTCGCTCTCGGGCAAGTTCTCAGGATCCAAGCCCGCTTTACGAATCGAAGGCGCCAAGTAATTGCCGTGCACGCCTGTGAACAAATTGCTCAACACGATGTCGTCTGAAGTGCCATCCACCACCGCCTGCTTGTACTCGTCCGCGGCCCGCGCCTCTTCGGTGGCAATAAAGGCAGAGCCGATGTAGGCAAAGTCTGCGCCCATGGCTTGCGCAGCCAGCACTGAACCGCCCGTGGCAATCGAACCACTCAACGCCACAGGGCCATCAAACCATTCACGAATTTCTTGAATCAAAGCAAAGGGGCTCTTCACCCCTGCGTGCCCGCCCGCGCCAGCTGCCACGGCGATGAGACCATCTGCACCCTTTTCAATCGCCTTTTTAGCGAACTTGTTGTTGATGACATCGTGCATCACGATGCCACCATAGCTGTGTGCCGCTGCATTCACGTCTTCACGCGCACCGAGTGAGGTGATGATGATCGGCACTTTGTATTTCACACACAAAGCCATGTCGTGCTCGAGGCGATCGTTACTTTTGTGCACGATTTGGTTGATGGCAAAGGGAGCAGCAGGCTGATCAGGATGCTCGCGATTGTGCGCAGCCAACGCCTCGGTGATTTCTATCAACCACTCCTCCAACTGTTCAGCAGGTCTGGCATTGAGTGCTGGCATAGAGCCCACCACACCCGCTTTGCACTGCGCAATCAACAGCTTGGGGTTGCTGATGATGAACAAAGGCGAGGCAATCACAGGGAACTTGAGCGAATTAAAAACAGCAGGAAGTTTGGACATGCATCGCGCTTTCAAAAATAACGTGCCTCAAGGCACAGGGTGTTTGATCCAAGCCGAGATTTGCGCCACAGCTTCGGACTCCATCTCAATGTAGCCATGGTAGTGAAACGCTTCACACGCTGGACCTGTAGGGTTTTGTCCCCCATCGACTTCCATGTACTTTTTCACTGGCGATGTCGTGAGCTTGGCGATCAAGCGCTCGGCCAAAAAAGGCGGTGTGAGTTTGCAACTGTCCTTGGCATGTTGATGCACCAACACGGGAACGGTCAGTTTGTTCAACGCCAAATCTGAAACAGAGCCACCAAATTGCTGCCCGCTTAGCGTGGCAGTGAGCACCACGCCTTGAACCATTGACCCCAAATCGATGCCAGCGGCAGCAGCGCTGATGGTGCCTTGACTGGTTCCGACGAGCCAGATTGGCGCAGGGCTGCGTTTTTGGATGTCTTGCACCACCGCACGCACATCGGCAAAGTGTTCAGGTGACTGACGAAACGCTGGCGTGAGTCTAGGCATATCGCTAGGGTTGCCCATCAGCGCGACATTAAAGCCAGCCTTGGCAAACTCATCACGGCTGCGAATCAAAAAGTTACCCGACTTCGGTTCGCCATCGCGGTAGCCAATACCACCACCGCCCCCCGAGAACAGCACCACGGTGGCCACTGCTGCCTCTCGTGGCATCCACCAGTAACTGGTGGTGACGTCAGGACGGGTGTTGACAGGCACCAAGCGATCAGCCGCCGACGCGAACGGGGCAAGGCTCAATGCCCACATCGCGACACACAAGACACGAAAAAAGAAATTCTTCATGTTTGCACCTGTTCGGAGGCGCTGCGCTTAGAACGCGTCCAGCGCCAACTCGGTCACACTGTCTGCACCGTCCACAATGCTGTCGCGCATGCCTGGCACTTTGGTGAGGATGTGGTCTGCATAGAAACGGGCGGTGGTGATTTTGGATTGCATGAACACGGCATCGTTCCCTTTGGCCAACTCGGCTTCAGCCACCAACAAAGCACGTGCCATTTGCCAGCCTGCCACCAAGTTGCCAGTGAGCATGAGGTAAGGCACGCTACCCGCAAACACCGCATTGGGGCTGGCTTTAGCACCTGCAACCACAAAGTCGACCACGTTCAAAAAGGCTTCGCGAGCGGCTTTCAAACGCACCGCCATAGCCTTGGCGTTGGCGCTGCCGCTCTTGAGCAATTCAGCCTCGGTGTTGGCGATTTGCGCGGCAATGCCTTTGGCGGTTTGGCCACCGTCGCGGCCTGTTTTACGGCCAATCAAATCGTTGGCTTGAATGGCAGTGGTGCCTTCGTAAATCGTCAAGATTTTGGAATCGCGGTAGTACTGTGCCGCGCCCGTCTCTTCGATAAAGCCCATGCCACCGTGCACTTGCACGCCAAGGCTGGTCACTTCCAAGCTCATTTCAGTGCTAAAGCCTTTGACCAAAGGCACCAAGAATTCGTAAAACGCCAAGTTGTCTTTGCGTGTGTCAGCATCTGGGTGATGGTGTGACGCGTCATACGCAGCAGCAGCCACCGTGGCCATTGCACGGCAGCCTTCGGTGTAGGCGCGCATGGTCATCAACATGCGGCGCACATCTGGGTGGTGAATGATGGGTGCACTGGTTTTCATGCTGCCATCCACAGGGCGGCTTTGCACGCGGTCACGCGAGAAAGTCACAGCCTTTTGATACGCACGTTCCGCAATGGAAATGCCTTGCACGCCCACGGCGTAACGCGCGGCGTTCATCATGATGAACATGTACTCCAAGCCACGGTTTTCTTCGCCAACCAAAAAGCCAATCGCGCCGCCATGGTCGCCATACTGCAACACGGCTGTGGGACTGGCTTTGATGCCCATCTTGTGCTCAATGCTCACACAATGCACATCGTTGCGCGCACCCAGTGAACCATCGGCGTTCACCATGAACTTGGGCACCACAAACAAGCTGATGCCCTTCACGCCTTCGGGTGCGCCTTGCACACGAGCCAACACCAAATGAATGATGTTCTCAGCCATGTCGTGCTCACCGTAGGTGATGAAGATCTTGGTGCCAAACACTTTGTAAGTGCCATCAGGCAAAGGCTCAGCACGTGTGCGCACAGCGGCCAAGTCAGAGCCCGCTTGTGGCTCAGTCAAGTTCATGGTGCCGGTCCACTCTCCTGACACCAGTTTTTCCAAATAAGTGGCTTTGAGTTCATCCGAACCAGCAGTGAGCAAGGCTTCAATCGCGCCATCGGTCAACATGGGGCACAAGGCAAAACTCATGTTGGCAGAGTTGAGCATTTCGCCACACGCTGCACCAATGGTTTTAGGCAAGCCTTGACCGCCAAAGTCGGCAGGATGTTGCAGGCTTTGCCAGCCGCCTTCGCAGTACTGGTGGTAAGCGTCTTTGAAGCCGGGTGTGGTGGTGACGTGACCGTCTTTGAAGAACGATGGGTTTTTATCGCCTTCCCAGTTCAAAGGCGACAACACATCTTGGGTCAGCTTGGCGCATTCTTCCAAAACAGCTTGGGCGGTTTCCACGCCCATGTCTTCGAAGGCAGGGATTTGGGCCACTTGATCGAGGCCAGCCAAGTGTTCCATGTTGAACACCATGTCTTTGATGGGGGCGATGTAACTCATTTTGATGTCTCCGAAATTCAATACAAAAAAGGCACCCCGAAGAGTGCCTTTTCAAAGAAGGTTTAAAGCGCTGCCACCAACTCTGGCACAGCAGCAAACAGGTCGGCCTCCAAGCCGAAGTCGGCCACGCTGAAGATGGGCGCCTCTGGGTCTTTGTTGATGGCCACGATGACCTTGCTGTCCTTCATACCCGCCAAGTGCTGAATCGCACCGCTGATGCCGCACGCCACGTACAACTGAGGCGCCACGATCTTGCCCGTTTGACCCACTTGCAAGTCGTTGGCAGCATAGCCAGCATCCACCGCAGCGCGGCTGGCACCGATGGCAGCACCCAGCTTGTCGGCCAGTGGCGTCATGACTTCGTCAAACTTCTCTGAGCTGCCCAAGGCGCGGCCACCCGACACGATGATCTTGGCAGCTGTGAGTTCTGGGCGGTCACTCTTGGTCACTTCGCGGCCCACAAAGCTGCTCTTGCCAAAGTCGGCTGCGGCAGCAACAGCTTCCACGGCAGCTGAACCACCCGTAGAAGCTGCGGCATCAAAACCCGTGGTACGCACGGTGATGACTTTGACCGCATCGCTCGATTGCACGGTAGCAATGGCGTTACCTGCATAGATGGGGCGCTCAAACGTGTCTGGGCTGTCCACCTTGGTGATGTCGCTGATTTGGCCAACATCTAACTTGGCGGCCACGCGGGGGGCGACGTTTTTGCCGTTGGCTGTGGCGGGGAACACAATGTGGGTGTAGTTGCCAGCAATGGCCAACACCTGAGCGGCCACGTTCTCAGCCAGGCCAGCTTCAAGGCTTGCGCCATCGGCGTAAATGACTTTGCTCACACCAGCGATTTGCGCGGCAGCAGCAGCGGCTGCGCCTGCGTTGTGGCCAGCGACCAGCACGTGCACCTCAGCGCCCATGGCGGCTGCGGCTGTGACGGTGTTCAAAGTTGCGCCCTTGATCGAGGCGTTGTCGTGTTCTGCAATAACGAGGGATGTCATGTGTGTTTCTCCTGCGTTTCTAAATTAAATGACCTTGGCCACGTTCTTGAGCTTGTCCACCAAAGTGGCGACGTCTGGTACTTTGATACCCGCGCTGCGCTTGGCAGGCTCGACCACTTTGAGGGTTTTGATGCGAGGGGCCACATCCACGCCGAGATCTTCGGGCTTGAACACATCGAGTTGCTTTTTCTTGGCCTTCATGATATTGGGCAAGGTCACGTAGCGGGGTTCGTTCAAACGCAAATCGGTGGTGATGACCGCTGGCAAACTGACAGAGAGGGTTTCCAAACCACCGTCCACCTCGCGGGTCACGCTGGCTTTGCCATCGGCCACTTCCACTTTGGAAGCAAAGGTGGCTTGTGGGAAATCACCCAAGGCCGCCAACATTTGGCCAGTTTGGTTGCAGTCGTCGTCAATCGCTTGTTTGCCCAAGATCACCAAGCCAGGTTGTTCTTTGTCGACCAAGGCTTTGAGCAGCTTGGCCACCGCCAGGGGTTGCAGCTCTTCAGCGGTCTCGACCAAGATGCCACGGTCTGCGCCGATAGCCATGGCGGTACGCAAGGTTTCTTGGCATTGGGTCACGCCGCAAGACACGGCGATCACCTCAGTGACCACGCCCTTTTCTTTGAGGCGCACGGCTTCTTCCACCGCGATTTCGTCAAAGGGGTTCATGCTCATTTTGACGTTCGCAATGTCAACGCCCGAGTTGTCCGACTTGACGCGGACCTTGACGTTGTAGTCCACCACGCGTTTGACAGCGACCAAAACTTTCATGGCAAAAGCTCCAATTTTTAGAATTAAACAGATTGACGTTT
>JACCDG011203752.1_pt1 | contig 10570 bp, 11 predicted proteins | sample 7442471 | NCBI WGS metagenome assembly JACCDG01 (sample SAMN15323444, study PRJNA562643) | freshwater metagenome | isolation source: river surface water | place: USA:Blue River Watershed | collected 2017-08-17 | reverse complement strand
GGCGCTGCTCGATGACCTCGCGCGAGAAGCCCTCCCAGTGGGTGTCCGGGTAGGCCACCGAGTGGGCGTTGTAGTTGCCCACCGCGCCGTTCATCTTGCCCTTGAGTGCCACCGCCGCGATGCGCTCGCGCGCGGCTTGCAGGCGCATCACCACATTGGCCATTTCTTTGCCCACGGTGGTGGGGCTGGCGGTTTGGCCGTGGGTGCGGCTGAGCATGGGTACGTCGGCGTAGCGGTGCGCCATGTCGCGCAGCAGGCCGATCACGGTGTCGAGCGCGGGCATCAGCACTTGGTCGCGCGCGCCCTTGAGCTGCAGCGCGTGGCTGGTGTTGTTGATGTCTTCGCTGGTGCAAGCGAAGTGCACAAACTCGGCCGCTTTTTCCAGCTCGGGCCGGGCCTCGAACTTGGCCTTGATCCAGTACTCCACCGCCTTGACGTCGTGGTTGGTGGTTTTCTCAATCGCTTTGATCGCCTCGGCATCGGCTTCGCTGAAGTGCTTCACCAAGCTCAGCAGGTAAGTGCGGGCGCCTGGCGACAAGGGCTTGAACTCGGCAAAACCCGCGTCAGACAGGGCAATGAACCACGCCACCTCCACCTGCACCCGGCGGTGCATGTAGCCCATTTCGCTCATGAGCGGGCGCAGGGCGGCGAGTCGGTTGGCGTAACGGCCGTCCAAAGGAGACAGGGCGGCAAGGGGGCTGGGGCCCTGGGGGGTGGCGGTCGTGTTTGGCATAGCCTGCCATTGTAAAAGCCGCTGTCTGGGTACTATTGACCGTCCCAACGCGGTGGCGGTGTGCATCGCTAGAATCAATGCCTCGTTCAACCCATTCGTTCTCCCATGAAACTGATTGGCGCCGTCACCAGCCCCTACGTTCGCAAAGTCCGCATCGTCATGGCGGAGAAAAAGCTCGAATACCAGTTCGTGCTGGAAGACGTGTGGGCCGCCAACACCGCCCTCGATCAAGCCAATCCGCTGGGCAAAGTGCCCTGCCTGGTGATGGACGGGGGCGATGCCATGTTCGACTCGCGCGTGATCGTGGAGTATCTGGACACCCTGTCGCCGGTGGGCAAGCTCATTCCGCCGTCTGGTCGAGAGCGCGCCGAGGTCAAAACCTGGGAGGCCTTGGCCGATGGCATTTTGGACGCGGCCATTCTGGCGCGGCTCGAAGCCACCTGGGGTGGTCGCAGCGACGGTGAGCGTTCACAGGCTTGGATCGACCGCCAGCTGCACAAAATCGACCAAGCGCTGGCCGCGATGGCCACAGGTTTGGGTGACAAACCGTATTGCTCGGGCGTGCACCTGAGCCTGTCCGATGTGGCGGTGGGTTGCGCGCTGGGCTATCTGGACTTCCGCTTTCCGCAGATCGACTGGCGCACACCGCACCCGAATTTGGCCAAGCTGGCTGAAAAGCTGGCGCAGCGGCCGAGCTTCGCCGACACAGTGCCGGCCTGACCCCGCGCGCTTCAGCTGTTCGCCTGGCGCTTGAGCCAGCGCATCAGAGCGCCCAGGCCGGGGAGTTTTTCGTAGAGTTCTTCGGCCGCGTCCCAGTAGTCGCGGTGCCACGCAATGCGGCCGTCGGCGGCGTATTTCAGGTGCGAGCCGCCGCGAATCACCTGCTCGGTGTGGGTGTCGAAGCGCTTCATGCGAAAGCGGAATTCCCACACCAGAAAACAGCCCTCGCCTTGCTCGACGCAGTCGGTGATGACAAAACGCGGGCCGTTGAGCGCAACGAACATGTGTTCGAAGATGCGCTCAATGGCGGCTTGGCCGCGCACCTCGTTGAAGGGGTCTTTGAAAAACGCGTCGTCGGTGTAATGCGTCGGGATCTGGGCGATGTCGGCGGGCGACAGCCGTTCAAAAAAATCGATGGTGCGTTGCACGCGCGGGCTCGGTGTCATGGGGTGTCTCGGTGGGTGGGTCAGAGCCCCGTGGCGCGTTTGACCAGCGGGAAATACAGACGGTAGGGCAAGAGCCGCAGCAGCTTGAGCCAACCGGTGAAGCGGCGCGGGAAATGCATCTCAAACCGCCCGCGCTCCCAGCCCCGGATCATGGCCAGCGCGGCGTCTTCCGGGCTCATGAGCGCGGGCATATGAAACTGGTTTTGCGCGGTCAGCGGCGTTTGCACAAAACCCGGGTGGATGGCGCTCACCCCAATGCCGTGGTCTTGCAGATCCAAGTACAGCGTTTCTGCCAGATGGGTGAGCGCGGCCTTGGTGGGTCCGTAGGCCAGGCTGTTGGGCAAGCCCCGAAAACCGGCCACGCTGCTGATCAGGCCGATGTGGCCCTGGCGGCGCGCCAGCATGGCGGGCAGCACCGCGTCCAGCACATAGAGCGCGCCCACGTAGTTCACTTGGTCGTGCTGCAGCATCACATCGAGCTGAAAGTCGGTGGCGCGCATGGGCTGGTACACACCGGCGCAGTACACCACCAGGTCCAGTGGGCCGTCGGCCAGCAGGGTCTGGGCCGCTTGGGCCACCGCTGCGCGGTCGGTGCTGTCCAGCGGCAGGGCCTGCGCGCCGGGGTGGGCGTCCACAAAACTGTGCAGCGGCGAGGGCGAGCGGGCCGAGACGATCACCCGCGCGCCCCGCGCGTGCAAGGCCTCTGCGGTGGCGCGCCCAATGCCGGTGGAGGCGCCCACCAGCCAGACGCGTTGCCCCTGCCACTGCCGAATGGGTGGGTTCATGGCTTCACAAACGTGAGCGTGACCTCACCGAGGCGCAAACCAAACTTGCTCATCACCGCCTTGTTGATCATCACCTTGTCGTTCATCAGGTACATCCAGTCGTCCAGCTCCACGTTCCAGACCTTGCCGTCGACCGGCAGCGCCATGGTGTAGCGCCAATTGAAGGCGTTGCCCCGGGTCTGGCCCGAGGCCTCACCCACCACGTCTTCGGCGGTGCCGCTGTAGCGGCCGTTGCCCAAGTGGCGCAGGCGCCAGATGCGCTTTTGGGTGCTGCCGTCGGAGTAGATGAAGTCCTCGTCGAGCACGCCTTCGTCACCGTTCCAGGTGCAGTTCATGGTGACGATGAAGCGCTTGAGCACACGGTTGGTGCGGTCGGTGAAGACGCCGTAGGCGTCGAGCCGGCCATTGAAATAGGTGCGCAAATCCAGCTCGGGCTTTTCCCCGATGTAGTCGTCGATGCGCGACGTGCCGCAGCCGCTCAGCGCGATCAGCGGCAGGGCCAGGCCTGCGCCCAGCAGATGGCGTCGGGTGGGAAGTGTCATGGTCGTGTCGATGGTTCGGAGGCCGAAGAAAAAGCGGGATCGTGGCGCAGCCAGCGCCACAGCAGACCGGTGGCCAGCAGCTTGAGGGCACAAGGCACGCCGCAATACACCCAGGTCAGGGCCTGTAGCGCTTGCGGATCGCGGCTGCCCGGGGTGTAGCCCCAGGCGGCCAGCAGCGGCAGGGTCAGGCCGGCGGCCAGCGCCAAGTTGAGCTTGTTGACCAGGCTCCACCAGCCAAAGTAAACGCCTTCGCCCTGGCCGCGCTGGCCGATGGCGCCGATCAGCCCGGCCAGCAGTGCGCCCGGCAGGGCCAGGTCCGCGCCCAGCGCCACACCACCGAGCGCGCAAATCCACAAAAACAGCCATTCGTCGCCCGGCCCCACCGCCAGCGCCCAGACAAACACCGCCACCGCCAGCAGCATGCCGGTGGCCCAGCTGCGCACCAGCCCGATGCGCTGCACCAGCCTCAGCCACAGCGGTATGCCCAAGGCCGCGCAGACAAAGTACACGCCCAAAAACGCCGGCTCCCACGTTTCGCTGGCCTGCAGCCTGTCTTGCACAAAAAACAGCACCAGGGTGGCGGGCAGGGCGCTGGCTGTGCCGTTGACCAAAAACACCAGCAGCAGACGCACAAAACGCCGCTCGCGCAAGGGCTGGACCTGCACCGCAGCGGCCTGGGCCATTTCGGGCGCGGGTACCGTGGGGCGCACCGCTTGGCGCCACAGCGCCCAGCCCAGCACCAGCGACACGCTGAACACCGTGGTGCTGACCGACAAGCCCAGCGCCACCGGCAGCACCGAGGCGCACACCACACCAATCAGCCCCGCGCCTTCGCGCCACGCCACCACCCGGCTGCGTTGCGCCTCGTTGCCGCCCAAGCGCGCACCCCACGATTGGTGCGCCACACTCAACACGCTGTAGGCCAGGCTCGCCACCACCAGCATGGCACACAGCCACGCCAGCACGGCGCCGTTGCCCGCCGACAGCACCGCCGCTGGCGGAAACAACAGCGCCCACAGGCCTAAGCCCAGCAGCAGCGCCATGGCCGCGCCCCAGCCCAGCACACGCTGGTGCCCGTGCGCAAACCAGCCGTCGCACACCCGCCCGATCCACGGGTCGACCACCGCGTCCAGCAGCCGCGCAGCCAGCAGCACAGCCCCCAAGCCCGCCAAGGACACCCCCAGCGTGGTGGCGTAGTGGTTGGGCAGCATCACATACAGCGGCAGCGCCACAAAGGCCAACGGAAAGCCCAACGCGCCGTAACGCACACCGTGCCACCAGCCGCCCGGGGCGCACAACACAGCGGCCGCCGGAGCCGGTGCAGCAAAAGGGTGTGACATGGCCTCAGCCCGCGCGGTTGGCCGTGCCCAACAAAGCCAGGCGCAGGGCCGGCTCTGAGGTGTGGGGCGACAGCCAAATGCCAAAAAACAGCGCCGAAAACGCCGGCTCGGTCACTGTGCCCAAGGGTTTTCCGTTGAGCAAAAAGCGCGCGCCACTGGCGGGGTCGTGTTCGCCGGTGATGCGATCGTCGGCTTTCACGTCGGGAAAAATCTCGGTCATGCGCGCGAGCCAACGCTGCGCGTCACCGGCCGAGATGGCTTGGCCGCTGGCGGTGGCCACGCTTTGCATTTCTTTGAGCGAGCGTTCCGCGATCAAACGGCCTTTGAGCGCGCGCAGGTAATGCAGCTCCAGCGCCAGTCGGTGCTGGGCAAAACGCTCAGGATCAAAACCCGGTGCCACCCGCAGCGTGGCGTCGTACACGTTTAGGCCCAGAAAGCGCAATCGCCCGCGCCCGCGCGCTTGCAGACCATCGGCCCGTGCCGCCCATGGCAGGGCCAGCAAGGCCAAGGTGCAGGTGCGGCGCGACAGGGTGGTCATGTTGGGGTGGGAGCGGTTCAAGCGCGCCGCAGGGTGAACTGCATGACGTCGATGTCCCCTTGGGCGAAACCGGCCTCGCAGTAGCAGAGGTAGAACTCCCAAATCCGCATAAAACGGGTGTCAAAGCCCAGCGCCCGCACCGCGTCTTGTTGGCGCAAAAAGGCCTCACGCCACAGCGCCAAGGTGCGGCCGTAATCCGGACCAAACGCGAACCGGTCCACCACCTCAAAACCCGCCGCGCGGGCTTGCGCTTCAAACACCGAGGGGCTGGGCAGGCAGCCGCCCGGAAACACGTATTGCTGGATGAAGTCGGTGCTGCGGATGTAGCGCTCGTACAGCGCGTCGTCGATGGTGATGCTCTGGATGCAGGCGCGGCCACCCGGCTTGAGCACACGGTGCAGGGTCTCGAAATAGGTGGGCCAGTACTCACGGCCCACCGCCTCGATCATTTCAATCGAGCACACCGCGTCGTAGGGGCCGTCGTCGATGTCGCGGTAGTCCTGCAGCCGCAAATCGGCTTGCACTGGCCAGCGCCAAGCGGCCTCGCGCGACGCACCGGCCAGCGCCACACCTTGGCGCGCCAGCCGCTCTTGGGCAAAGGCCAGTTGTTCGGTCGAGAGCGTCACACCGGTCACGCTGGCGCCGCGCTCCACCGTGGCCATTTCGGCCAGCGCGCCCCAGCCGCAGCCGACCTCCAGCAAACGGTCACCGGCGCGCACCTGCACCTGATCGAGCGCGCGCGCCACTTTGGCGCGTTGGGCCGCCGGCAGGTCCATCTCGGGGTCGGCCCACCAGGCCGACGAGTAGTTCATTGTCTCGTCCAGCCACAGGCTGTAGAAAGCGTTGCCCAGGTCGTAATGGGCGTGGATGTTTTTGCGGCTGTTGGCCTTGGAGTTGCGGTTGAGCAAGTGCCTCACGCGGTAGGCCAGGCGCCCCCACCAGGTGCCAAAGATCAGGTCTTCCACCTCGCGGCGGTTGACCAAAAACAGGCGCATCAAACCGGTGAGGTCGGGCGTGGTCCAGTCGCCGACGATGTAGCTCTCGGCAAAACCGATGTCGCCCGATTTCAGCGTGGCTTCGCACACGCCCCAGTTGTGCAGCGTCATGCTGGCGTGCGGCGCGTCGTGGGCGCCGCTGCCAAAACGTTGCACCGACCCATCGGGCAGGTGCAAGGTCAGGTGACCATGGCGCAGGCGCTGCAGCAGCTGCAGCAGGCGGCGCGCGGCAGACGGCGCGCTGCGGGGCAGTTCAAACCCCACTGAAGGACTGTGTGCGGTGGTGGTGTTCATGGCGGCGTGGGTCAGCGAACAGAGGCCTCACCCACCGATACCGCGTGTGCGGGCGGTTGGGGCTGGCGAAAGAAAGGGGTTTTTTTGATCCACAGGCGCAGCGCTTGCCAGTGGATGCGGGCGATCACGCCCAGCGTCATCAAGGGGTGACCCCAAGTGGCGCGCTTGAGGGTGTCGGCGTTGACCGGCAGCAGCTCGCCGCTCACGCTGGTGCGGATGATGGCCTCGGCTTGGTCGTCGTCGTGGTAATCGATGCGGGCCACCAAGCGTGGCCCATCGGCGCGCTCGCTGCGCATGAAGACAAAACGGTAGTGCCCTTGCACCGGGCAAAACGGCGACACATGCAGGTGTTTGCTGGCGGTGATGACCTGGCCATACCGTGGCTCGGGCAACAGGTAGCAGTGGCGTTCACCAAAGGTGTTGTTGACCTCGGCCACGATGGCCGCCAGCGAGCCGTCGGCGCGCTCGCAATGCCAAAAGCTCACCGGCTTGAAGGTGTAGCCCCAGACGCGTGGGTAGGTGTGCAGCCAGATTTCGCCATCGGCGTCGTGCACCCCGTGTTGCGCCAGCAGTCCCTCGATCCAGGCCAGCGCGTCGGGCCCGCCGTCGCCGTGGTCACGGTCGTCAAACGACACGGCGGCAAAGCGGTTGCGCGCCAAAGCGCCGGGGCCGTGCGCGCGCAGCGCGCGCATCGGCAGCATCAAAAAGTGGGTCGGGTAGACAAAGGCGTTGGCGCGCGGACGGGTGCGGGTGTGCCGCACCTGACCAAAGCCGATCAGGGCGGTGCGCGGCGCGGCCTGTGCGCTCACGCAAACACCCCTGGCAAGGCCGCTTGCCGCTGCTCGGCGGCGCTCGGCGTGGCGTTCAACCCCAGGTCCGCCATCAAGCGGCGCGCCGCTTGCAAGCCGGCTTTCAGACCGTCTTCGTGAAAGCCATAGCCCATCCAAGCGCCGGCGAAATAGGTGTGTTGTTGGCCTTGCAAACCGGGCACTTTCGCCTGTGCGCGGATGGCGCCCAAATCAAACACCGGATGCGCGTATTCAAAGCGGTCGATCACTTGGGCCGGGTCGATCGGTCGGTGCGGGTTGAGCGAGACGATCACCGGCCGCTCGACCGGCAGCGGCTGCAGCTTGTTGAGCAAATAGTGCAGGCACACCTGGGCCGACTCCCGTCCGGCATCGGTGGCGCGTTCGTAGTTCCAAGCCGCCCAGGCCAGCGGCCGCTCGGGCAGCACGGTGGCGTCGGTGTGCAGCACCGCTTCGTTGGGCTGGTAGCGGATGGCGGCCAAGGTGTCGGTCTCGGCGTCGCTGGCGCCGTCGCCCAAGAGGCGCAGCGCTTGGTCGCTGTGGCAGGCCAGCACCACCGCATCAAAGTGCTCCACCCGACCATCGGTCACCACCCGCACGCCCTCGGCGTCGCGCAGCAGCGCCAGCACCGGGCTGTTGAGCCGCGCGTCGGGCAGGCCGTGCACAATTTTTTGCACATAACGGCGCGCGCCCTGTGGCACGGTGAACCACTGTGGCCGCTGCGTCAGCTGAATCAGCCCGTGGTTGTGACAAAAGCGCACCATGGTCGCCACCGGGAAGGCCAGCATCTGGTCGGTCGGGCAGCTCCAAATGCAGCCCAGCATCGGCAGGAAATAACCGTCGCGAAACGCGTCGGAAAAACGGTGCTCGCGCAAAAAATCGCCCAGCGGCTGCATCAGCGGGCCCATGGGGGCGTCCAGCCCCTGTTCGGCCAAGCGGGTGCACAGCTTGTTGAAGCGCACGATGTCGGTCAGCATGCGCAAAAAGGTCGGATTCACCAGGTTGGCGCGCTGGGCGAACACGCTCGACAGCGAAGTACCGCTCCACTCCAACTTGCCACCCTTGGGGCCGAGCCCCTGGGCTTGTACCGAGAACGACATGTCGGATTTAGCGGTGGCCACACCCAACGCGTCCAGCAGACCGATCAGTTGCGGATAGGTGCGCTCGTTGAGCACCAAAAAACCGGTGTCCACCCCAAAGGTCTGCTGCCGGCCTTGGGCGTCGGGCAAGGTGATGTCGACGGTGTGGGTGTGGCCCCCGAAGTAGTCGCCGGCTTCAAACAGGGTGACGTCGGTCAGGCCTTGCAGGGTGTGCGCGGCGGCCAAACCGGAAATACCGGAGCCCACCACCGCGACGCGTGCGCGGCCGGGGCGTTGCAGGTGCTGGCGGGGTTCAGCGAACATGGGCGCCTCCCTGGGGAGTGGCGCTCAGGCCAGAGGAAAAAAAAGGCCTGCGAAGCGCCCTGGAACGAAAGGAGGGAGGGAGGGAGGAGGAGGAGAACCGCCCCAGGATTTCAGCCGATGGCTGGCTTCGCAGGCTCAAACACACTCGGTTGGCCGTGGCCAACACTGGCACTGACTCCGTTGGGACTGTGGAAGTTCCCCGCGTCCGTCGACAAAAAAACGCTTGTGGCATGGACTGTGGAGTCAAAAAGTTACTGAATAGTTTCATTGTGACCGCTTGGTCACGATTTGACCAGCAAGGCACTTTCAATGTCCTTCAACAAGCTGGGGTTATCCGGCGCCACCGCGCTGGCGTAGCTGCGCACCGTCTGGCCATCGCGGGCGATCAGGTACTTGTGAAAGTTCCATTGCGGCGCCTGCCCGGTGCGTTGGGCCAGGGCGCGAAAGAAGGGGTGTGCGTCGCGGCCGACCACGGTGGTCTTGCTCATCATGGGAAAGCGCACCCCAAAGGTGTTTTCGCAAAAGTCGGCGATTTGGCGGGCGTTGCCAGGCTCTTGGCGGCCGAAATCGTTGGACGGAAAACCGATCACCACCAGTCCGCGTTCGCGCCAGCGCCGGTCCAAGGCTTCCAGCCCGCTGTACTGTCCGGTGAAGCCGCACAAGCTCGCGGTGTTCACCACCAGCAGCACTTGGCCGGTGAAGTCGCACAGCGACACCGGCTTTTCGTCTTGCAGCCGCAAAAAGGTGTGCGACAGCAGCGGTCCGCAGGCGGTGGGCTTGGAGGCGACGGGTGCGGACCAGCCCGCCAGTGGCCACGCCACAGCGGCGCACAGCAGGCGCCGTCGGCTCGATACCCGCGTGCCGCGCACAGGTAAGGGGGATGTTTGGCGTGTCATGGGCTTGTGCAGGACAATCGGGCTGAGGAACAGAGGATTTCTTCCACTGTGATTGAAAAGCCATATTTTGTCCATGACAAAACAACACCAGCCGATCGCCGTCATGTTGCGTCGCCACAGCATTGCCGATGTGGAGCGCGACACCGGCATTTCCAAAGACACCTTGCGTGTCTGGGAGCGGCGCTATGGCTTCCCCGACCCCGCGCGCGACGAGATCGGTGAGCGCTGGTACACCGACGAACAACTCGCCCGCCTGCGCCAAGTGCGGCGCCTGCTCGACCGGGGTTGGCGGCCCAACAAAGTGGTGCCGCTCGGCATGGACGACTTGATGGCCCTGCTGGAGGCGCCGCCGCCCAAGGGCCCCCCCGCCAGCCGTGCGCAGGCCGAACCCAGCGCCTGTGTCCACCCCGATGTGGCCTCTTGGATGCACTGGGTGGTCGAATGCGACGCCGGCTCTCTGCGCCAAGCCATGGAAAGCGCCTTGCTCACCGATGGCTTGGCCCATGTGCTGCGCGAGGTGCTGCCCACCATGACCCGCCAAGTCGGCAACGCCTGGCTCAATGGCGAGATCGGCATTCACCAAGAACACCTCTACACCGAAACGGTGCAGGCGGTGCTGCGCCAAGCCATTGCGCAGGTGCGGCAGAACCGCACACCGCAGTCGCCGAGGGTGCTGCTGACCACCGTGCCCGACGAACACCATGGCCTGGGCTTGTTGATGGCCGAGGCCTTGATGGCCTTGGACGCCTGCGACACGGTGAGCTTGGGTCTGCAAATGCCGCTGCCCGACATCGTGACCGCTGCGAACGACTTTCAGGTCCATGTGGTCGGCCTGAGTTTTGGCGGCTCACAAAACCCGCGCGACGTGAAGCGCGCCATTGAGTGGCTGCGCGAGCGCCTGAGCCCCGGCACCGTGGTCTGGGTGGGCGGGCGGCTGCCGCGCGGTGTGGTCGACGAACCCGCGAGCGACAGCCAGTGCGCGCTCTGGGTCAGCGCCGACGCCGACGACATGCTGCGCAAGGTGGCGCAGTGGCGCGCGGCCATGGCCCCCTGATATGGGCGACAAGACCTT
>JACCDG011031205.1_pt1 | contig 10570 bp, 10 predicted proteins | sample 7442471 | NCBI WGS metagenome assembly JACCDG01 (sample SAMN15323444, study PRJNA562643) | freshwater metagenome | isolation source: river surface water | place: USA:Blue River Watershed | collected 2017-08-17 | reverse complement strand
CCCAAGTGGCGGCGGATCGGGCTGCGCGCACCGTCGGCCACCACCAGCCAGTCGGCTTCGATGTCAAAGGTGCCGTCCGGTGTTTCCACCGTCAGGGTGGCATGGTCGTCATGGCGGGTAACGGCGGTCACCTTGTGTTGCCAGCGGATGTCGGCACCGAGTTCGAGCGCACGGGCGATCAGCATTTCCTCGATGTGGTACTGCTGCAGGTTGATCATGCCGGGGCGCTTGTGGCCCGCATCGGGGACCAGGTTGAACTGGTAAACCTCGTCCTCTTCAAGGAAGGTGCGGCCGATGTTCCAGCTCACGCCCATCTGGCAGGCTTGGTCGGCAATGCCCAACCGGTCCAGGATCTCGAGCGAGCGTTTGGCATAGCAGACCGCGCGCGAGCCCACTGACACCGTCTTGTCGTCATCCAGCACCAGCACGGGCAGGCCTTGCAGGCGTGCATCGATGGCGGCCGCCAAGCCCACCGGCCCTGCGCCAATGACGATCAGCGGCTTGCGTTGCGGCGGTGTGGACTTCAAGTCATCGGGTGACTTGTAGGGATAGATCGGGTTGATGTAAGCGCCCATGCGTGGTCTCCGGCCATGAGGATATACACCTTTCGGTGCGACAAGGCGTAATTTACTATAGATAAATGAATTTACCTATTCGTAATTATTGGATTTGCAGGGATTTTGCTGGGCATGCAGGGTGAACCGGCTTGACAGCACGCCGTCTCAAGTCCGGCTATGCTCAAGACTCGTCTTTTGTATGACAACTTCATGACCCAGAATTTCACCCCCGTGACCAGCGGCGCACGTCTGTCTGACCAAGTGGCTGAGCAGCTGGCCACAGAAATCAAGCAAGGCAGGCTGATGCCGGGCGACAAGTTGCCCACCGAGGCACGTCTTGTGGAGCAGTTCGAAGTGAGCCGCACCGTGGTGCGCGAAGCCGTCTCCAGGCTCAAGTCATTGGGTCTGGTGGATTCGCGGCAGGGCAGTGGGGTATTCGTGAACCAGAAACTGCCCTTTGCACCCTTGAACTTCGAGGCCCGGCACGCGGCCTCACAAGAAGCGGTCATTCAGATGGTTGAGGTGAGGCGCGCACTGGAAGCCGAAGTGGCCGCTCTGGCCGCTGAGCGGCGCAGCGCGCGCGACATTCGTGCCATCGAACAGGCCGTCAAGGCGCTCGATGCGGCTGTCAAATCAGGTGGCAACGGTGTGGCCGAAGATGTGAAGTTCCACCAGGCCATCGCCGACGCCACGCGCAACCCTTTTCTGATTCAGACGCTGGAGTATCTGGGGCAGTTTTTGCATGGGGCCACGCAAGTGACCCGCGCCAACGAGGCTCGGCGTCTCGACTTTGCCACCGAGGTGCAAACCGAGCACCAAGCGATCTTGCAAGCTGTCAAGGACGGTGACGCGGTCGCGGCCCGTCAAGCCGCTGCCACGCACATGGGCAATGCCATTACCCGCATCCGCAGCGCAGATCCCGCCTTCTGGGTGCAAGAAGGCGAGCGCCTGGCGCAGCCGCTCGTCAAAGGGTTGCGGGTTTGAGCCCGGGGGGCTCAAACCAGGGGCGTATCACTCGGCCTTGATGTTGGCGGCTTTGACCACCGCCGCATAGCGCGACAGGTCACGCGCCATGTCGCGGCCAAACTTTTCTGGGCCACCCGGGCTGGCCGTGATGCCCAGGGTGTTCAGGCGTTCACGCACAGCCGGGTCATTGAGCACCGCGTTCAACTCGGTGTTGAGTTTGTCCACAATCGCGCGGGGCGTTTTGGCCGGTGCCAGCAAGCCCACCCAGGAGTTGATGTCGAAATCGGGCACACCCGACTCGATGAAGGTGGGCACATCGGGCATGGAGGGTGCACGCTGTGCGCTGGACACCGCCACCGCGTGCAGCTTGCCTGACTTGACGTGCGAGATCGCCCCCGCCACGGCGGTGTACACCAGCGGGATGGTGCCGCCCAACAAGTCGGTCATGGCTTGGCCGCCGCCCTTGTAGGGGATGTGCGTCAGGTTGGCACCCGTGCGTTGCTTGAGCAATTCACCGGCGATGTGCGGCGTGCCGCCCGTGCCGGAGGTGCCATAAGACAAGCCGCCCGACTGGGTCTTGGACAAGGCAATCATGTCCTTCAGGTTTTTGGCAGGCACACCGGGGTGCGACACCAGAATCAGGATGGCATCACCGATTTTGCCAATCGGGGCAAAGTCTTTGGCGGTGTCAAAACCGACTTTGGGAAACACGTGCGGGTTGATGACCAAGGTGCCGTCAAAGCCCAACAAAAGGGTGTACCCATCGGGCTCGGCTGCGGCCACCATTTGCGTGCCGATGTTGCCCGAAGCGCCGGGCTTGTTGTCGACGATCACTTGTTGGCCCAGCCGCTTGGACAGTTGATCGGCAATCAGGCGACCGCTGGTGTCGGTCACGCCGCCTGTGGCAAAGGGCACCACCAATCGAATGGGTTTGCTGGGGTAAGCCGCTTGCGCTGTGGCCGCGCCCGCGCCCAAGGCCAGGCTGGCACCCACGCTGGTGGCCAGCAATGTTTTCAGCCAATGGCGGCGTGGTGATGATTTCAAAGAGGTCATGTCTGTCTCCGTGTGGTTTTGCTGGGTAAAAAATCAATCGGTTTCAGCGTAGCGCTTTTCAAAAGCCCACACATCTTCAAAACCCATGAGCTTCGTCAGGTCGGCAAAGTCATAAAGTGGCGTGCTGCCTTGGGCCGACGAGCCCGTGTCCTTGAACTGCTGGTACACCTGCGTCATGGCCTGCACACCGGCCAGCAAGGCCGTGACCGGGAAGATGGCGATCTTGTAGCCCAGCGCTTCCAACTCGGGGCGTGTCAGCACCGGGGTACGGCCTTTCTCGACCATGTTGGCCACCAGAGGCAGGTCAAAGCTTTGGCCTATGCGGCGCATCTCTTCTTCGGACTCGGGTGATTCGACAAACAAAATGTCGGCCCCTGCCTTGGCATAAGCCTCCGCCCGGCGCAGCGCTTCATCCAGACCCAAGGTGGTGCGGGCATCGGTGCGGGCGATGATCAAAAAATCTTTGGATGCGCGTGAATCTACTGCCACCTGGATCTTGCGCACCATGTCGGTCATCGGGATGACGCGGCGGCCCGGGGTGTGGCCGCATTTTTTGGGGAACTCCTGGTCTTCGAGCTGGATGGCGCAGGCACCTGCGGCTTCATAACCCCGAATGGTGTGGCGCATGTTCAGCAGGCCGCCGTAGCCGGTGTCGGCATCGGCAATCAAGGGCGTGCGGGCCATGCCTGCCATGGCCGTGACGCGACCGACCATGTCGCTGTAGGTGGCCAGACCCGCGTCGGGCAGACCCATGTGCGAGGCCACGGTGCCGTAGCCCGTCATGTACAGGGCATCAAAACCAAAGCTGTCGGCCAGCCGCAGCGACACCATGTCAAACACACCGGGGGCGACCACCAGGCCGGGTTGGTTCAAACGCGCACGCAGGGCAGTGGTTTTTGAGTTCATGAGGCAAAAATAAATGAAGAGTGTTTAAATTGCGAAATTCAATTTCGTGATTTCATCAGAAGAGCACCCCATGAATCTGCACCTAAGCGACAAGCATGTTTTGATCACCGGCGGCAGCAAAGGCATTGGCCTGGCTTGCGCCCAGGCTTTTCTGGAAGAAGGTGCAAAAGTGACGCTGGTCTCGCGTGACCCTGCCAATTTGAAAAACGCGCTGCAAAAACTGCACGGCCACTTTGCCCCAGAGCGCATCCACACGGTGTCGGCCAATTTGCGCGACGCAGCGGATGCCCTGAACGCGCTGAACGCAGCAGAAGCCGAATTCGGCCCGGTCGATGTGCTGGTCAACTCGGCAGGCGCTGCCAAACGCACACCTGCCCCCGAGCTGACGCCCGAAGCCTTTGCCGATGCCATGCAGGCCAAATACTTCACCACCATCCACATGCTCACACCCACCATCCAGCGCATGGCCGCACGCGGCCAAGGCACGGTGGTGAACGTGGTGGGCAACGGCGGCAAGGTGGCCAGCCCCATCCACCTGCCTGGTGGTGCGGCCAATGCGGCACTCATGCTGGTGAGCGCTGGCATGGCGGCCGCTTATGGACCGCAAGGCATCCGCGTGAATGCGGTGAACCCCGGACTGACCCTGACGGGCCGCCTGCAAGAAGGCATGGCGGCGGACGCCCGTTTGAAGGGCATCGGCACCGAAGAAGCCATGGCGCAAGCCGTGGCCAAAATCCCGCTGGGCCGCATGGCCGAGCCCGAAGAAATCGCCAACGCGGTGCTGTTCCTCGCTTCTTCGAAGGCCAGCTACATCACCGGCATTTGCATGAGCATGGACGGGGCCTTGAACCCGATCGTGGTTTGATGCGAGGCATGCGGCTTGGCCTCGTGCTGTGCGTTGGGCTGGCGTACAGCACGGTGGTGCAGGCCCAAGTCGCCCCGCTGCAAACCGTGCCTGCGCTCGATGTGCCACGTTACATGGGCACCTGGCACGAGATTGCCAAATACCCCAACTGGTTTCAGAAGAAGTGCGTCGGCAGTACGCAGGCCACCTACAGCCTGCAAGGCGATGGCCGGGTTCAGGTGCTCAACCGCTGCAAAACAGACAAAGGTGAATGGAGCGAAGCGCTGGGGGCCGCCCGGCAAATCGGCGGGCCGACTTCAGCGCAGCTGAAGGTGCGCTTTGCGCCTGAATGGCTGTCTTTCATCCCCATGGTGTGGGGCGATTACTGGATCATCGATCTGGACTCGGACTACCAATGGGTGGTGGTGAGCGAGCCCCAACGTGAGTATTTGTGGATTTTGTCGCGCACACCGCAAATGCCTGCGGCCACCTACCAGACCTTGCTGGGCAAGCTTGACAAACTGGGTTTTGATCTGAAGCGGCTCGAAGTCAGCCCGCCCTGACCTAGCGGCAGGGCAAGCAGCAGGTCGCTCTCATTACGGCAGCTGGATTGTCTCCAGGTACATGAGCAAGGACACGATGCGGTTGCGCGCCGACCATTCGGCCGTGCGCGGCGAGTCGCTGGGGTGGGTGATGGCGCGCGCCTTGAATTCGTTGCCCCACACCGGCATTTCGCGCGAACCATGGGGGCCGCTCTCGCCCGACCAGCGGCCGTCGATCACCTCCCACATCAACTCTTGCGGAAATTTACCCCCATTGCGCCGGGCAATTGTGGTGAGATCAGCGGGCGGTTTGACCAAAAACGAGTGAACCGGACCATCGCCCTTGCCCGATACGCCGTGGCAACTGGCACAGTTGTCTTTGTAGTCCACGCGGCCCAAGCCCACCGAAGTTTGTGCCGCTGAGGTTTGCGCCCAGGACGCGGCCGTGATGCTGAGAATGCTGGCGATCACGCATCGGCAAATGCTGGGTTTGTTCATGTTGGCTCCTGTTGTTTGGCAAGAGCCTCATCATCGGAAAAACAGCCCCTGTGGTCTGTGCGTTGGCGCGCCAAACGGCGTACCTGCTATTGACCAGGGTCTACCGGCTGCGCCGTGCGAGCTGACCGGTTAAGCGGTATTCAGTTCAGTGTGCCGCCGGTTTGTCGCACATCGGCCAGGCCTTGCTGCCGATGCGCCACCAGCATAATCAACACTTGCTGCACAGCCGCCACCTGCATGCCGACAGGCCAACTGGGCAGTACAGGTCCCGGCCAGTGTGCAGCTTGCTCGGGCAGCAGCGGCAAATGCACAAAGCCGCTGTGTATCCCCTGCCCTGTCAGCGTGTGTTGCAGGGCATAAAACACTTGGTTGCAGACAAATGTGCCTGCCGTTTGCGACACCGAAGCCGGAAACCCAGCCGCTTTCAAACCCGCCACCAAAGCCTTGATGGGCAAGGTGCTGAAGTAGGCCGTCGGGCCGCCTTCGATCACCGGCACGTCAATCGGCTGCGCCCCAGCGTTGTCGGGAATGCGTGCATCCATCACGTTGATGGCCACGCGCTCGACCGACATGTCACAACGCCCCTCGGCCTGGCCCAGCGCCAGCACGATGTCCGGGCTGTGCTGCGCCAGGGCTTGCTGCAAGGCGGGCAGCGCCTGCGCAAACACGCAAGGCAAGTGCACCGCCGTGACCTGCGCGCCCGCCAGCGTCAAGCCATGCATGGCACGCGCCACTTCCCACGAGGGGTTGAGGCTTTGCCCGGCAAAAGGTTCGAAGCCGGTGACCAGGATGCGCATGATTGCAGCGCCTGTCAGCCGTTGAAGATCGACACCGTCTTGGTGTTGAGGTAAGCCTCCAGTGCCTCGGGGCCGCCTTCGGAACCGTAGCCCGAATCCTTGATGCCACCAAAGGGCAGCTCGGGCCAGGGCGCGGCGGGTTGGTTGACCCAGAGCATGCCCTCGTCCAGGCGCTGGCTCAGCAGGTGCGAGGTTTTGAGCGAGTTGGTGAAGGCGTAACCCGACAAGCCGAACGGCAGACGGTTGGCTTCGGCGATGGCGTCTTCGATCTTCTCGAAGCTGCGGATCGCGGCAATCGGGCCAAAGGGCTCGTTGACCACCACATCGGCGTCCAGCGGCACATGCGACAACACGGTGGGCGCAAAGAAGTTGCCCTGGGTGCCGATGCGCTCGCCGCCGGTCAGCACCTTGGCGCCTTTGGCGCGGGCGTCCTGCACGATGGACTGCATGGCGGCCAGACGGCGCTCGTTGGCCAGCGGGCCCATCTGGGTGCCTGCGGCCAAGCCGTCGCCCACCTTGAGCGCCTGCGCTTGCGTGGCGAACTGTTCAGCAAAGGCGTCGGCAATTTTGTGGTGCACCAAAAAGCGGGTGGGCGAGATGCAGACCTGGCCCGCGTTGCGGAACTTGGCTGCGCCTGCGGTCTTCAGCGCCAGCGCGATGTCGGCGTCTTCGGCCAGGATCACCGGGGCATGACCGCCCAGCTCCATCGTCACACGCTTCATGTGCTGGCCTGCCAGGGCAGCCAGTTGTTTGCCCACAGGCGTGGAGCCTGTGAAGGTGATCTTGCGGATCAACGGGTGCGCGATCAGGTAGTTGGAGATCTCGGCGGGGGTGCCATACACCAACCCGATCACGCCCGCGGGCACGCCTGCATCGTGGAAGGCGCGGATCAGCTCGGCGGGTGCCGCAGGCGTTTCTTCCGGGGCCTTGACGATGATCGAACAACCAGTGGCCAACGCGGCCGACATCTTGCGCACGGCTTGGTTGATCGGGAAGTTCCAGGGCGTGAAAGCGGCCACCGGGCCCACGGGCTGTTTGAGCACTTGCTGTTGCACATGGATGTTGCGCGTCGGCACGTTGCGGCCATACACGCGGCGGCCTTCTTCGGCAAACCACTCGATGATGTCGGCGGCCGACATGGCCTCGATCTTGGCTTCGGCCAGGGGTTTGCCTTGCTCTTGCGTCAGCAACTCGGCGATTTGCGGGGCGCGTTCGCGCATCAGGGCGGCGGCCTTGCGCAAGATGGCGCTGCGCTCGTTGGCGGGCACATCGCGCCAGAGCTCAAAACCCTTTTGCGCGGCCTGCGCGGCGCGCTCCAGATCGGGCACACCCGCATGGGCCAGGCGACCGATTTCGGTGCCGGTGGCGGGGTTGAACACGGGCAGGGTGCGGCCGCCTTCGGCATCGCACCATTGGCCGTTGATGAAGAGTTGGGTGTTGGGGTAAGTCATGGCGAGGTCCAGTGAAAAAAACAGTCGTCAAAAAGATGGGTGGATTGTGGCGTGAAACGCAGGGAAGGCCGTCAACACCGTGACAGCCCCAAGCCACTCAAGCTGCGCTTAAATAAGTGGACAGGTGCTCGATCAGCACATTCACCCGGTGTGGGATGTAGCGGTTGCTGGGCAAGACCGCGTAAATGCCCAGAGGCGGCGCTTCAAAGTCCGGCAACAGTGTGATCACCTGGCCATTTTGCAAAAAAGGCTCGGCAATGAAATCGGGCTGCAAGGTGATGCCCATGCCTTGCGCAGCGGCCTGCACCAAGGCCACGCCATTGTTGGCCTGAATGCGACCACGCACCGCAAAGGCCTGCACGTGCCCGTCCACCCGGTAGGGCCAGGTGGCTCCTTTGGGTGTCATGGAATACACCAGGCACGCGTGGTGACGCAACTCATCCGGGTGATGCAGCGCGCCGTGCTCAGACAGGTAAGCGGGCGAAGCCAGCGTGAGCAAGCGGCACTGACCCAGGCTGCGCACGATGTCGCCGGGCTGCAGGTCGGCGGTGATGCGGATCGACAGGTCAATGCCTTCTTCAATCAAGTTGGCGCGCTGGTCCGAAAAGTCCATCAGCAGCTCGATGTGCGGCTGCGCCTTGGCGAACTGGAGCAAAGCGGGCATCAGGCGCTGCAGGCCAAAGCTCAGGGGCAAACCCAGCCGGATGCGCCCGCGTGGCACGGCTTTTTCTTCGTCCAGACTGGACTCGGCGGCATCCACCATATTCAGGATGACACGGCACTTTTCGAGGTAGGCCGCACCTGCGGGCGTGAGTGTCAGGCTGCGGGTGCTGCGCGTGATGAGTTTGACGCGCAGGTGCTTTTCCAAAGCGGCGATCTGGCGCGTGATCACCGAGCGCGCCACCTGCAGCTGGTCGGCCACGGCGGTGAATGTGCCCGCTTCTGCCACACGCACAAAAATTTGCATTGCATCGAGTTTGTCCATTGCGGCTGATTCTGCAACAAGACAGGGCGGGCCGAATGCAAGCTGTAAACTGAACGAAAAATATCGGAGATCGGCCCATGAAACTGCACTACATCGCCAACCAGCACGTCGCGCCCGCTTCGGGCCAGGACATTCCCGTCATCGACCCTTCTACCGGGCAGATTTACGACGCGATCGCTCGTGGCAATGCCGCTGACATTGACCGCGCTGTAGTTGCCGCGCGCGAAGCCTTCAACGGGACTTGGGGCCAGCTGAGCGCCATGGAGCGTGGCCGCTTGCTGCATCGCCTGTCGCAGCACATGCTGGCCCACATTGACGAGCTGGCCGCCATCGAGTCGCGTGACTGCGGCAAGCCGACCACGCTGGCACGCGGCGATGTGACGGCGGTGGCGCGTTACTTCGAGTTCTATGCCGGCGCCGCTGACAAGCTCATGGGCGAAACCATTCCGTTTTACAACGGGCACACCGTCTTCACCCTGCGTGAGCCCTTTGGCGTGACGGGCCATGTCATTCCGTGGAACTACCCGCTGCAGATTTTTGGCCGCAGCGTGGCCGCCTCACTGGCGGTGGGCAATGCCTGCGTGGTCAAACCTGCCGAAGATGCCTGTCTGTCGATTTTGCGGGTGGCCGAAATGGCCGCTGAGGTGGGCTTTCCGGTGGGTGCGCTCAACATCGTGACCGGCTATGGCCACGAAGCGGGCGACTTGCTGGTGCGTCACCCGGGCGTGGACCATGTGTCCTTCACCGGCTCGCCGCGTGTGGGCCAGCTGGTGGTGCAAGCCGCTGCCGAGCATCATGCGCCCGTCACTCTGGAGCTGGGCGGCAAGTCGCCGCAGATCGTTTTTGGCGACGCCGACATGGACGCCATGACCACGGTGGTGACCAACGCCATCGTGCAAAACGCGGGCCAGACCTGCTCGGCCGGTAGCCGTGTGCTCGTACACCGGCCGGTGTACGAGGCGGTGGTGGAGCGCTTGGCGAAATCGTTTGCCGCCACGCGCACCGGCCCGGCCCACATGGACCTGAACTGCGGCCCGCTGATCCGCGAGTCGCAAATGCAGCGCGTGCGCAGCTTTGTCGAACTGGCCAAGAGCGACGGCCTGCCGATTGCCGCGCAAGGCCAGCTGGTGCCTGAAGCGCCCAAGGGGGGCTTTTACCAGGTGCCTACGCTGATCCGCGATGTGCCGATCGAGCACCGTCTTGCGCAGGAGGAAATCTTCGGCCCGGTGCTGACCATCAGCCCATTTGACGACGAGGACCACGCCATCGAGCTGGCCAATGGCACCGAATACGGCCTGGCCGCAGCCCTGTGGACGCAGGACGGTGGACGCCAAATGCGCATGGCGCGCCAGCTGCGCAGCGGTCAGGTATTCGTCAACAACTACGGCGCGGGCGGCGGCATTGAACTGCCCTTTGGTGGCGTGAAGGCCAGCGGCCATGGCCGCGAAAAAGGCTTTGAGGCACTGTACAGCTTCACCACCCTCAAGACCGTTACCCTCAAACACGGCTGAACGCCGCTGGAGCTTCGCATGAACAACCCCCGCATCGGCATGATCGGCCTGGGCCTGATGGGCCTGGGCATCGCCACCAACATCGCCAAAAAAGGCTTTGCCCTGACCGCCATGGAGCACCCGGGCAACCAACCCCTCGGTGACTTGATCGCCGCAGGTGCCAAGACTGCGCCGACCGCGCAAGCCGTGGCGCAGGCCAGCGACGTGGTGATCCTGTGCGTCAATGGCTCGGCCCAGGTCGAGGCCATCCTCGCAGGCGACAACGGTTTGCTGGCTGGATTGCGCGAAGGCATGACGGTGATCGACTGCTCCACCAGCATCCCTGCGTCCACCCAGCAAGTGGCCGCCACACTGGCACAGCGTGGCGTACGTTTCATGGATGCGGCCATGACCCGCACGCCCAACGAAGCGATGCAAGGTCGATTGAATTTGCTCGTCGGTGGTGATGTGGCACTGTTGG
>JACCDG010778447.1_pt1 | contig 10574 bp, 20 predicted proteins | sample 7442471 | NCBI WGS metagenome assembly JACCDG01 (sample SAMN15323444, study PRJNA562643) | freshwater metagenome | isolation source: river surface water | place: USA:Blue River Watershed | collected 2017-08-17 | reverse complement strand
TATCCTTCTTATCAAAGTAAAGAAAAGAATTCTGAACAAAATTTAAACGATTTTCTAAATGGTAAAATAAATAAACTATTAACAATCAATCAATTAAAAGCTGGTATAACATTTGAAGATTTAAATGAAGTAGTTATTTTACATTGTTATTCAAGTAATAATAAAGCAGCTCAAAAACTAGCTAGAGCTTTAAATTATGTAGAAAATGAAAAAGCTACAATACATATATTATGCTTAGATAATACCAGAGATAAAAAATGGGTAGAACAAGGATTATCAGAATTTCAACAAAATAAGATAAAATGGATAAAGAATTTGAACTAAAACCACATAATAACCAAAAATCATATTATGGTAAAGCTAGAGTGGTACAAGAAGGAGAAATAAGCACATTAATAAGTTATACAACCAAAGTGGCACAGTATGATAGTTATTTAAATAAGATGGAAGTGTATGGTTGGTTTTCCAGCACAACAAGTAAGCATATAAACTCATTTCTTAGCTATTTTGGTTTTAAAACATGTTGTAAAAAAGAATTAGAGAATTATGGAAATAAATGAAATACTAAAACAAGCTAAAAAATATTGTGATGAAAATGATAAATCAACAGAATTTATGTTACAATATATGCAAGATGTAGCTAATATTTCTTTAGATGAAGTGATTGATTGGTTAATAAATAATAAATGATATGAAAAAATTAAACGAACAAGAAAAAAAGTTTATTAAAGCTAAATTAGATAAAACTTTAAAAATTTCTGCAAAAAGAAAAGAAAATAAGGAAAAGCTAATTGAAGATATATTAGATATGTTTCAAGGCGATATTTATAATTACGAAGAAGTGATGTTAGATTTATGTAAAGAATCTTTACAAACAAGAACTCAAAAACAATTAAAAGAATGGCTATAACAAATAAAGAAAAATACGAACAATTACTAAAAAGCATTGATTGGGAAAATTATAGACTATCAGGAGAAGAATGTGATGAACAACATCAATATATGGATTTATGTAAAGTGCTACATAAAAAAATAAACGATATACAAATACAATTAATGCTATTATTACATAAAGATTCTGTAGATATGGTAGATGAGTTAGTTAAAGTAAAAACATTACTATCATTGTTAAATGAAGAAAAATTAAAAAGTATTATATAAAATACTATGGCAAAAACAGTAAAAAAGAAAATAAGTAAACCTAGAAAAAGTTTAGTTGATAAGCCATTTAATAATGGTTCGATGAGCAATGCAGCATTTTTTGGATGGATTAGAAGTAGGTTGCGTAAAATGAGCCAAGCTTGGAAACCAATTCAAGAAGTGAAAAAAGCTGCTAAAAGACCTTATATAGGAGAAAATAAACGTAGAAAATTCTCTTATGAATGTTCTAGATGTTTACAACTATTTTCTGATAAAGAGGTTGCTGTACATCATATAGTTCCTGCTGGAACTTTAAAATCTTTTGATGATATAGGAATTTTTTGTAAGAATCTATTTGTGGAGAAAAATTTACTCATTTTGCTTTGCGATGGCTGTCATACAAAAGAACATGAAGAATTAGATAAAATTAAAACAAAAGAAAATGAAAAATAATTATTATTCAAATTACCAAGGGTATTTAAAAAATGGAAATAGGGTTGCATCTTTTGGAATAGAAAAAGAAGGTAAATTAGAAATGTTCTTACTTTACTGTTCTAAGCATGATTCATTCTCCAAGCAAATAGCTAAAAATACATATGAATATTATCTAGAAAATGGTTGGGATGGTAAATTTCAATCTTTTCATCCTGTAATACTGTTATTACCTATAAATGAATCAGATTCAGCTAGTTATACATTTCAAAACTATATAAGAGAAAACTTTTATAAGAAAAGAGTAAAAACAGCTTTATGTTTAGAAGAATGTTTAATTAAAGGCTCTACTAAAATTGTAACAAAAACTAAGAAATTTCCTAAATTAGTAAGATGAAAGAAATAATTATAACAGAAACAATTATAGAAAAGATTCTTCCTAAATATTTCCAATTTGTAATTACACAAAATGGTACAAATGAAGATGGTTCAGTTTATACAGAGTATGTACCCAAAGTTCAAGAATTATACAATGACATTATTAAAGAATTAGAGAAATGAATAACATTAAAGAACTACTAAAAAAAGAATTTAATAACAATGTTACATATAATGAAAAAGAAAACACTGTGTATTACACAGAAGTAACATTACTAAATTCTTTATTAGATTTTATTAGTTATAATAAGTTAAAAGTTAATGTACAATTAAGCTTATTGTAATTAAAAACATTTGGAAATACAAGAAATATTATTATATTTACATAAATAAAAATTAAAAAATATATGGATTATACATCTAAATTTTTAGATACCAAAGGATTAACAACAGCAGAAGCTAATTACACTGCTAACATAATTAAAGAATTATGTGAAAGAATCTCTAATGAAATTAAACAACTTACTTTGTTTAAAGGGACATTAAATTTTCAAGGAAAACAAACTGAATATAATAAAGTGTATAAAGTTGAAAATCTTGAAGAAAAATGCTTAGAAGAAGGTAATTTATATGCTTTATCAGCTTGGTTGAGAGAAGCTATCAAAGCAAAAGAAGCTTTATTAAAACAAGTAGAAAATGATAATTTTGATATATCTTTATTAAATGAAGTTAACTATGGTAAAGCAACAAATTTATTAACAGAGGATGAAGTTAAATATTCATTACCAATTAATGAATTAGCAGAATATTTAGCTTATGAAGCTAAAGCAGCTCACATTGGTAAAAAAGTACATCCAAATGGTATTTTTGAACAATGGTTTAATATGATTAAAAACACTCCAAAAGTTCAAATTAACGAAATTAATAAAGATTATATTGTTGAATTTGACCAAGTTGTAGATGAAAAAGATTTATATCAGACTTATTTTACTCTTCAAAAAGAGTATAGAGAAGCTGAACAAAAAGTAAATTATTATAAAGCTAAAGTTAAAAATTTATTAAATGAAAGAAATCAAGAGATAAATCAAAAAAACAGAGCTTTACAAGATAAGCTTTCTCAAGATTTAGAAATTCAAAATAGTAAAAATTTAGCTCTTCAAGCAGAAATAAATAATTTAAGAGGTCAAAAACTTAAAGAAGTTAGTGAATTAAAAATTATAATTCCTAATGAATTACAAAAAACATTAGATTATGTACAAACATATTCTAAAAAATAAATAAAATATTAAAAAGGGTAACTTAAACAGAGTGATACAAATCACAAATTAAGTTTTTAAAATAAAAAATATAAACATAAAATTATACAAAATATTTGCAAAAATATTTCCAAAGTTAACCTTTGGGTCACAGGTTCAAATCCTGTATTTGGCTGAGAAATCTTGCTGAATTAGCTCAGTTGGTAGAGCAAAAGAATGGAAAAATTAATATCGTACACATTTTCAAAATTAAAACAAAAACTAAATGACTTTGATTTTGAATTTATCTTAGAAGAAAATGTGTAGTCTTTGTCTTAATTTTTGTTATAGCCTACATTTTATATTTTTTATTTACTTTTTTATAATTATATTTACATTATTAATTAAACAAACAAAAATTAAAAAACAAATGAGCCGATTAAGCACATCTTTAGAAAAACCGTTTACTAAAACATTACAGTTTAAAAACGAGAAATTTGACAAAAAATTAAAAAAAGTAACACAAGAAAAAGGGTGGTATTATTATGTTCCTAGTACAGTGGAAGGAGAAAAAGGAACAAATGTTATGGTAGAAATGCCATTTACAGCATTATGGTTGTTGTCTGCACAAAGCTTTTCCGGCTATAATGAACTTGAAAAAGCAAGTGTCTATAGTAATGAGGTATTAAGTGAGAGAGATTTGAAAGATTTTTTCCCTAAAAACACAGGAGAAAATGTAGAAGATTATTATGCAAGACTAAAATCTTACATGATGTTAACAGCTAAAATGGGTAAAGAAACTATTGCTACAGGGTTTTATAAAGATATTAAAGATGCTGTAGTTTCTAAAGGAGGTAAATATTGCCAACCTAATTACTTTTTAGCTATTAATGAAGATGGTACTACAGAGATTGTAAGAATTTTATTTAGTGGAGGTAGTGTTGAAACTTGGATTCCTTTTTCAGGAAATAAAAATGGACTTAAAACAAAAGGTGTAAGTTTTAGTGGTACTACAGAAAAAGAAAAAGGTAGTGTACAATACGATAGTCCTACATTTGAATTTGTAGATGTAGATTCTAAATATGTTAAAGCTGCTGATGCTGCTGCACAAACTGTTGTAGATTATTTTAAATTTCTTATTGGAGATAGTAAAACAGAAGAAGTATTAGAACCTGCTGAAGCAGAAGAAAATGATTTACCTTGGAATAATTAAATAATTAACCAAACCAAATATAAAACCCTCTTATGTAGTAAAATATGTAAGAGGGTTTTTATTTATAAATTAATGTATTATGTCTCGATTAACAAAAGACCCAACAGAAGATATAATTAATAATAGTATTGAAATTTATGAACAAGAACTTAATTTAACTAGAAAAGGAAATAATTATGTTGGTTTATGTCCTTTACATGGAGAGAAATCTCCTTCATTTAATGTAAATTCTAATCATCCACATTTATTTAAATGTTTTGGATGTAGTGAATCTGGAAATGTAATATCTTTTATATCTAAATTACATAATTTAAATTACAAAGAAAGTATTGATTATATATTAGGTATGAAAATTGATTTAAAATCAAATATAAAGCCTGTAATTAAAGAAAAAAAAGAGTTAGTAGTAGATTGGGTAGATATGAAGTTTAGTGATGCTCACAAAGCTTATTTTGACCAATATGAGTTAGATGAAGCTTTTCTTAATTCAAGAGATATATATGCTCTAAAAACTTATGCAATTAACAAGAGAATACAAAGATTTCCCGATTATCAATTTAAATTTTGTTACTATGCAAAAGATATTGACAAAATAAAAATTCTTACATTAGGAGAAAATGTGTTAAAAGAAGAGAAATGGAGAAGTTTAGGAATTGGAAATGATTATATTTGGAATTTATGGAGATACACTAAATGTGATAATTTGTTTGTTTGTAAAAGTGTTAAAGATGATAGCGTATTTGCCAAGTTAGGATATTGTTCTGTATCATTACAATCTGAATCAGCAAAAACTTTTCTTGATAATAATGTCACAAAAATAACAAACATTTGTGACAATCCGATAATTGTTATGGGGACAGACCCCCAAGGTTTTAATACCTCTTTAGATATAACTAAAGCAACAGGTTGGAGATGGTTTAATGTAAAAGATAAATACTACAAAAAATTAGATGCAAATGACCCAGCAGAATTAGTAAGAGTTTATAACTTAAAAAAATTAAAATCAGAATTAAAAGAAAAAGGATTATGAAACCTATATACATTGCTGATATTGAAGCAAATGGCTTAATTGAAGAAGAAAATGGTAAAAATGCAGCTACAAGAATATGGTGTTTATCTTTTTGTAATGTTAATAATAGAATAGTTAAATCAATTACAGATGTCAAAATAATTCAAAAGTTTTTTGAACAAGATGCTTATATAATTATGCATAATGGTCTTGGGTATGATATTAGATTAGTAGAGAAACTTTTAAAATTTAAAATAAAAGCCACTATTATTGATTCACTAGGTTTATCTTGGACATTGTTTCCTGAAAGAAATTTACATGGTTTAGAATCTTGGGGAGACACTTTAGGAATAATTAAACCACCTATTATAGATTGGAATAATGAAAAATTAATTCCTGAATATGTAAATAGATGTAACGAAGATGTTAAAATAAATTTAGCTTTATGGGGAAGAATAGAATGGGTATGTAATAATCTTTATGAGAATCAAGAAGATAAATGGAAATATTATGAGTACATTAGTTTTAAATTACAATGTGTAGCTATACAACAAGATATTGGTGTTAAAATAAATATACCATTAATTAAAGAAGAGCTTATTAAATTTGAAGATTTAAAACTTCAAAAAATAGAAGCTTTAACATTAGCAATGCCAAAAAATCCTATAAAAGCTAAAAAAGAAATCCCTAAAGTTTTAAATAAAGCTAATGGAGAATTAAGTTCCAATGGGGTTAAGTGGTTTGAATTTTTAAAAGAGAATGGTTTACCAGAAACACATAGAGAACCTGTTGAATATATAAAAGGGTATAATGACCCTAACCCTAACAGTCATTCTCAATTAAAAGATTGGCTATTTAGTTTAGGATGGTCTCCAGGATGGTTTAAATATGTTAAAGAAGAAGGTAGCAGAGAAATGCGTAAAATTCCTCAAATAGCTTCTAAAGATGAACCAGGAGAAGTTTGTGAATCTGTTAAAAAACTAATAGAAAAAGAACCTAATATAGAAGAGTTAAGTGGATTAGGTATAATCAGTCATAGGATAGGAATTTTAAAAGGCTTTATTCGTGACCAAAAAGAAGGTAGGTTATATCAAGGAATTAGTGGACTCACACCGACTTTACGTAGTCAGCATACTGTTTTAGTTAATTTGCCAGTACCAAGTAAACCTTTTGCAAAAAATATAAGAAAAGCTATTATTGTTTCTAATGAAAATAATGTATTTTTAGGGGTAGACCTTGTGTCTATTGAAGCTAAAACTCGAAATCATTTTATGTACCCTTTTGATAAAGAGTATGTAAATGAATTAGAAAATGGTATAGATAGCCATATAGACATTTCTATTAAAGCAGGTTTAATTTCTAAAGAAGATGGAGATTTTTACTCCAATTTTAATACTGAGTCTGCTTCTAAAGAAGATAAAGAAAGATATAATAAAATTAAAAAAGCAAGGTCTTCTGGAAAAACAGTAAATTTTGCAGCTTTATATGGAGTATCAAAAGCTACTTTATCAAGAAATAGTGGAATGTCTTTAAAAGAATGTGAAAAATTATTAGAAGTTTATTGGAACAGAAATAAAGCTGTTAAACAAGCAGTTGAAACTTTTAAAACTAAACAAGTAGGAACTCAATTGTGGGTTCAAAATCCTATTTCTAAATTTTGGTTATATGTAAGAAATAGTAAAGATTTATTTTCTGTAGTTAATCAAAATTCTTCTACTTTATGTTTTGACACTTTTTGTAAATATTTAATGCAAACAGGAATTAAAATACCTTATTTTTATCATGATGAGTGGCTTGGAGAATTTGATAAAAAAGATGTACCAAAAATAAAAGAAAAAATTGAATGGGCTATTAATAAAGTAAATGAAGAATTAAAATTAAATGTAGTTATTCAACATTCATTACAAGAAGGTACTAATTATGCTGATTGTCATTAACAAACTTTAACAATAAATATTTGTATTGAAGGACATAATCAAAAAATAGATGGTAAAAATTTATTACATTGTGTAAGATTATTAGAAACAGCTATTGAACTTGCACAAGAACATAAAATTAATGTAAGAAGAAAAAATGCTGAATATTTGATTTCTATTAGAAAAGGAAAAATTGATTTGAATACAATTATTGAGTATTGTCAAAGTAAACTAAAAGAATTAGATGAGGTATTTGAAAAATCTACATTAAAAGAAAAGGCTGATAGAGGATTTTGGTTACAATTATTACCTAAAATAAGAAAACAATATGGGAATGTATGACTTAAACATACTTCTTAAATTAAAAGAGAACAATATTTCTATAAATAAATATATATTATTAAAAATTATAGAAGATTGTTCTCTTTCTTTATTTAAAGAAGAGTATTTACAAGAATTAGTTAATTTAAAGCTAGAAGGAATATTAAATGCTGAATTAGAATTAACAACAAAAGGAATGGAATTATTACAATCTATTGAAGAAAAGAAAACAAAATCAATAGATTATGACAAATTACATTTAACATTACAGAATAAATTACTTTCTTTAAAAGGGAAGAAGCAAATAGAGGGGTTTGGTGGAGTGTATTTTATACCTAATAAAACAGAACTAAAAGAGTTTTTAACAAGATTTTGGAATAAATACCCTAAATATAAAGATTTAGATAAAATTTCTAAAATTTTACAAAAACATATTGAAACTTGTTCAAAAAAGAATAGCTTTGCTCCAGCTATTAAATATTATATCTATAAACAAGGTGTAGGTAGTCAATTAGCATCTGCTATAGAAAATTATGAAGAGCAAGAATTAGAAACTAAACAAACATTTGATGGAATCAATATTTGATGAATTAAACAAAGAAATAGAAAATGGTATAAATGGTAATAATCAATCTATACCTATTGGATTACCTAAATTAGGTAAATATGCAAATATTAGGAAAAGAATTTTAACTCTTTTATTTTCTACAAGTGGTGCAGGTAAATCAGCTTTAACTGATACAATTATTTTAAATGCTTGTGCAAGTCACATGAAACACCCTTCAGTTTACAAATTAAAGCCTGATTTTCAGCTATTTAGTATGGAAAGGTCTAAAGTTATGAGAATTGCTAAATGGATAAGTCATCTAGTGTTTATAAATGAAGGAGTTGAACTACAATTACCTTTAATTATGGGTTGGTGGGATGAAAAATTAACAAAAGCTCAACACAGTCTTATTCTTAAACAAAAAGAATATATTGATACAATGTTAAATGATTATGTAACTATTCATGATGGTGCAAAAACACCAAAAGAAATTTACAAAATCATGAAAGACCATTTTGAAGTAAAAGGAATATATACAACTGTAAATATCAAAGGTAAAGACCAAAAAATATATATTCCTAATGATGAGAATGTAATTGTATCACCTATATTTGACCACGGAAATTTAACTAAAACTACTCAAGAATTACCAAGTAAAAAACAAGCTATTGATAAATTAGTAGAATTTACACAAGGATTTAGAGATTTAGAGAATGCTTCACCATTTTGGGTGGCTCAAGTAAATAGAAATATTAGTGGAGTATCAAGAGCTAAAGATGGAGAACATGAATTAGTAATGGAAGATGTTAAAGAATCAGGGGATATTATAGATGCAAGTGACCTGGCAATATCTATATTTGACCCTGCTAAATATAATCAATCCTCTAAAACAGGGTATACACCAACAGATTTTATTGATAGAAATACAGGAGCTAATTACTTTAGAAGTTGTCAAATATTAAAATCCAGTTATAGTATGGATTCATTAAGAATTCCTTTGGCTTTTAATGGTTTTTGTGGACAATTTAAAGAGCTACCTAAAAGACTAGAATTAGATACATTTAATTACGATAAATTAGTTCAAAAAGTATTAACAAAACAATTCTTTTTAGAAAAAGAATTAACACCATTAAAACAATTAATATGAAGGAAAAACAAAAAGAAAAAAGCGATGGCAAAATTTAGAATAGTAGATAAAAGAAAATCATTGAGAAACAGAGAATGTTATAATTGTGGGCATACAATATTAAAAGGTGCTGACTACTTAACAGTTCAAGTAAATTATGATAAAAGAACAATTACTTTAAATAAGTGCATACACTGTACCGACAAAGGAATATTTGAACTGCCTAAAACATTTATGAAACTTTTAAATCAAGTAATAGCATGACATCAAAAGAAAAATGTGATGAATTAATAGATAAATTTTATAAAAGAGATTGTGAAATAGAAAAATATAATAATTTTAAAACAACTAATAAAGATGCTAAACAATGTGCATTAATAGCGATTAATGAAATATTACATTATTCAAGAGCGCACGGCTTTATTGAACTTATTAAATTTCACGAAGAAGTAAAGCAAGAAATAGAAAAATTATGAACATAAGAATAACATTATTTGGAGAACCTTCCAGTTATAAAGTACAATTAGAAGCTGTTTCTGAATATATAAAGAAAAATACAATTAAAGTAGATACAACAGAGTTTTTAGGAACTACTGTTGGTTATTGTCCATTAATAAAAGAAACACCAAAAGGTCAGGGAGAAAAAATACAATTAGAATCTACTTATCAAAAATTTCACATTTCTTGTAGAAAAACTAAAGGAGGAATTTATAAATTTAATATATGGAATGCAATATGAAATTAGGAGAATTTATTAAAAATTTTAGCCATAATAATGTGGTAAGATTACTTTACAGATGTCAAGGAGGACATAAAACAATATATGGGAGTTGGGATGATGTTACAATGGATTGGGAAATAATTAAACAACAAAATATATTTAGACATTTTATTAATAATGAAATATTAGGGCTTGCAACAATATGTTATACAAAATATCCAGAAGCATTAAATATTGTAATTGAATATTTAGAAGACCAACCTGAATTAATAGAATTAAATGATGATAAAACAAATACAGAATCACTATGAAAATTAAAAAAGAATTAAATCTTGTTGAATTAGCAAGTGAAATGGCAGAAACAATGTTATTAAATGTAACATTACAAAGTGGGTTAAAATCTGAAGATATTATTGAAGATTTTGGTAGTGAAGAATTTAGTGCTTATACAGATGAAGCACAAGATGTATATAATGAATATTATGATGAAATATATGAATTTTTAGAAAAACAAGGATTTAAACATAAAGAATAAT
>JACCDG010005547.1_pt1 | contig 10574 bp, 11 predicted proteins | sample 7442471 | NCBI WGS metagenome assembly JACCDG01 (sample SAMN15323444, study PRJNA562643) | freshwater metagenome | isolation source: river surface water | place: USA:Blue River Watershed | collected 2017-08-17 | reverse complement strand
TATCGTGTCCCAATCCAAGCTCTGCATTACCTTATCAATTAGCTTCTGAAAATCCTTTCTCATGTTTGTGTTGGGTTAAATGTTGATTTATATATCGGAGCTACTTCTTGGACATATTTATTTGATCAGCAATAGACTCTACCCATTCAGAGTATTTCTCAGGATAGAATTTCTTAAGTTCTGTAAGTTCTCTATTTGAAACGGAGAATTTTTCCCTAATAAACTTTTCTACCTCTGGATCAAAGTCAATCACTTTTTTTGTATCCTTCTTAGTCTCAGTTTTTTTAGTTTTGGTAAAAATCCAGTTTGGCATTTTCGTGTAATGCCTACTTAAAGTGTTATGCCACCAATCAGCAATAGGTCTAGGGGAAATCTTTGTGTGATTGAATTGGTGAGCCTGAATAGGGAACTGGATAGACATTATCCTGTTGATCATAAAGAAGTTTCTGGTTTTATCGTTTCTGGAAACCTTATTCCATTCTTTATCCTGCTTGAAAATAGTTTTTACAATATCGAATAATTCCATTTTTAGAAATTTTTGAATGGGTCGAACTGACTTGGCGCTCCAAATTTAGCCACCCATGTGGTACCTTCTAAAATCTTTACACGATCAAGAGTAATAGGTTTCTTGTCCAAAGAAATTCCTCTTTTTAACTCAGCAACTGCACCACGGATTACTTCCATAGGGATCACTGTTTTATCCAACCACATTAATTTGTAGTTTCTCTTCAAGTTATGCGATGCTTTCCTTCTGTTTTCTGTATTATCTATTTCCTTTATGAGCCTCAAACAATATCCAGATACCCAATCCAGAAATTCATCATCCTCAATTAATTCGGAAAATGCAGTGTCTTTCCAACGGGTTTCCTTTAAAGATCCAAGAACTGCTTCAGCTTTTTTTGGTGTTACCCTGGTTGTTTTTTCCCCATTTGTGTATTCCCAAATACCAGGTACAGCATCTCCTTTATCACCAACAAGCATTTTCGTGAAAATAAAATCCCGGGGATTGATTTCACTCAGTTCGTTTTTCTGAACGAATTCCTTCATTTTTTCACGATCTGGATCCATGATAGAACTCATTTCAAAAATAGAAGGCTCTTGTTTTTTATCTAACCATTTTTCTTCCCATCCCTCAGGAACGTACAGGCAATTATTTTTGGAATTGGCGTTCCAGACAATAGTCCAGTTTTCTTCCTTCCAGCGAGCTAATTGGTGCATGTCTTTGTCACCAGATACAATAATACAATTTTGTCCTTTAGAAGTCAAATAATCAGCCCAAAAATAGAGGAGATCATCTCCTTCAGCTCCAGTTACTTTAGAGAAAACAAATCCCATTTTTTCTAAATGATTACCGAAGGATTCCAGCAAATTGAAGAACACGGTCCAATCAACTTCCTCATCTTTAATACGATTTGACTTATATCCTCCACCTTCTATTTCAACATCTTTCCTCCAGCTTCTACTATCTGCAGTAAAAATTAATTTTCCCCCCGCGGGTATAAGTCTTAATGAAGCACAAAGGTCAGTAGATATTTTCCGTATAAACATCGATTGTTCGTTCTCACTGCCCAAGATATCCTCTGGATTTTTGTTACCGTAACCGCCAAAAACACCAAAGGTCTTATGGAAAATATAATTCCCATCAATTAAAACGTTTATCATAATCTAGAAGTTAATTTTAGAAATTTCAATTATATCCTCGTAATTCTGAAATAATGGATTTGTTATAGAATGGTTATAGTCAGTAAAGTTTAAAAAATCAAGGTGATCCGCGTTCAATCTTCTTTCAACATTGTCTACGTCGTTTCTTTTCAGCAACCTTTCTTTCCTAACGTCCTCATCTATGTCAAGATACACTACGAAGGATTTCTCCCTATCTGCCGGTTTCATTTTAGCAAGTCCCGAAGGGGTCATTATAAATAGGTTGCTGGAATAGAACTCCTTAATCGATGTGCCATATGTCCAGTCATTGAATACCACAGACTCGTAAAATTCGTCATTGTTAAGCATCATATTTGCTTGACGCTGTGCTATGAAATGATAATCAATTCCATCCTCTTCACCATCCCTAGGAGGTCTCGTAGTGTGAGAAACACAATATTTTAAACCAAACCTTTCCAGTTCCTTCCTTAAATGATCTTTACCAGAACCACCCTTACCTACTATAATTATCCTTCTTATCATATTCTATTAATAATTCCTAATCAACGAGTTTTTGTATTTTGAAGATCAGAGAAAGCAAACTCACAACCGGATCGATAACAACTTGTCGTTGAGCTTGGTGGTGAGCAACCTCAACAATTACCCCAGGTATTATTTTGACATGGCTCGATTTATTCTTGATGATCCAATTGATGAATTCTTCTCCCAAAGCTGTCATAACGTCATCGATCTTTGTTGAGTATTGTCCAACAATAACTTGATAGTTTGCTACTGGATCTTTGGATTCGAATATCATCCTGTAAAGATCCTCGTAAGACCAAGAAGAATCCCTTACTCTAGAAATATCAATCTCTTTAACCCCCTCGATAACCCATGTTTGAATCCTATTCAGGGAAGATCTTAAATCCGGAAAGTATTCTTTTTCAAACTCATCCAATGATGCTTCGTCGATTTTAATACCGAGTTTTCCCAGAATAAGATTGATTCTGCTTCTCCATTCATTCCTGATTTTATCCTCTTCAGCTTGATTAACAGGATCAAAATTTATAACTTCAAATCTACTTTGAATTGCTTCAGGAACTTTGTTCAGCCAATTACATGTTGCAACAAACCTTGTGTTACCTGCAAACTTTTCAATAGTACCTCGGAGGGCTTTATAGAACTGATCAGAAGCTCCGTCAAACTCGTCTAATACGACTACTTTTTTTGAAGATTTTCCATCCAGTATACTTATGGTAGAACAAAAATCGTTAATCTTAGTCCTGATTGTATCGACCGAGCTTTCATCAGAAACGTTGATGAAAAGATGCGGAAGATCCTTCGATAAGATTTTAGCTAATGTGGTTTTACCACAACCAGGGGAACCCGAAAGCAAAACATTGTGGTTCAATCCCTTGTCCTCAAAAAGAACCCGGATCCTATCCGGGAGAATCATATGTCTGATTTCTTTTGGTCGTAATTTCTCAGTAAGTAGCTGATCTAACATAAAAACTCTTTATTCTTTTACGGAATAAAAAGCCTTTAGTTTCCCATTTAGAACAATTTAGAAAGGTCATCAGCAACGTTTTTATCTGTTCTTACCTCAATAAATCTTGGCAAAAACAAGCTTCGATTATCGTGCTTATCAGTAATTGTAACGTTGTATTGAACTGCCGCTATTTTTCCTACGAGTGAATCAGGGTCTTTACTTAATTCAGCTAAATCGTTGTCAGTAAATCCTGCTCCAATTTTTACATTCAACGTCTGAGATGCATCGGTGCAAATTAAACCACCAATAAAACCCCCTCTTTTTCCCTCGCCTGGGTACCAGCCAGTTATTACTAAATCGCAATCGTTTACCTCTTTTAGCTTCACCCAACTTTTGCTTCTTTTGCACTCATAGACATGGTCATTTTTACAAATGACCCCTTCACCACCAGAGTCAACTATTTTTTTATAAATAGATAATATTTCTTCCATCGATTGTACTTGCCACATTTGTCCAAGACGAACACATGAGGTACTCTCAAGATTTGATAAAATTAGATCAGATAATATTTTTCTGCGCTCGGTGTACATCACAGATCCCTTGCCCGTGTTGAGAACAGAAGATGATACAATATCAAACACATTAAAAAGAAAGCTTTCGTCTATATTGTCTGGGGCAGTCCCTTTCAGAATCTGTGTTACCTTTCCCGAGACAGACTTTCTATTATGGTCTGTTAATTCCCCGTCGAAAAAGATCCCTACGTGGCTTCCAGCAGCCTTTTTAAGTTCGTTTGATATATTCCTTAGCTTCGATGAATCAAGCTCGTTAAAAGCTCTAGTATAGAATGAAAAATCACCGTTGTCGTTTCTGACAGCAATTACTCTAACCCCGTCATATTTTTCTTCGCAAAAAATTTGGTCCCATTTTTCAATCTCCTTCTGATCATCCGTAGCTAGCATAACCGAAGGGTCCGGTATTTGTTCAGATCCAATAGCCTTGTTAATTAACTTAGCACCTATTCCTACGTTCATTCTTTTAGTAAGGATTTTCATCAGCATCTTACGTAATTCTACATCTTTCAAACTATCATCGCTGAAAGAAAACTGCAATAAATCTTGAGCTCTTCCTCTTAATAAGTCATTTGCTGCTGGGGCCTTCTTTAAATCCTCTACAAGTGCTACAAAGTTTTTCCAGAAATTATCTGGGTCCGAAGAGAAGGATCTTTCCGGTTGCTTTTCAGAAAACTCTAATTTGTGTAATTTAGTAGTCACGAAAGGATTAAAACAAATATCCAGAATGTAGGACATTTGTTTAGTGAGATTTTCCGAAATCAATCTTTGCTTCTCTTTCTGCGAACCATTTCCAGTTAGATTCTCAAGTTGCCAAAATATTTCAAGTTCTTTTAACATAATTCTTATTTAAGAACAAATTTAAAAATTAGTATCGTTAATAAAAAATTTTAATGGAAAAAACTTAGAGCCATCCTCTCTTAATAGAAATACGAATCAATTCATCAGAATTAATCGGGACTGCTCCTGAGATTTGGCAAACCATAGATCCTCCCAAATTGGAAACCCTTAATGAATTTTCAAGAGTTATATCACAGATTTGCATCAAAATAAAAATAGCGCTAACAGTGTCACCAGCACCAGAAACGTCGGTTACCTCTATTTTCATTCCTCCGTCGATCTCATAGGATTCACCACTTCTTGCTAACATCCCATCTTCAGACATAGTTAGCAAAATGCCACCGAAACCATAACTTCCAATAAGAAGATCACAAAATTCTAAAATTTTTTCCTCGGTGAGTTTTTCTTGAGGAGAAACACCGACAGCATTTTTGAACTCCAACAAATTGGGTTTTATCCAATCTGCACCAGAGTATCTTGAGAAGTCTTTTTCTTTCGGATCGACCAAAACAATCTTACCTTCCTTTTGAGCAATTGAAATTAAATCCTGTAGAAGATCCGGTGAAAATAATCCCTTGCCGTAGTCTTGCAAAATAACCCCATGGACAAGTTTAATTAAGTTCTTGTACTGAGAAATTATTTCTTCCTTAACATTCTCCGAGATTGTGTCTGTTATTTCGCAATCTATCCTAGTAATTTGATGTCCGTTCCCTACGATTCTAGTTTTTTCAGTTGTAGGTCTGGAAGAATCCTTTACCAAGAATGGTGAAATGCTTTGCTGTTTTAAAAGATCATCAAGGACGAGAGAAGATTGATCATCTCCAGTAACACCAAGTAAATAGCATTCAGAACCAAAAGAAGTTACGTTTTGTGCTACGTTAGCCGCACCACCAAGACAATAAACAGAACGGTTTTTCAAAACTACAGGAACTGGCGCTTCGGGAGAAACCCTGTAAACCTTCCCATAAACATAGTGATCCAGGATTATATCACCAACAACTAAAACCTTCTTCGAAGATAGTAGTTTCCTTATGTCCATCTACAATAATTTTAAAGTGTGAATGTTGCTTCTTCTCCTCCCTCTGCTCCACCTTCTCCCTCTTTGGCTTTAGCTCTTTCTTCAGCTTCTTTGGCCTCTTGCTCCTTGTACTTTTCATTCTTCTTGTACTCGTCCATCGTTAGACCAAGGAACCTTTTAATAAGGAAATTTTTATCGAAGTAAGGCTCTTCTTCCTCCCCGATTTTTTGTTTCATATCTCCGATGGATGTGATGAACTCGGTTCTCTTAGAGTAATTCTGAAGCTGTATGAACTCTTCGAATAGATTTTCTCTAACGAAATCCAATCCTAAATTAGACTTAAAAGAACTATCTTTGGAAAGTTCAGGGAAGTCCAAACACATTTGAATGTAAAGAGGTTTGACAAGGATCTCCTGGAATATCGATCTAAGGCGGGTAAGAAACTTCTCGAATCTTATTTCATCTCTCTCTAATTGATCTATACTAACTTGATAGTTAGCAGGGGTGCCGCCTCTGAAAGCAAAGCGAGCATAAGGTATTTTAGAATCCAGTTTGAGTTTGTTGTAGAAATAAACAACATTTTCCATTACGTTGAAATCAGGTCCATTAGGATCTAATGTTTCAATCTGAGGGGACTGACCATCCTTTTCAGGAAATAAATAGTTTTTATAAAACTGTACCTTAGGACGACCATTAACTGTTAGTTCACCCGAGGAATCATTTAATTCAATCTCTTCCTTATAAATCGACATTAATTGTCCCAAAGTTTGCATTGCTTTTTGCTGGGACTGTGATCCAACAGGAATAACAAACTTGAGTCTGTATGATGCATTCATCACATTCCAAATCACTCTGGTATTTTCCATGATTCTCAGAATGTTATAGGATCGAATCAATCTTTCAATATAACTTACTCTAGAAATGGTGTTTCCCTTGGCGTATGAAATATAGATAACCTGCTCGCTTTTAAGCTTCCTGGTCATCTTATTGTCTTGAGGGTACTGAATCCAAATTTGTTGGTATTCGCCGTTAGGTTGTGGCTCAGTAGCAGGTTGAAGTGACGTTGGATCAAGCTCCTTAAAACCAACTATTTTCTTACCATCAGTTGAATAAACAATTTCAAAAGCAAGGAATCCATCAATCAAAAATTGCCTGAAGTATTGCCAAGCTAAAATGCTTTGCTGAAACCCAAACAACATGTACAAATTTCGAAAGCTTTCATCCAGCTTTTCAACAACTTTGGGCTTTAGATCGATGTTAGCAAGGGCTGGATAAGCGAAAAAGTTCTTGTCATCATAGTTGATTGAATCATCGGACATTGTGTCCAGAATGAAATCAATTTCTCCATTAAGAGAAAACTTTCTTAAAAAATCCCTTTTACCTACATAGTCCTTGTCGAAGTAAGCAATGTATTTTCTAACTTTAGTATCTTGATATCCAAGGGTCCAATAGAACGCATCGTTTTCAGTGAAACCCGTTCCAGTCTCTCCCAAAAAGTTGGATTCTGTTGCACCTATTGCTTGAGAATTTCGGATTACCATATCCTCATATCTCATACCGAATCTCCCTATCTTAGAAAGATTCTTATAAAGATTTCCTAAGAATGACCTTTCCTCTACATTATCTAAAAAACCTGCCATTTCTTTCTATTATTCAGTTGGTGGGGCTTCTGGTGCTTCTGGTGCTGCCTCTGGTGCTTCTGAAGCAGGAGCTTCTGCAGCAGGAGCTTCTTCAGCAGGAGCTGCGGCTTCACCCTCTGGAGCTTCCCCTTCTTTTTCTTTTTTCTTTTCTTCCTCTTTCCTCTTCTTGACAGCTTCCTTATTTGCTCTGATATCATCTTCAGTTAATCCGAGGTGTGACTCAATCAAATATGCCAAAGAAAAGAACGGATTACCTGTGTCGTCAGTTAAAGCGTACATAGCATCAATCTGCTCTTTTTTCTTGAGCATCGTTTCGATTTCTTGATTGATTCTAAATGGGTTGTCAGAAACGAAAGTTAAACCAAGTTGGCTTTTGAAAAGATAATCTTTCTCCAACTCTGGGAAATCCTTAACCATTTGTATCCACAAAGGCTTAATTAAAATATCTTGGAAGATAGATCTTAACCTGCTAACAAATTTCCCAAATCTTATTTCTTCCTTGTCTAATCCTTCAGCACCATTCGAATAGTTTCCTATAGATCCGCCATCAGGGCCTTGGAATCGAGAAAACGGAATTTTGGATTCTTGGACAAGTTTATCGAAGAAATATGCTAAAGGAGCAGGATCGTTAAGATTTGGTCCTGCTGTATTCAATGGCTCGATTGTTGGTGTTCCGTTTACTCCGGAAGGCATCAAATAGTTTTTATAAAACTGAATCTTAGGTCTACCGTCTACAGTAAGTTCACCACTCTCATCATTGAATCTGATATCCTCCTTATAGATACTCATTAGTTCTCCCAAAGTCTGCATAGATTTTTGAGGAGATCTAGATCCAATAGGAACGGTCATCTTCATTCTAAAAGATGCGTTCATAACAGACCAAATAACCCTGGTATATTCTATAATTCGAAGAATGTTGTAAGGACGAATTAATCTTTCGGTGTAGCTAATTCTAGAAACGGAGTTTCCCTTAGCATAAGAAATATAAATTATTTGAGAATCATAAAGCATTCTCTTCCTATTTATGTCCTTAGGATATTGATACCAAACACTTAAAAAGCTCCCGTCAGGTTGCTTCTCAACAGAAGGCATAAGAGTTGTTGCATCTAACTCTTTAAAACCAATAATGTTTTTCCCCTTGTCATCGTATACTATTTCAAAAGCAAGAAAGCCATCTACTAAAAGTTGCTTGAAATATTGCCAACCACTGATATCGTCGGTAAACCCGAACATCTCATAGAGTTTCTTGAAGTTTTCATCGATTCTTTCTTTAACCTTTTCCTTTACGTCGGTTAGATTAAGAAAAGCCGGGTATGCAAAAAAGTTATATGAATCATAAGTAATTGATTCATCACAAACAGTATCCAAAATATACTCAATCTCAGGGTTCAATGCAAATTTTCTGAGGTAGTCTCTTTTACCTGCATAGTCCTTGTCGAAATAGCTAATAAATTGTTTTGTTGTAGTGTCTTGTCTTCCTAGTGCATAAAGCAAACTTTCATCATCGATAGATTGCTTTTTCATGAACTCCGCCTCAACAGCACCAATGGCCTGGGAATTTTTAATTACCATATCCCCATAACGCATTCCAAAGTTGCTAAGAGACTTTACAGATTCCCTAATTCTTTGAAATACTGGGTTACCACTTTGGTTTTCGTTGAATCCTGCCATTATCTATTGACTTCAATGTAGTTTTTGTACGATAGATCAAGGATTTAATTTCGATCTATAGTCATTATATATCGCTGGAATTGTCTGTCCCTCTATTTTTGTCAGTGAGATGTACGGAATTCTTACCCAATCGGGGTAATCAACAATCTTTACATTTCTCAAGAAATCAGGCTTAAACCCGGTTAAAGAATTTTGCCATCCTGTTCCATTCAGTAATATTTTAAGAGAATTATAAAGATCTGGAATTGGTTGCTCTCCAGAAGTTTTTTCATTTTCATTAATTATATTGCTGAACTGGTTCCAAATTCTTAGAATTACCATACCTCTATAATCAGGCGGGATCACATTCAAATTCAATCCGTAAAGAACGTTTCCATTTTGGGTTTTGTCAGTTTTTAGGTACAGGAAAATAGGACTCCTGTCTATATAGGAATTGATCTTTGACGGTTTACTTTTTGTAAAATACTCGGAGATATAAATCTTACCAGGAACAAATACTCCATTAAATTGGGCTTTCCCTCCGGAACCATTAGGTCCATACTTACTTTGAAAGATGTTATTACTGTCTGTTGAAATAGCAGAAAGCGAAGGAAAAGAATTTCTAAGTTCTTTTATTTGTTCTTCTAAAGTTTTCACTTACTTTTGAAAAGGAAATTTTCGTCGATCACGCCGAATCTATAACCCCTAGCATCAGCCCATTTTTGAGCTGCTTTAAACTTAGCTTGGTTCGTAATCCAAACCTGCATTTTGTGGTTGTATGATTTTAGCTTTTGTAGTGTAGCATTTCCTTCCAATAAAGGTTTTTTGAAATGTGATTCCGGCTTTACTTCCACTATCCAATCCTGGGTAGTGTCATCGTCTTTAAGGACTTGCATATAAAAATCAACATGATATTTGTGATCTTTTTTGTCCAAAGGATTATAATAAGGGATAGAAATTGGCTCAGAACTCCACTTAAGTATTCTTTCGTTGTGATCACAATATTTGCAAAACCTGAATTCCCAGGAAGATCTGCAAATTATATTATGTACGTCGCCAATATATTTTTCTGGATTCTTCGGAACATACAAGCCAGATTTATAATCCCCATTGGGTTTTATTTTTTTTATATCCGGCATAATGTTTAAACATTATATGAATTGTCGTCTCCAGTTATATGAGAGAAAGGAATGGTTTTTGGAGATTTTGGTGGATGTATTTTTTTCCATCCTTTTGCAAATCCATTTTTAGCAATTTGCGTGTAATAGGCAAAGGGATTATTAGATTTGGTAGGATCAAATCTGTTCCAGTATTTTACAAGGTCTTCCATAGCAAAAGCCATACAATCTGCTTTGTCCTCTGGATCTCGATATGCCATTTTTTTAGAAATTCCCTGGATCATTAAACCAAACATCTCTATTGTCTCCCTGGTTAATTCTCCTTTTTCTTTTGACGCAAGAATGGCTGCCATAAGATCCGCATTTTTTACATAAGCTTTTGCCATCTTTTCCGTTTATTTTAATTTTAGATTAAACCTCGAGGTTAGTTTCGGTCTACTGCTTATCTTCCTCGGATTCGTCATCAAAAGAAATGAGCGTCTCCTCGGAGGATTCTTTTCCGTCCGGGGCAACGCTCATTTTACCTTTTAAGTCGTCGACGTCTGGATCTGGTGACTTAGATTGGTCTGCAGAGGTTGGAGCAAAAGCCCAAACTCTACTTAGTATTTT
>JACCDG011469605.1_pt1 | contig 10575 bp, 9 predicted proteins | sample 7442471 | NCBI WGS metagenome assembly JACCDG01 (sample SAMN15323444, study PRJNA562643) | freshwater metagenome | isolation source: river surface water | place: USA:Blue River Watershed | collected 2017-08-17 | reverse complement strand
TCGTTTCAATTGATTAACCAAGGCCGAGACACTATGCCAGTCTTTAATAAAGATAAATCATTTAGTCATGTTATAGGAAAGTATCGAGGAAATACAGATTTTCAAACATTGTTTGATCTAAGACAACTTTATAAAAATGATCCGGGAAAAACAGTTCGAGAAAATAAAACATCTAACGACATTATGTGCAAAGTAGTTGGCCCCAAGGAAATTTATGTAACAGCAACAGGTGAGGTTTATCCTTGTTGTTGGCTAGGTCATTATCCTTTGCACAGTCTAGCTGAGCCAACAAATATACAATTAAAAGAAATCGTTTATAAAAATAATGCATTAGAATATGGCTTAGAACAAGCAATCGAATGGTTCATCAAAGTTAAACAATCTTGGGAATATAAAAGTGTATCTGCAGGAAAATTGCATGCCTGCAATGAAGTTTGCGGAAAAAGAATATGACATTACCAAATACAATATGCATGCTACCTTGGGTTAGTATAGAAGCAAGCCCGATGGGAACTGCACGACCCTGCTGCCTTGCAAGAGAAGACATTACAGGAATAGATTTGAAACAACATACATTAGAAGATGCGTATAAAAGCCAGTATATGCAAAACATGCGCAGGCAATTTCGTGCAGGAGAAAAACCTGCTACGTGCAAACTGTGTTGGGACGAAGAAGCAGCCGGTAGGGACAGTAAGCGTATTTACAGTCAGGTTAGACTTAAGGAATTATATCCATTAGTCGATTGGGATAATGATCTGCCCGACCAACTTTGGTTTATTGATCTGAAGTTAGGTAATATATGTAATCTAAAATGTCGTATTTGCGGAAGCTGGAGCAGTAGCAAATGGGCAGCAGAAGAATTAGACTATCTTCCTAAAGGGCACGATAAGAAATCTCATATTGCTTATACATGGCTAAAGCAAGGTAAGTGGCCAGAAGAAAGTCCTGGCTTTTGGGAAAACTTAAAAACACTTTTGCCTAAAATTAAGTATTTTGAGTTCACTGGCGGCGAACCTTGGCTAATTGAAGAGCATTGGGAATTGTTGCGTTATGCAGTAGAGACAGGTGACAGTAAACACATTGATATTCATTACAACACTAATGCCACAGTAGATCCATTGAGTCCAAATAAATCTGCCTTATGGGCTGATTTTGGTCGGGTAGATATTGCTTTTAGTATAGACAACGTAGAAGAACGTTTCGAATTCGAGCGTTATGGTGCTAACTGGGACGAAGCAAATAAGATTATTGATTCTACACATTTTGCTAGAGATGCAGATAATCCAAATATAACTACTCAACTTTGTTTTACAATCAATATTCAAAATGTTTATTATCTCGACGAATTGCTAGCTTGGGCAGATACAAAACCTTTTGACAGTGTGTACTTTAATATGTTGCATAGCCCGGATCATATGAGTGTACAAAGAATGACACCAGCAGCCAAGGAGCTGGTATTAAATAAACTCAAGACTACATTCTGGCAGAGCACCACGTATGCACAAGAAATAGACAATGTAATTAAGTTTATCGAAAACGGCCCAGGGAGTGACGGCAAAGAATTTCTTCAAAAAATGAAACAAACAGACGAATATCGAAAACAAAATTTTATGGACACACATACTGAGATTGCAAAGGCCATGGGATATGAGTAATCAAGTATTCTTTCCAATTAAAACAGCAACAGCATGTCAGAGTAAATGGACTTGGAGTACCATTTATTTAAATGCGTTATCTTCTGCTAGTTGCCATAGAGTCATGCCTATTAAATTCGAATTAGAAGAGTTAAATAATTTTCATAATCTACCTAAGAAGTTAGCTGACAGACAACTTATGCTAAAAGGCCAATGGCCGACTGGTGGTTGCGAATATTGTAAGAATATTGAAGATGCAGGCGGATTTAGTGACAGGATGCACAACTTAGATATTCCTGATCTAACTCCTCCGGAAGTATTAGCAGATCCGACAGCGATAGTTGTAACACCGCAAATAGTTGAAATTTTTGCACAAAATACTTGTAACCTAGCTTGTATATATTGTAATTCGACATTAAGTAGCAAAATAGAGCAAGAAAATAAAAAACACGGATCGTTCCGTAAAGATAAAGTCTATATACCAGTTGTCAATTTGTCCAACTTTACAATAGATCAGTATTTTGCTAAATTTGTTGAATGGCTCGACAGCAATATTCAAAAACTAAAACGACTTCATTTGTTAGGCGGCGAAACTTTTATTCAACATGAGTTAATGAACTTAGTAATCGGAGTATTGGAAAAACGACCTAGTCCAAATTTGGAGCTTTGTGTTTTTAGCAATTTTAATGCTCCTGAGAAACACTGGAATTTGTATATCAATAAAATTAAAGATTTACAAGTTGCAGGGAACATTAAACGATTCGATTTAACTTGTAGTGTTGATTGTTGGGGCCCGCAATCGAGTTATGTTAGATCAGGATTAAATTTAGACGTACTAGAGTCAAGGTTAGAGTGGGCCGCCGCGCAAGATGAAAAATGGTTATATTTAAATGTAAATCAAACTGTTACATCAATGACTATTAAAACTATGCCTGAGTTAATTCAACGTATTGACAAATACAGTAAACATAGACATATAGGCCACTATTTTCAATTTTATACAGGACTTCATAATTTTCAACATCCTGAGATGTATTCATACAGCATGTGGGAAAAAGATTTTGAAAATATATTTGCTGCCATGCCTACTAGAACAAATCATCAAACAGAGGCTATTCCTCGAATGCAAGGGCTACAAAAACAACTTCAGCAAAAAACAGACCACAATAGAGCAGAAATAAAAAAACTGCATGTGTATTTAGATGAGTTAGATCGCCGCCGCAATACTGACTGGCGCAGTTTGTTTCCTTATTTAATAGTATGAGTAAACCCGATACTTTATGCATGGCACCGTGGACTCATACGTATCTGAGCCCGCAAACAGAACGCAGATTGTGCTGCGCTAGTAGAGAACCTGCACAAAATTTTCAACAGTATATCGACAGTAGCGCTGGCACTGGTCGTTATATTCCTATAACACTAGATGAACACTGGAACAGTGGCCACATGCGAAGTGTACGCCGACGCATGATGGCTGGAGACGTTCTACCCGAGTGCGAAGTGTGTAACGATAAATTGTTGAATACCTCCGTTTACCGTAGTTATTTTAATCAGTTATTCGGTCATAAGTACAATGAAGCAATGGAGAAAACTGCCGAGGATGGTAGTACTACAATGCTTCCGGTATCATGGGATTACCGTTTTAGCAATCTTTGTAATTTCAAATGTCGCATGTGCGGTGACATGTTGAGCAGTGCATGGGAAAGCGAACAACGCCAACACAACATGATCAATTGGCATGATCCAAAGAATAATTGGATGCAGCCCGAAATCAAAAAACAAATTGAACAATTTCAAGATTCACAAATAGAGGCAGAATTTGCTCAAGCCGTCGAGGACCACCGTGTTGAAGAAGTATATTGGGTAGGCGGTGAGCCTCTGATGTACGAACAACATTGGCGTTACATGAAGCGTATTATAGAATTAGGAGACGGAAAAAATGTTTACGCACGTTACAACACTAACTTGTCTAGGATTAATTATAAGGATATCGATCTTTATCGCGATATTCTTAGCGGGCTTCGTGATTGGCAAATTTGTGCAAGCCTGGATGGTACAGGACCAATTGGAGAATACATTAGAACGGGCCTCGATTACAATTCATGGCTTGGAAACTTCCGTCGCGGAACTGAGATCCAAACTCATAGACGTCAAATGCGAATTGACTTCACACTCACCCTCCCCGGAATGTTTGAAATCGAAAACATTCAAAGACTTGGACAAGAGTTAAATGTTGATATTCTTGCCAAAGTAATTTTTAGTTTTAGTCCGGACATCGTTATGTCACCTTTAGCCCTGCCCAGAGAACTGTTAGATTCTTGGGTGGATGAAACACTTCTTGCTGTCGCTAACGGCCAACTAAGGGATATCCTTGTCCAGCTAAAAACTAGACCTACGTTTGAAGAACAATGGCCCAATGAATATCGAGCGGCTATTGCAAAAGGTAAAGCTCGTGTGTTAAAATTAGAGCAAATCCGTACACAGCCAATCACTATGACAGATATTTTGGCTAAGCGTCCGGACGTATTAAAATGGTGGATGTCAATTGAATAAGGTTATCGTAACATTAAGAAATCCGTTAGAAAAAACGGAAACGTTAGATTATTACATTAACGTATATGATACTCCAATTGGCAATCTTTGGTTAAACGCTCTTAAAGAAATTGTTCAACAAAACAAATATTTAGAAAAGAACTTTTGTTTTTTAGGATTTCCCGACAGTCAAAGAAGTTTAGATTTTATCTGCCAGGAATTGTTCTGGGCAAAAAACGAAATTAACAATTTCTTTCGCGGCGAATATGAAATTGAAGAAAACTATTTCCCCAATACCTTAAGGGATCCTGTAACATTGCGTCCTGATCAAGACTTAATGAATAAGTTGCATAATCATTTTGAGATATTACAAGGCACAGTATGGGGACTAAGTGAATACTACAAGAGAGCAGATTATACTACAAAGTTTGCCATCCGGCAATTAAATAATCTATGCCACGAAGCAGAAAGCTTAATGTTGAGTCAACGTAAGAAAGCACAAACTCCAGAATGGGTACGCCCTAGTCAAATTACAACTTTTTTGAATTGTCCCAGATATGAATTCCCAGCAATACATAAAACTACTTTTGAGGAATGCCGATACGATAGGAGATTCGGGGAGGTATACTTACATTGGACGCAAATTGGTAAGACGTTGTATGAGGTATATCGAGACGAAAAGGGAATCGACATTGACAAGGCTACTTGTGACGCTATTACTCACTTACGTTACTATAGCGGGGAATTTGACGTGGAGTGGGCGCAAGATGTGGTCTATAACGGCCCTCATCCTTGGCACACCGCAGAAATGTCGGGATTCAGAGAGTGGCTTGGACGTAACGGATTTGATGTGGATGACCCGCAGTACAACTACGGATATCATCCTGTGGGCCAAGTTGATTTACAAAAGTCTTTTGGCACAACCGATTACAATAAAGTGTGGCCCGTACTATCGCAGTACCTCGATATCTATAAAATCCAATGTGACGATGGATCGGGGAATGTTTTATGCGCCTTATATCCCTACACTTGGTCAGACCGGGACTACTACGACCAGCAAATTGAACGACTAAAGCCTGGTTATGATTATAGCAGTAGTCAGGTCAATAAATAATAATATGAACTTTTTTAAAAAAATATATCATCGAATTGTGTTGGAGATTCGCTATCGTAAAAAACTTAAAGAATTACGTAAACGTGATCCATTCATTTATAAATGAACATATTAGGCATCTCGGCTGGATTTCATGATGCGGCCGCAACAGTAATAGACCATGACGGGAACATCTTATTCGCCGCACATAGTGAGCGATACAGTAAAGTCAAGAACGATTCGAATTTTTGTAACCCTCTTATCCGAGAGCTGGAAAACTATAATCCCATACAAACCGTTGCATATTATGAGAAGCCATTTTTCAAACAGCTACGGCAGGCCTATTCGGGGCAAGGTTTTGAGTGGAACAAGTTGTCTGTTAAGAAGCTGGTACATGATCAAATCGGTCATGCAAAGTGGCAAGATATAGGCCACTACCAAAACTACAATCATCATTTATCCCACGCAGCGGCTGGCTTCCAGACAAGTGTTTTTGATCGAGCCACAGTAGTTGTCATCGATGCTATTGGGGAATGGGATACGATTAGTATTTGGGCAGCAGAATATGTCGACGGCCGCGCAACTTATCGACGTTTGTGGAGACAACTATATCCGCACAGCATAGGACTTTTTTACAGTGCAATGACTGAACGAGTAGGCCTTAAACCCAACGAAGAAGAATATATCTTAATGGGCATGGCTGCATATGGCGAGCCTGGATTTAGTAATCACATGCGCTTACTAATGACAGATGAAATGAAGGTCACGTTTAAAGAAAATTTACATCTGGGTCTTAGTCAAAAGTATTTGAGCCATGTGTCAACTATGGACATCGCCGCAGGTGCTCAAGATCTTGCTGAAGATTTAATATTAAATATTATGTGGCGTGCTGCAAAATTTAAGTGGAGCAGCAATTTAGTTTACATGGGAGGCTGCGCTCTTAATTGCAAAGCTAATGCCAGAATAGGAAATTACTTTGACAATATTTGGATTATGCCTAACCCTGGTGATGCTGGGTCTAGTCTTGGTGCCGCAGCACTTGCTCATGGCCGTAGGCTTAATTGGCGCAATGCTTATTTGGGTCACAATATCACTGGCCCTTACCCTGTTAATGACGCCTTGGATTATTTATTGCGGGATCGTATTGTTGGTGTGGCTAATGGCCGCGCCGAATTCGGACCAAGAGCCTTAGGAAACCGTAGTTTATTGGCAGACCCCCGTGGCACAGACATTAAGGATAAAGTAAATGAAATTAAACAACGAGAATTATTCAGACCCTTTGCGCCAGTTATTTTGGAAGAGTATGCTCATGAGTATTTTGATATGCCTACTGGTTGGCATAACAGTAGGTATATGCAGTCAGTCGCTAATTGCAGGGAGCCTGGTCTTTTTCCTGCTATTGTTCATTTTGACGGAACTAGTCGTGTTCAAACTGTGCCGCAAGATGGATCGGGAATTAGAGAACTCCTTGAAAAATGGTTTGTTGTAACAGGCTGTCCCATGTTGTTAAATACTAGTCTAAACATTAAAGGCGAGCCTATGGTCAATGACCGAACGGACGCAGACAGATTCGAGAAACTATATGGAGTGAAAGTATTATCATGAAGCAATCAAAACGTATTCTTATCATGGGCTTGCCTGGTGCAGGCAAAACATATTTGGCAGAACGTCTTAAAATCCAGCTAGAAAGTGCAGGCCAATCTGTTAGTTGGCTAAACGCAGATGAGGTGCGCCGCCATTACAATGACTGGGACTTCAGCAAGGAGGGAAGAATTCGACAAAGTTTGCGTATGCGCGAACTATCCGATGAAGCTAACACAGATTATTGTATTGTGGACTTTGTTGCACCTTTAGTTGAAATGCGCAACAACTTTAAAGCCGATTGGACTATTTGGATGGACACTATTGATAAAGGTCGATTTGAAGATACCAACAAAGTTTTTACGGCACCTGAATTATATGATTTTCGCATTACAGAACAAAAAGCAGAAACATGGGCAGACTTTATTGCCCAACATATATTAGAAAATCGTCGCAGGCCCGTATTCGATTGGCAGAGAGAAACTGTACAAATGCTAGGCCGCTGGCAACCTTGGCATGCTGGTCATCGTGCGCTGTTTGAACGTGCTATCAGGAAAACAGGGCAAGTAGTGATTCAAATCAGAGATTGTCAAGGTTGGCAAGGCAGTAACCCTTTTGCCATTGAACAAGTTAAAACCTTTATTCGCAGGGACTTGGATCCAATCTATCAGGGCCAATATGAAATTCAAGTTGTGCCAAACATTGTTAATATTACCTATGGTCGAGATGTTGGTTACAAAATTGAACAAGAAACATTTGATGAATCGGTGACTAATATTAGCGCTACAAAAATTCGCAAGGAACTGGGACTTGAGTGATACTACTAAACGTAGTGTAGTTAAAACTGTCAGTTGGAGATTGACTGGCAGCACAGCTACGTTTATAATATCATATCTAATAACAGGAAATATGGCAATATCAGGAAGTATAGCCGTTATACAAATAACGGCAAATACTATATTGTATTACCTGCACGAAAGAATCTGGAATAAAATTAAGTGGGGTCGACAATGACAGAAAAGAAATCATTTGCAGAAACAATTCGCGCCGCAGCAGCTATGAAAGCAAAAGTGCCGCAGAGTAAAACTGCTCAAGTACAAGAAGCTAAATTTAAAAATCAAGTACAATCAAATAAACCAACACGCAGAGCAGCAGGCCGCGGCGGATGAAAGAAAAACATTTACGTGCGTTTATGCAAACAGCCCAAACGTTTGCGGAGTGTAGTACTGCGGAACGTGCCAAAGTTGGTGCTATCATTGTTAAAGATGATCGTATTATCAGTATTGGTTATAACGGTATGCCGTCGGGGTGGGACAATACTTGTGAAAACATAATTGGTTATACAAACGGCGAACCAGTATTAAAAACCAAACCTGAAGTTCTTCACGCAGAAGCAAATGCGCTAGCCAAAGTTGCACGTAGTAGCGAAAGCAGCGAAGGTGCTTATATGTTTATTACATACAGTCCTTGCCTCGATTGTGCCAAATTGATTTACCAGAGCGGTATAAAGAAAGTATACTATGGGCAACAGTATAGGGAAACAGCTGGACTAGAGTTTCTCGACCGTTGTGATATTGATATAGAACAATTAAATGATTGACGTTTTTTATTGTGGCCCCAAGCCCAATCTGTTCGCATTTGAAAAGTACGCTGCCTCTCTAGAAGAGGCAGATGCATTATGCAGGACTGAATATTTTTGGTTTATCAACGGCCTTAACAATTATACTGATTTTAATTTTTGGTGGCGGCCCCCGGTATATGAAGCCGATCATACACATGTTTGGCCTAGCCAATGGCAAGATAACGGGGGCACATACCTAGTGCCCAAAGGAACTAAAGAGCACAAGTGGCACTGGCGTGAAAGGTCAGTAGATGGCTTTGTACTTAGGGATAAGTCTACTGACATCTTCTATATGGATTTTATGAATCCCGAAAGCCAAAAACAACTTGCCTTACTCAAAAGAGATTACCCTAACATTAAATCTACACGCTATGTATCAGACCATTTAAATGTACTTAGGCGTATTGTAAATCTTGCTACCACAGAATACGTATGGGTTATTAGCAGTGTTTGTAACTATGACTTCTTTGACTTTACTTGGCACCCTGGACAATGGCACACAGAAATGATCCATTGTTTTTCTGACGGTCTACAGGAGAGAGGTGATACGTTTTACATCCACGTAGAATCATTTAAGCGACAAATGGTCGAACTTGAATTATTGGATTGGTTCAATGTCATCAATTATTGCAAAGATCAATTCGTCACAAGATTCGAATCCCCTATAGTTGTATATAACGGGGATGATTTAATTTCGGTTATTAAAAATCATAAGTTCGAAACTCCCTACGCATTTTTTGTTAATCATAAAGATACATCTGTTTTTAGAGTTTGTAACATTTGTCTATGGACAGAAAAAGACCGTATTGTGGAGAGTTATACATCTAGTAATGCTACCTGTGCCGTACCCCGGGATGTAAAGGCACATTTAGGCAAGCAAATCTACGATTATCCCTACGTAATCACGCCTAAACCGGGGCAAAATGTCTATTACGAAGAGCCTTTAGACGTTGTCTATATAAGCAACGGGGAACCAGAAGCAGAGCGTTGGTACAATCATTTAGGTGATATTTTGGATCAAGAGGAAAAAGGTTATCCGACTTTACGTTTTACAAACACACTAAAACGTGTCCGAAATGTCAACGGACGAATGGCAGCTTATCGCGCAGCAGCAGAGCGTAGTGAAACACCTTGGTTCTTTGCTGTGTTTGCCAAGCTAGAAGTTGACGTCGAGTTCGATTGGCGCTGGCAACCAGACTATTTCCAAGAGCCTAAACACTATATCTTCCATGCTAAGAATCCTGTAAATGGATTGGTCTACGGACACCAAGCAATGATTGCCTATAACAAGCGTTTGATTTTGGAAACTACAGAAAGCGGGTTAGACTTTACGTTGAGTAAAGCCCACGAAGTTGTGCCTGTTTTGTCGGGCATAGCACACTATGACCAAGATGCATGGACTACTTGGCGCACAGCATTCCGTGAAGTTGTTAAACTAAAGCATTTTAGTATTGAGCAACCCAGTGTAGAAACTGATTTCAGGCTTAAAAAATGGCTCACTGTAGGTAATGGTGAGTTTGGGGAATGGAGCATCTGCGGGGCCGCAGATGCTATTGAATACTATACTGCGGTCGACGGGGATTATGATAAACTAATGCTCAGTTACGAATGGGCATGGCTTAAACAGTATTATGACGCTAAATACTGAATGCGTATTAATGAGATAATCACAGAAGGTGAACTTGCTGACTTCGAAGGAGTTAACATTTCATTCCACCGTAGCACCAAGCGTCCACAAATATTGGTACGAGCGTTGGACGAGTGGGGTAATAAAGAACTCGGCCACGTATTGTTTAATATAGGCGACGGTAACGAGTTAGATCCGCAAGACTTAGAAGTCGACGAACGCTTTCGTGGGCAGGGCATTGCAAAAATAATGTATGACTTTGTTAAAAGCAAAGGTTATCAAATAAATCGTAGTTGGGATCAAACAGATGCAGGTGCTAGTTTTTGGAACAAAAACCGTGGTAGCGATGTACGTGTATGGGAAACTGAAGAATTAGCCGAAAGCCTAAGTCGTGTAGCATATCACTATACTAATACTATGGCAGCTCTTAAGATCCTACAAAGTGGTCAATTTCAATTAAGTTCTGCTTTGGGCAGTGTTGAACAAC
>JACCDG011082108.1_pt1 | contig 10576 bp, 9 predicted proteins | sample 7442471 | NCBI WGS metagenome assembly JACCDG01 (sample SAMN15323444, study PRJNA562643) | freshwater metagenome | isolation source: river surface water | place: USA:Blue River Watershed | collected 2017-08-17 | reverse complement strand
CCCAAGCATAGTCCCAATAAAATAACTCAAAGCGCCATGTGGATGTCGTGAGTTTTTGGGTGTTCGCCCAAGAACCCCAACACAACATCGTGATCACACAAAGACATACGGCTGTGGTATACGTTTCGATAATGAACATAATGGAATGTTTTAAAGATTGCCTAATCGGTAATTTTTCTGATCATTCACCCGGACAGCCTTTTCCTGGTAAATCAAGATGTCGGCTAATTTACAATCATAGCCGGCTGTCGGATTCAATAATTTCAATTTGACATCATGCTTCCCTGGTTTTAAATCGTATTTCCAGGTTACTTCATGTCGGCGAGTCGTAAAGGATACGGGTAATTTCACATGTTCCATCACAGCGCCATCAACCCAAACCTCTAGATCGAATGCATGGGGGTCCATGGAAGCCCATTTCGCCATATCGCCTTTCACGACAAATCCAGTGCCTTCAAATTGAAAGGCATATTCATCCTTTAATATTTTGTTTGCCCAAATACGATCGACCGGAAATACATCCGTAAAACTCTGTTCGAAGGCAACGGCTTTAGGAGTTTCGAGTGGAATCTGAATTTGATTCGAAGCGATTTTACCGCCATGCATTTCAATGTTTTTCAAGGCATGTTTATAACCGATTTCATACACTTTGTTCAAGGATGTTGAGGTGTATTTAAAGTCAATATCTTCCGCTTCCTTCAATCCTAATTTCCAATATGCCGGAATTTTATCATAGCCTAGCATCGTTCCCAAAATTCCCGCAGCCGACGATGGATTGCAGTCGGCATCTTGCCCACATCGCATCGCAATCTCCACCGTTTTGCCAAAATCCCCTTGACCATATAATAAGCCAATTACCACATAGGCTGAATTCACGGTGGCGTCGATGTTGAAGGGAGCAAAAACACCATCTGGGCAACCGATGTCGTCCGACCATTTGTTCTGTACCTCCAACCAGGTTTTGCGCCAATCCGTTGGGTATTGTTTATGCCAACGAATCACGTCGGCGATGCATTTGTAATAGTTGCTTTGCGTAGGAATTGTCTTGAGCGCCTCGTTCACGATTTTGTTGATATCGTTGTGAACGAAGGCCAACGTATAACAGGCGCCTAAATAAACGCCTCCATAATAACCATCGCCGAAATTCATGATATGACCAATTTGATTGGAAATTTGTGAGGCCGCATTCGGCATGGCTGGAGACATCAATCCCGCAAAATCACATTCAATTTGGTAATCGATGCAATCCGCATGGGGATTGTTTTTCCAATGTCCGGATGCCGGCGGCATTATCCCATTCAATATATTATAACGACCTGCTTGGTTCGCATGCCAAAGGGCATAACCCGCCTGCGCATAGGCCTTCGCATGGGAGGCAATCGGAGCTTGCAGGCCCTCTCGTTCAAAGACTTCCACGAATGTCAAATCCATGTACAAATCGTCGTAGAGGCCTGGATTTTCCAACATCGTTTTCTTCAAATACCCGTCGTACCAAGGGACTGGTTGATACGAATTAATCATCGTTCCATTGTAGCGAAATTCCATCGGCCCACCAAAAGTCACGCCGATCGTTTGGCCGGCCCATCCGCCTTTGATCTTGTTTTTTAACGATTCTGGGCTGATGTTGAACATCCCTGTTTGGGCAAAACTTACCCATGCAAACAGCAGGCAGGGTATAATTAATACGATTTTTTTCATCGTTTCGGTTGGAAGTTTTGGTACAAGTATTTTTTCATGATGCGGTCAATTAATCCTGGAGAATCAATGCTGACCCCGATTTCCGCATTGGGCGTTTTGCCAGGAATGATCCGCGTAAAGCCTTTGTCATCCACCTCGATATGTACTTTTTCGGTTTGGAATAAGTTGGGATAAGCTTCCATCCCAATCGCGACCGGATCAAAGAGGGTAGGCGTTTCGTTCCCCCAAAGCACATACAAACCGCTCAAGGCATTGGTTAAGGGGGATTGGCGTTGTAAAATCCGATCCCGATTCGCACGGTCTAATTTGACCATAGCGGTCACATCCAAACCGGCGTAGATGATATTCGCACCAGACTGTACGAATTTTTTCGCAGCGGGAATATCCACCACGACATTCCATTCCGGGTCAATCGGCTCCTTGGCTGAATAACCCAAACGGAAGGAACCAAACATGGCATAAATCGCTTTGGCCTTTTTTAACGCGCCCGGATCTTGGTCGATGATATCCGCAAAATTTGTCACGGGACCTACCGAAAAGATGATAATTTCTCCCGGAAATTTGTTTAAACTGGAACGGATAAATTCAGCCGCACGCGGTCCCTTTTCTTTTAAAGGACTTAAGCCAATGGTTTGTCGGTACTGATTCGCAAACACGGGTGTTGGCTTTGGGCTGGATTTAAATCCTTCGGCCCAATAAAATTGTTCAGCAAACCAGTTTGCCCGCTCATTTTGATTGGCCGTATTCCTACCTACATAAACAGGAATGTTTGATTGCCCGGTTTCTGCCAGCATTTTTTGTGCTAATCGAGCGCGGTCCTCCGTCCGGCCATAACAGGTGGTGATGCCCAAAATTTCATAGCGATCCTGCATCGTGAGTAATAGACTCAATGCATAGGCATCATCGATGTCATCACCCAAATCACAATCAAAGATGACTTTCTGTTTCTGCTGGCCCCAAAGCGGCATCGCTAACAATAAGAATAAGACGATTTTTTTCATCGTATGTCATGGATATAGGGCATGGAGGCCTGTGCCCCTAATTGTGTAACCGATCGGGTTGCGGCTTGGCAAGCAAATTGGATAGCCCGCTCCCACCCTTGATTCGCACTGAGAGCCACCGCCAATGCGCCGTTGAAGCAATCTCCGGCGGCTGTCGTGTCTACCGCCTCAACGGCTTGTGTTGGGATGAATAATTTCATGTCGGCCGACTGGAAATAGGCCCCCTGTGAGCCCATGGTGATAATGAGATTTTGTAAGCCCTTGTTCAATAAGATTTGGGCAGCTTCGTGCGCCTTGGCGAGCGAGTCGACTTGGATACCCGTCAATAATTCCGTTTCTGTCTCATTCGGAGTTAAAGCAAAAATGTAGGGATAGATTTCATCGGGAATTTCGGCAGCAGGTGCTGGATTCAAGATGACCCGCATTCCCCGTTCATGTGCTTTTTTGATCGTGTACCAAACGGTATCCAAGGGTGTTTCTAATTGAATCAACAGAACATTCCCTTTTTCAAAAAGCTCGTTGGCAAGTTCGATATCCTGTTCACACAAAGCCGCATTGGCACCCGAAGCAACTGTAATACTATTTTCCCCCTGTGCGTCCACATTGATCAATGCAACGCCGGAGGCAAATGCGGGATCCTGTTGAACAAAATCCGTATGCATTCCCTCCCGGGTAAATTGTGCAATAGCCATATCGCCAAAAACATCCTTTCCAACTTTACAAACAAAATGCACATCACCTCCTAGCCGTGTTGCAGCTACAGCTTGATTGGCCCCTTTGCCTCCTGGGTTCATGAAAAATGTACCCCCTAAAATCGTTTCACCGGGCCGTGGGATTCGTTGCGATTGGATTGCCATGTCGGTATTTGAACTTCCTACGACGATAATTTTAGGCATGTTGGATGAATTAGTTTTCCTCCAAATTACAATTTTATATTGATTTTGTTTTAAAATGGCTAATTTTCAGAAATGGAAACAAGCAAACGAATATTATCGCTCGACGTGTTTCGGGGAATGACGGTCATCATGATGACGATTGTCAATAATCCAGGGGATTGGGGACATATATATGCTCCCTTCGAACACGCTGCTTGGAATGGTTGCACGCCCACGGACCTTGTTTTCCCTTTCTTTCTATTTATTGTCGGCGTATCTGTTTCTTTACATGCGCGCCAAATCGTTCCCGGGCGGAAAATTCTTTCACGTACCTTAAGTATTTTATTACTAGGTTGGTTTTTGAGCTTTTTCTCAAAGATTCACATCGGGGACTTAGACGGAATCGCATTGCTAGCCGTTCGAATATTTGTCACTGGAGCTATTGTCCTATTGTTTTTTACCGAATATTCCCAAAAGCTCTTCGTATTACTCGCCTTGTTTGTTTTCGCTTTGGTATTGGCTTTTGGTGGTTTTGAATCTTTTGAACATGTTCGTTTACCCGGCGTTTTGCCGCGCATCGCTATTGTTTATGGACTGTTAGCCTGTTTACAAGGGCGTGTGTCCACAGGCGGCATGCTCATTGTTTCCAGTATTTTGTTAGGCGCATATTGGGCAATGATGCATTACATCCCGGTTCCTGGCGTAGGGTCCGCGAATTTGGCTGAAGGGACTAATTTGGCGGCCTACGTCGACAATCTTTTATTACCAGGTCACCTGTGGTCTGTCACCAAAACCTGGGATCCCGAAGGTATTTTAAGTACGATTCCCGCTTTTGCAACGGGTATTTTGGGGATGATGGCCAGCATGTATTTTCGCACACAAACCAGACTTTTGGCCTTGGCAGGTATTGCTTGCATCGTGCTAGGCGCTGTTTGGGATCTCAGTTTTCCCATCAACAAAGCGCTATGGACAAGCTCTTTTGTCTTGTTTACCGGTGGTTGGGCCATGGTTTTATTGAGTTCCTTGTATTGGCTAATCGATGTCCAAGGGTACCAAAAATGGACGAAATCTTTTGTCGTTTTTGGTGTTAATCCAATGTTGGTTTTTTTCTTTTCAGGGATCATCCCTCGGGCTTTGAATATGATTGAGGTCGAAGGAAAAGGGCTGACCGACTACTTACAAAATTTCCTGTTTGCATCCCGACTTTCGGATCCCTACTTGGCCTCATTTTTAGGGGCCTTGACTTATTTACTTATTTGGTACGTGATTCTGCGTGTCTTTTACCGACGGGGTTTAATTTTCAAGGTGTAAACAATCGGCCGTTTCAAGGGTTACGATGGTATGAAATGTTATACTCCTGCGGACCTTCAAGCGATGGACCGCTTTGCGCGCGCGAATTTTGTCAATTGTCTCAGCGGTTTTAAACCAGGATGCCTCATTGTTACACAGGATGTAAATGGCTTAAATAATGTTGCGCTTTTCAACAACATTGTTCATTTGGGTGCGGATCCGGCTTTGATCGGATTTATCAATCGGCCTCGCGAGGCGACGCCTCATACCTTGCATAATATTGAAACGGCGGGATTTTATACTCTCAATCACCTGCAGCCATCCCAGATTTCGGCGGCGCATCAGACAAGCGCCAAATACCCCGATGGCGTTTCGGAATTTGATCATGTTGCACTTGATGTGCTCGTAAGACCGGAATTTCGTATTCCTTTTGTCAATGAATGCCCCGTGCAATTGGGCCTGCAATTAGTCGATATTTTGCCCGTTAAGCACAATGGGACCTATTTGGTTATTGGCGAATTGCAATGTGCCTTCTTGAATGAGGCCCATGTGGCATCGGACGGCTTTGTGGATTTGGCGGCGGCTGGGGCATTGAGCACCTTGGGTCTGCAAGGCTATTACCAGCCGAAATTCATAGAAAAATTGGGTTATGCGCGCCCAAGTGCATAAAATTTCCTATTTTAGGTTCTTGAACCTAGTTTAACAAGGAAATGAAAATTGATTTTATCCATCGGATCCAGCACATTGGTATCCCCGCACACGACCTCGAAGTGTCCATTCCATTTTATGAACGCTTGGGATTTGAAAATGTGATGGAGTCTCCATTCGAGTTCGATGGGGGCTTTGGAACCTGTGTCATGATGAAGAATCATGAAGTGATTGTGGAATTATACCAAATGCCCGAAAAGCAGTTGGCCGAGATAAAAAAACGCTCCCATGGCCATATCGACCATATCGCGATTGATGTGGCGGATGTTGACCATGCCTTCGAAACCTTGAAAAAAGCGGGTTTTGAGATTTTGGAAGATACCCCAACCTTTTTACAGTTTTGGAAAAACGGTACACGCTTCTTTAACGTGAAGGGGCCGTCTGGGGAAATCATCGAATTCAACCAAATACTCTAATGCGCGCGGCCTATTTGATGTCGCCCAAAACCATCGCATTTCGCGAGGAGGCAAAGCCTATTCCCGGGCCTGGCGAGTTGTGCATTCGCTTGCAAGAAGTAGGGATTTGTGGCTCTGATTTACATTATTACGGCGGCCATCGCCCGCTGCCTGAACCTACGATCATCGGTCATGAAGGTTGGGGATACATTGATGCCATCGGCGAAGGGGTCAATCGGTCAATTGGAGAACGAGTAGTTGTTGATCCCAATGCTCCTTGTGGGAAATGCCTGTATTGTGAGCGAGGTCAAGCAACTGTTTGTCCCAATAAGCGAACCATCGGTTTAAATGCGCCGGGTTGTTTTGCAGAGTATGTGGTGTTGCCCGCGGAATTTGCCCATGCAATACCCGAGGCAATTTCAGCAGCAGATGCCGTGACCATTGAGCCTACGGCTGTTGCTTACCATGCTTTAAAAATAGCCCAGCTGAATCCCGGCGATGCGATCTATGTCTTGGGGCTTGGAGCAATTGGCATGTTGATTACGCATTTAGCAGTTCAGCAGGGCATAAAGGTTTTCGTGGGAGACTTGAATCAGATTCTTGTTGCCAAAGCCTTTGCCTTTGGGGCTGAAAAGGGGCATTGGAAGGATGCCGATATTCGTGTCGTGTTTGAGTGCACAGGCTCAGCTGCCGCCACGACGCAGTTGTGTTTAGACGCACCGCGTGGTGCCAAAATCATCTTATTGGGTTTATCGGAAAAACCGGCAAGCTTCACCCCTTTGGATTTAGTTCGTCGGGGAATTTCCATAGAAGGCTCATTGATTTATGATCATCCGTCGGATTTTCAGGCGGTGATCCAACTCATTGCCGACGGTAAAATTCAACCCGGAAAAATCATTTCTAAATACATTCCTTTGAATGAGGTGCAAGCGGGATTAGAAGCGGCATCAAATGGTCATCCGGGCAAAATCGTTGTACAAATCGCATGAAAAATTCCATGTCTTGGCTCCAAATCGGAGTCGTTGCCCTTTGCTTTTTATTGAATTTCAATGACGGAATCGATGTGCTCTTGGTGTCCTTTACGGGTGCCGAAATCATGAAAGAATTTGGTCTTTCCAATGCCGAATTGGGCTATATTTTTAGTGCAGGATTGGGAGGAATGACGGCCGGCTGTTTTTTAATCGCCCCATTTGGAGATCGAATCGGACGGCGGAAAGTGTTTTTAATCTCACTTTTGTTGATCAGTTCCGGTATGTTGTTGGCCAATTTCTGCCAAGATTATTCGCTCTTATTGCTTTGTCGAATTATCACGGGTCTCGGTATTGGCGGAATTTTGCCCAACTTAGCAACGGTGGCAGCAGAATTTTCGACAGACCAATCGCGTGATTTCAACGTGGGCATCGTGCAGGGCGGTTGGCCCTTGGGTGCTATTTTGACTGGATTTTACAGCGCTTGGGTTGTTCCTGAATTGGGTTGGCGTTTTGCGTATTTATCGGCCGGATTGTTCTCATTTGCGATGTTGATTGCCGTTTATTTTGTGTTGCCTGAGTCCCCGGCCTATTTAAACCGAGATCAAAAGCAGGCCAAACGGGTCTCTTGGCGTGACCTTTTTGTCCCCGAATTTCGCCAGTCGACGATTTATTTATGGCTTGCCACTTTCTTTGGATTTATCACACTTTACACCGTGTTAAGTTGGGTCCCGATTTTGGCCAAACAAACAGGAATGCCGTTCGAATTAGCCACATACATTGGAACGGCCATGAACTTGGGGGCATTTTCGGGGGTATTTGTGATGGGGATTTTAATTGGTCGGTTAGGGATCAAACGGGTCATATTGATCTATGTGCTCCTAGCCTTTGTGTTGCTTAACCTGTATGGGAATTTAGATCAGGACTTTGTGCTGAAATTTGCGTTGACCTTTGGGATTGGCTTTTTTGTGCAAGGGGGATTTAATTCAATGTATCCGGCATCCACACGCATTTATCCATCTGAAATTCGCTCGACGGGCGTGGGATTAGCGATGGGAATGGGGCGATTTGGGGCTATTTTGGGGCCGAGTTTATTCGGTTTGATGGCAGATGCTGGCGCTAGCATCGCGATGCGCTTTGTCCTCTTTTCGCTGCCGATTGTCTTGGCGGCTTTATTTATTAATCGAATTAAATCAGCGAATTTGTAGTAGAGACGCGATACTTCACGTCTTTTTCCCCAGGTTAAAACCTGGGGTTATAAAATTTAACCCTAGGCTTTAGCCTTGGGAATTGTCTGGCTTCAGCCTCCTGGAATTAAGATGGGGTTATAAAATTTAACCCTAGGCTTTAGCCTAGGGAATTGTCTGGCTTCAGCCTCCTGAAATTAAGATGGGGTTATAAAATTTAACCCTAGGCTTTAGCCTTGGGAATTCAGCCGCAGGCTGATCGAATCGTAAAATCGTGGCATGAAATCAAAGGTCCAAAGTCTAATGTCTATCGTCTAACGGACTAATCCATCAAAGCCCTCCCCTTCGTCTCCGGCAAGTAAATCACTCCCACAATCACAGTCATGGCTGCCAACCCGATCGGGTAAAAGATTCCCGCAAAATTGGAATGCGTCATGGAGCCTAGCCAGGTTGCGACGAAGGGAGCGCAGCCACCGAAAATTCCGTTGGCGAAGTGATAGGGGACCGACAAAGAGGTATAGCGAATTTTGGTAGGGAATAATTCCACCAAAAATGCTGCGATCGGTCCATAGGCCATCGCCGCGAAAGTCACCAAACAAGTACAGATAAACGCGAGTTCAACTTGACCTTTCATGCTTAATCGATACACATCGTTTACGAGTGTGCCTTCTTGGTCCACAATGTCCGACATCCATGCAAATAAGGGATAGTAGAAAATGGCGGCAAGCGCCATGCCTCCTAACATGATTTTTTTGCGACCGACCCGATCCGACAGACTGCCAAAATACACGAATAAGGGTGTTCCTACGACTAAAGAGGCCGCAATGACGAGGTTGGTCGTCGTGAAGTCAACTTTCAGAATTTTGTTGATAAATATCTGCGCATAAAATTGTCCGGTATGCCAAACGACGCCCTGTCCCACGATGGCACCAAACATGGCAATTAGCATCAAACGGCGATTTGCCTTCGTTGAGAAGGCTTCTTTTAAGGGGTTTTCGGAGAGGCGACCTTCTTGCTTGAGTTTGGAGAAGAGGGGAGATTCGTGCATGTTCCGACGAATGAAATAAGACACGATCACTAAAATTCCGGATAAGGCAAAGGGTATACGCCAGCCCCAATCCTTGAAATCAGCGTCCCCTAAGAGGTTTTGGCAGACCAAAATCACGACGATGGAAACAAAAAACCCGATGGTTGCTGTGGTTTGAATGTAGGCCGTGTATTTCCCGCGATGTGCGTCTGGGGCATATTCCGCCACATAGGTTGCCGCGCCACCGTATTCGCCACCTAGCGCGAGCCCTTGAATGATGCGAAGTGCTAGCAATATTGCCGGAGCTATCAAGCCAATTTCCGTGTAGGAGGGAATGAGTGCGATCGCAAAGGTTGATCCTCCCATCAATAAAAGCGTGAGTAAAAAGGTATATTTCCGTCCAATTTTATCACCCAGTCGGCCGAACAAAATTCCCCCAAAAGGTCTCGCGACAAATCCTGCCCCAAAGGCAGCTAGCGTTGATAAAAATGCAGCTGTGGGGTCGTCTTTTGGGAAAAATGAAAGGGAAATGATTGCCGATAAACTGCCAAAAATATAGAAGTCATACCATTCGATGACCGTCCCGACGGAGGAGGCGATGATGACTTGCCAAAGTTTTTTAACGGGAATCTTGTTGTTGTCAAATATCGGAGTTGTGTCTTGCATGTGTGAATTTTAGCGAATAGGCTGCCGGGGTATCAAGGCCCGCAGTAGCGGTACAAAAAACAATAAAATCTCCCAAAAATCCTATCGGCTACCAGATAACCTTTTCAATAAAATTGATAATTTGCTAATTCTAAACCTTTAACCATGAAGAAAATCCTCCTTGTATTCGCTAGTTTAATCAGCTTTCAGGCAATCAGCCAACAATATTCGCCCTCTGAGGCCAATTTAGCCGAACGCCAAGCCTTTCAAGATCGCAAATATGGCATGTTCATCCACTGGGGTTTGTCCAGTATGTTGGGCGATGGCGAGTGGGTCATGAATAACAAAGGCATTTCGAAGAACGATTATGCTCGCTTAATGCCGGCTTTTGATCCGAGTAAATTCAATGCAGACGCTTGGGTGAGTATCGCCAAAAACGCCGGGATGAAATACGTCATCTTCATCACGCGCCACCACGATAGTTTCTCCAATTGGGACACCAAGCTATCGGACTGGAAAATTACAAATACCCCTTTCCACCGGGATGCCCTCAAAGAATTAGCGGAGGCATGTAAAAAGCAAGACATGAAATTGGGTTTATACTATTCGACTTTGGATTGGTACCGCGATGATTATCCTTTTGAAACGGGTCGGACGGGGCAAAAGAGCGGTCGGAAAGGCAAAGGGGATTATGCCTCCTATCTAAAGTTCATGAAAGCGCAATTAACAGAGCTGTTGACAAACTATGGAGAGATACATAACATTTGGTTTGATGGACATTG
>JACCDG010244460.1_pt1 | contig 10578 bp, 18 predicted proteins | sample 7442471 | NCBI WGS metagenome assembly JACCDG01 (sample SAMN15323444, study PRJNA562643) | freshwater metagenome | isolation source: river surface water | place: USA:Blue River Watershed | collected 2017-08-17 | reverse complement strand
CCGCTGTTCTAACGACCCAAGTTCCAGGTACGCGTACGGCTCCTGGCGCCGGCTGACTTCTCGACACGCGCTGTGAGTCAGCAGACCTTCTGCGTACTCACGTCAGCGATTCAGACTGGATAGATACTGTCTGTCCTTCTCGCCGCGCGTTCCGTTCATCTGATAGTGAGCGAGCTCTTCATCGAGCTCCGCAGACCAGTAAGCGAACGAGCCCCGCCCGTTCCACTGCTTCTTCACCTTGCGGTGCATGATGGCGATGCCTTCGTAGGCCGCTGCAGGACGGTCGCCCGTCAACTGCCCCATCGCGTTGGGCTTGTACCAGATGCCTCCTCGAATCCAGCAGTCCTGCGTGACAGACTTTCGGTAGTCACCGAAGTCTTCGACGGCGCAGAAGGAGAGCGCCCAGCGCTTCGCCACACGCACGAGGTCTTGCGCGAAGTCACACGAGTCGAGGGCCGCGAACGGGAGCTCGATGCGTGGGATGCCGCCGCCCTTGCCTTTCACGCCGCTAGAGCGGTCTTCGACCGCGCGTTTCATCGCAGTGCCCGACGACATGTTGCCCTGGACGTGGGCGCTGTACGGCGGGTCTGTGATGATGACGTCGACGGCCTTGTCCGCGAGGGATGCGATGGTCTTGAACGAGTTCTCGACGTGTTTGATCTGCCAGCTCACGTCCAACCGTCCTCATCCGGCTTCTCTTTGCGGCGAAGCTCCACGTCGTGAGACTGGCCCTTGCCGTTCAGAAACCACGCGTCCCAGATGTCACCGGACTCTTCGCCTTCACCGCTCAGGTGAAAGAGCACGTCGGGGATCGCCTTCGACATCTGCCGCATGTCGTCTTCGTGCTCGTACCACTTGCACGTGTCGTACGAATCCCCGTTCTCGTCGATGGCGTACTGCATCGTCTCGTGATCAACGATGTATGCGCCGACTTTCAAATCGAGTTTGCGCTTCGTGAGCTTGCACTCAGGCTGCGGGGTCCACGTGAGCTCGAACCTTGTTTGGTATCCCATTGTCTATTCCTCAACCTCAATGCAAAAGCGTCGTCCAGGTTCGACGATGTGCTCATCGGTTTCAACGTTCACAAGCTCGCCGTCGCCTGTAATGAGCCACACACCGCGAATGTCGCCGCCGAAGAGCGCGCTGGCGACGATCATGTCTCCTTCCGTGTGCGTTTGAAGTACCTCCGTTTTGCCGTCTGCGTAGTCGATGCGCATGAGGATTGGATAGGTGAACATCACCGCTCATCTCTCTTCTGAGTGGCCTTGTCCTTGTTGACGCTGTAGAGCGCCGAGCCTTCTCCGCCGAGCTCGTTCAGGGTGAACTGAAAGACGTCGTAGTTGTGATAGCTGTCGTGGTCTGCGAGAGCGATGGCATCGGCCGCTTTGACGGCCTCAGCCCACGAGTCGAACACGCCCGCGCACTCGTGGCGGTAGACGCCTTCTTGAAACACGCAATAAAGATTCATTGGAAGTCTGTCTCCTAGTCAGGGTGGCGGGAGTCGAACCCGCTGGAACCCGCTTCCAAGGCGGGGAGCCTACCTCAGACAATCACCCTGATTGCCGGCCCCAGCCGGCGCGAGTCAGTGACAGTCGCTGCCACACAGAAGTGCGAGCGCAGCGAAGAAAGCGAGCCAGAACGAGACCAGCTCGTACTTGTAGAAGGGGTCGTTCACTCGGGGACCGTGAGCTTGTATTCCTTCGCAAACTTCGCCGCGCGGGTTTTGAATTCGCTCACACCGCCTGCGCCGTCGTGCACGCCTTGAAGTTCCTCGAAGAAGAGCATTGCGTCGTCATCTTCTGGCAGGAGCTCTGCGATGAGCTCTTCAGGGAAGCTGTAGACCGCCACCGTGTTACCAATCGCGTACTTGGTGATTTGCTCGTCGGTGATGAGATGCCCGACCGCGCACTTGGCTCCGTCCGCGCCCCGGTATGCGCAGTTGAAACTGTTGTCTAGCAGCGAGATGCACCCCTGCGCGACGATGCCCTTGTACGCCTTGTCGAATGCTTCTTGACGGTTCATTGACTCACCCCATTCAGAAAGTTTCTAATGTGCTCGGCGACGACGGACGGCGCAACATCCGTGTATGGTTTGCCGTCGCGACCAAATTCCGTACCGTAGTTGTCGTACCCTTCGTCTTCGTCTCGGTTGTAATCGCTCGGCGTAAACAGCCAAGTCATCTCATTCTCATCGAGGTCGAAAACGTCCTTGGCGGCTTCGACGGTCATAGCCCACGACCCGTACTGGGGTGGAGTAGGCTTCATCGTCAGCCCCACGCCGCCGTACTTGCTGTCACAGAGTCGAAGGCCGAGTACTTGGAACTCAGGGATTGCCGTGGCCCATCCGAACGCGCAGGCCGTGGTTCCGCACGACGCGTTCATGGCGCTGCCACCACTCCAGTTCTCAACCCATGACCCAAAGTAGAAGGCTTCTTTCGGCAGGGTGTCGAGAAAATCAGCGAGCTTTCGCAATCGTGCTTGATAGATGGTTTCCATTATTCGTCCGGCTGTAGAACAATCCGCCAACCCTCTTGAGCGTACGGTTGCAACCGCTCTGGGAACAGGGTCAAGCAACACCCTAGTAAGATCTCCCAGGCTTTGAGTGGCCGACACTTTCGACATCCCGAGAATCGTCCGAAGCTTGTGGGCCTGGCTCTCCGTCATCGTGAGCACGACCTCGCGCTCGACAATCGGAGTCTTGAATTCTGCTTTGGCCATTACAGATACCCCTTTCGGAGTTCCCAGTGTCCTTCGAGCGAGTAGTCGAAATCGACCCCCTCGTCGGCAAGGGTCTTCCAGACGGTGTAGAGGTCGAGCGCTTTCAGACTCGTCTCGTTCGTGTTGTTGAAAATTGTGCGAATAATTTTGGCTTGGCTGAGCGACATCGTGATTGTCACCGTGTGCTCGGCTGGCGGCGGAGGGGGCTCAACTTTGACTGTGACTTTCATTCTTCTGTCCTGCAGTTGAAACAGAGGTACGTCCCATCATCCTGGTTCGCCTCTGCGAATTCGTTTTTGAGATTGCACCCGGTGCAATGAAAGCCCGTCTTCTTTGCTTTCGGCGTGACGCCGGCTTTGGGCTCGAAGAAGACGGTTGGGTGCGGGTTCGAGCCTGTCGCGAGTCGTTCGTAACTCAGCATCTCGCGCTTCAGGTCCGACCCGAGCATGGCCTGGAGGGCAATGCGCTCGAACGCCGTGACGTCCCTTTGCATCGTCACGACTACGTGACGGTGTTGCCCGCCACTTGCTGACGGCGTGTCCTGCCACCCCTTCACCCGGTCCATCCTGTCGAGCATCACGACAAGGTCTTTGAACCGGGTGAAGTCTCGAACGTTGTCGATGTCGACGAAGAGCTCGTTCGGCTTCGGATAGCGGATTTCGAGTCCACGGTCGTCGGCTTGCTCTTTGGCCTGGGCCGGTGTGCTGGCCCCGTATGCTGTCGAAGCCACGACAGCCCCTCCAATGTGGATCGTGGTCCCTACGGGGATGAGATGCCCTAGGCTGAAGCGGCCAGGGGGTAGAGGGACTCCAGCCATCGCGTCTTCGCCTCCTGCTCACGCTTCGCGGCCTTCGACATCTTCCGCATGATTGCCCCGAACTTGCGGCGCTCGTGACGGTTGGGTCCTACGCTCGGGGTGAAAGTGACGTGCGGCGAGAAGAGTCCTCGCTGCTCCATTCGCCGCCACGTGCGGGCGATGCCGCCGAGCGCGGCGGCGAGTTTCTGAAGCGGGGTTATTACTTGCACGCGATTGCTCCTCTGAAGTAATCGAAGAATGACTGGATGCGCTCTGGGAGCTGTTTGTCGAGCCCCCAGAACAAGTCGTTGATGAACTTGCCGTGGTCCGTGTCCACGTTCATGCTGACCCCGCCTAGAAGGGCCACCAGGTACGTGGCCTCGACCTCGTCGAGCTCCAGCGTGATCGTGCGCGTCGTAACGGGCGTGGAGGAGACTTTCATTCGTCGTCCTTGGTGACGACCACGTGCCCGTCTTGGATCGTGCTGTCGTACCCATCGGCGTAGACATCTGCGTCGTTGAGTGCGTTGAAGACACGCGCGAGCGACGGGCCTTCACCCTCGTAGTGATTCGCCATCACGAGGAGTTCGTAGAGCGCATTGGCCTCGTCCTCATCGAGCGTGAGCGTGTACGTGATCGCGGTGTTCGTCTGCGTTACCTTGGCCATGATCTTTGCTCCTTCTACTGTCCGTTGATGTAATTGATGAGGGCTTCGCGCCCTGCTTTGGTCGTCTCGAGAAACCCGGCTACGACCCTCAGATGCCCGCGGTCAATGAGACCGTCGATAACCGAACCGTCTTCGTTGTCGGGCTTCTCACCTTCGTCGAAGACTGCGGGCGAACGTGAGAGGCAGTTGAGGAGCTGCATCATCTCCTCGTGCTCCTCGAACGCCTTGATCGTTGCTGCCTTCCGCTCTTCGTAGTTCACGCCAACACCCCCAGGACCTTGAGCAGGCTCTTGAGCGAACCTCCGAGGTCCGCCCACGCGGCGTCGAATGAGTCACCGGCCGGTGCAGCCTGAGCCTCCGGCATCACGAACGTGCCCGTAGGCGTGAGGTCGCCAGGTGTGAACGTGACCTCCAGCTTCGTCTCTTCTGCCTTCTTGTTCTTCGCGCCTGCGGGACGTCCGCGCGGCTTCTTCGCTTCAGCCGAGCCGACTGGCGGTGCGAGGGGCGTACCCTCAGCCATCGGCGGATTGAGGGGGAGTGCAGGCTCGGCTGCGATCTGAGCCTGGGTCGGGGGGGGTGCGACGGTGGCCGTCGCCGGGATGACGGGGTCCTTGTTGATTGCGTCCGCGACGTCCGCTGCAGTCTTCTTCGACTCCAGACTCGCAAACAAATCGATCTGCTCAGCCATCTCTCTCTTCTCCTCTGGCCCTGGATCTATCGAGGGCTCGTCAAACAAATCTGTGAGTTTGAAACAATGGTGCTGGTGAGGGCACCCGCCGTAGTCTCTGCAACTAAAGGGTCGACCGCCGACACCATCATTGCCCGTCAGACTCAGTGCGTACTGCAATGCATCTGCCGCGTTCGTCGGCGCTTTCTGCCGAATCTGAAAGAGCTCGATGGCATCGGCCTCGATCTCTTTGAACTCCTCTGCGAGCTCGTTCGTCGTAACAGTGATCTGCGTAACCTTCGCGTCGCGCTCGTCCTGCGCCGTGAGCAGGTAGAGCCACGATTGATTGATTACGGGGCTCTTGGTCTCGAGGACCGCGTTCACTCCGTAGATAACGCCTTGCTCATCCTTCCGGAGCTTGTTCTCACTGAGTGCGTACTTGAATGACTTCGTGGTTTTGAAGTCGGCGACGACAGGGATCTCGTTATCGAAACCTGGCTGCCCTCCGTACGGGAGCCACAAGTCCTTGTAGCCCTGGTACCCAAAATCCAGCCCGCTCGGGCTTCGGAACACGAAGTGCTTCTGGACTTCGAGTCCTCTCCACTTTGGTGGAGGGAGCCACTTGAGGCCCGAGACGGCGATCTGCCCCGCGAGTGTCGAGGTATCAATGGGCTTGCCGTCTCGGAGGTACGGCTGCAGGTTGTTGTCGTCGACCTCTTTACCAAGCGACTGCGCTGCCGTCTCTGGCCCTCGAAGACCTGCAATCTTCTCGAGGGCCCACTTTCTAACGCATGCTCGTTTGGTTTTGATTTGGCTGGGCGAGAAGAGAATCACTCGTCCTCGAGCTCGTCTTCTTCGTCGAGAAGGTCTTCGTCATCCGACTCGAAATCCTCGTCGTCTTCGTCCTCTGCTTCAGGATCGTCAAAGAGGGACGGGTATTCAGCCTCCGACCGAATCTCATACGCACCCGTCTTCGGGTACGCATTGACAGCCGCCGACCTCACTTCTGCGTAGCCGACAATCTCCTGCTTGCCGTCCTTGACGATCTCGAGGTCTTCGAGAGCGAACGTCCGAAAGTCCTCGGGGTCCTCTACATCAGAAACTCGCGCATCGTGTTGGTCTTTACTCAGAACAAGCCACCGAGCCATCCGCTCTTTGACTGAATTCCCTGCTGCCTCTTTTGACAGTCGGACAGTAGTGCCTGCCGCAATGACTGTCTCTATCACCGCGAACCTTGTCGTCATGCCCTATACTTCGGGCAGCTTTTGATTGTTTTACATCGCTAACAAAAACATTTCGGCCGATGTAAAAGCGGGAAGTGTGCGCGACGTAAGATGCGATGCCCTTAGATCGCCCCGTCGTGTTCCCTCTTCTTCCTCTCACCAAGGAAGGCGCCTGCACCTGCTCCCTCGGGCCCGCCTGCTCACGTCCAGGGCACCACCCCGCCGTCCTCTGGCGGCTAGTAGAGAGCGGCTCCGCTGTCCCGCCCCCGGCAGAAGGTGCTGGCTACGGCGTAAAGACGGGGGCGTGGCCCCGAGGCTCGGGCGTCATCGTGATCGACATCGACTCGGCGGAAGGCCTCGAGCTCCTCGTGATGATGGGCCCGCTTCCTGATACCTACACTGTGCGCTCAGCACGCGGCCTTCACCTCTATTACGAGCACCCGGGCTTCTTCGTGCGCAATAGCGTCAGTGCGTTGTGCAAAGGCGTGGATATCCGAGGCGACGGGGGATTCGTCACCGGCCCGGGTTCGCCCCACAAGAGCGGAGCTGTCTACAGTGTGGCGCGAGATTGCGCGCCCGCTCCGGCTCCTCAATGGCTCATTGATTGGCTGCGCAAACAACCTGCGCAGGCCGAGGCCCAGCCGCACCCTGAAGACGTCACGGGGGAGGAGCGCGAGCGCAGGCGCGAGCTCTACGGGAATTGGCTGGCCAGCGAGGCGCCCGTGTGCCGCTCAGGAATGGGCGGAGACCAGGTCCTGTTCAGCGTTGTGCAGCGAGGGGCCTACGACCTGGCCCTGCCCACGGAAGACGTTCTGGAGCTGATTGTGGAGCACTACGACCACAGGTGCGAGCCCCCGTGGGGCAACGAGCTCGAGGCGCGGGTTCTGCATAAGGCAGATGACGCCAAGAATAGGAGTACGAAGCCCCGCGACGTCCCTTTCACCCTCGAGGAGGAGGCCGATCTGGCCGCGTTCTTCGAGCCGACGACGCTTGCCGAACCAGAGCCTGAGCCAACCGAAGAGAATGATTACGGTTTCAAGGTCCAGTGGGGCGGTTGGGGTGAAGACCCGATCCCGCCGAACTACCTCGTCGACAATCTCCTCGTCGAAGAAAAAGTCTCCATGATCTTCGCCGAGCCCGGGACCATCAAGACCTGGCTCGCAATGGATATTGCATCGGCAGTGTCCTCTGGTCAGTCCTGGCTGGGCGAGCGTCGGGTCGAAAAGGGCCGCGTCCTTTACGTGGACTTCGAGGACGGGCGCTATGAATTCCATCGACGCATTTGCATGCTCACTGGGCAGGCAAATAGGGCGGACCTTGGCTACGTCTACGCCCCGGGAAATATTACCGAGCAGAGCTGGTGGATCAATCTCGAGAAATTCGTCCTCAAGAATAATGTGAAGCTCGTCGTCATCGATACGTTGGCCGGCGCCACGCCCGGGGTCGATGAAAATGACAGAAACGCAGCGGACCCCCTAACGTATGCCGGACGACTAACCGAGACGGCAAAGGTCACGCTCCTATTTCTCCACCATGCCAACAGGGCAGGGGATATTCGGGGCACCAGCGCCTTCAAAGCCACGGTGGATACCCTCTTCAAGCTCGAGAGCGTCGAGGACAACACCGAGGAGGGAATGCACCGCGCGAAACTCACCTGCGTCAAGAGCGGGCAGAAGAAGGTCTTCCCCGTGTACCTCGAACTGACCGATGACGGCCTGCGCACGTACGAGCCCGTGAAGGAGAGCAAGGATGAGGGGGAGGAAAAGAAACAGCGCACGAGAACGGAACTTGAACGCGAGATTCTGCTCTTGATTGAGAGCGAGGGGCCAATTGCGTCCACTGATACGATTCGTGACATTGTCAAAGGGCGCATGGCTACAGTCACCACGGCCGTGGCCGAGCTCAAAGCCTCCGGCCGTATCTATAAAAGCCCAGAGGGGTGGCTGCGGGACAATGAAGGCCAACGTCGAGTTCGTCTCAAGCAAGCCGTAAGGGAGCACGGGGACTGGGGTGTGCGGGCGCTCCTCACGGCCGCAGCAGTGCCGGTTGAATTCTTCGACAAGTGCGAGAGGGAGAATCTTCTGGGAGAGGCAGTGAAGGGGGATAGGGACAGTGGATTCGTTTGGAAGGAGTCTACTTAGTTACTTCCCTCCTACCGACCGAAGCATTCCCCCTGAGAGGCTACGCCTATCTCAGGGCGGAAGGCGTCGTTGGGTAACCTAGAAAACAAGGGGTTTCATCAATGGCCTTCCCGAAGACAGAAATCGGGAAGGCGGGTAAGTACTTGAAATTATTAGAGGCGATTTTCGCCTCGGGAAGGCGGGAAGGCCAGCCATGCTGTACGGATCCAGTGAGGATGGAAATAGAATCGAGGCGAGCCCTGGGGCTCAGGCCCACTGTGCAGGTTGCAAGGGGCCTCTAATTGCAAAGTGCGGCTCAGTCAACAAATGGCACTGGGCGCATAGAAGCAAAGACTGCGACAGCTGGCACGAACCTGAAGGCGCGTGGCACCTAGGTTGGAAGAGCATGGCACCAAAGGAGTGGACTGAGGTTGTAATGGGACCCCACCGCGCAGACATCCGCAGGGATGACGGACTCGTGATTGAGCTCCAAGCGTCAACAATCAGCGCAGAAGAGATTGTTGAGCGCGAGAACTTCTACGGTCGCATGATCTGGCTTTTAGACGGGCGGGACTTCAACTTCAATGTCGAGAAGTGTGGAGGGGCCGAAGCGTGTTGTGTGTTCGAGGGTGTTCCGACCGAATACTATTGCACGTCAAAGAAACCACAATGCAGCACAGGTAAACACCGAAAAACTCGTGATTTGGGGTGGTACTTGATACAGAAAGGATCTGAACTCTATTACATGAAACATACGAACGCGGAACTATCAGGCGCGTACTGGGGGCATAGGCGCCGAAGTTTTGATAGTGCGCTCGCACCCATTTTCATAGACCTCGGCTTCAACGGTGTCTACCAGATCAAGAGGGTGCAGTATGAAGGGCCGAAGAAGTGGCGATTCGATGGATTCTACCACTCACGTCAAGAGTTTGCCGCAGCTGCACGTTTGACCTGGAGGGACGATGCTCTTAGCGATTGACTCAGGGGCAAACCTAGGCTGGGCCGTCTTCAACCCCCAGACCAAACAGATGGAGGGCTGCGGACTAAAGAATTACCCCAAGGAAGGGGCAAAGCCACTCCAACGAATTGTTATAGAGCGCCCGCACACCGGAAGAACCCGCGCGCGAGCGTGCGATATTCTCACGCTCGCGATACGGGCAGGGGAGGTGGGCGGGGTCTTGCGCTACCTGACGGGGGTGGAACCTGAATATATTGAGCCCGGGAAATGGAAAGGACAGCTGGATAAAAAGAAAGGGAATCGGATGGTGGAGGCAAAACTATCCCCGCAGGAAATTGCAATCCTGAATAAAATCGCAAAGAAATCCACCCAGCACAATATTCTGGACGCCATTGGGATTGGATTATTTATTGTCGGTCGGATTTAGGGGATGTAAAAAATCATTTTCTGCCCGATGTATATAATACGAGCCGAAAGTCGTCCGGCTGGTTTGCTCCCCAAGGGTGAGCGAATAAATGGACGTGGCCTAGCTCAATGCAGCGCAGTGGGATAGTAGCGCGCTGCCCAACAACCGATGAGGATCAGAGCGGTGACTGCTGGGAGAGACCGGCAATCTTTTATTCAGACGGGGCAAAGCCCTCGTGACGGATATTATCCGAGGGGCCAAAGGCATCGTGACGAACCATCTCCGAGTCGTGAAGCCCAGGGGCCAAACCCCTTGCTGGCAATGCAAAGGCCCGCGGACGCTCGACGAGCAATACGATTCGTACTGTTGCCTCGATTGCAACATGTGGCTCGAGAGCGCGTGCCTGCCTGCACCCAACACCCCAGGCGAACAGGTCGAGTGCACGTTCTGCACATCTAGGCCAAGGCGACCGCGCCCCGAATAGCTCAGTATCCAAACCCTCTGCCCCCACATCCGAGCAATAGCAAGGGTGCGGGTCCTCGATAGGAATGGTGAGCAACAAGGGCCAAACCCCTCTCAATGACTGATTCTAAAGACAAGATCATTCTTTTGGCATGCCCCGATGTTTCGGCGGTAGAGGAGGCCAAGCTGCATCTCCTGGCCGCAGCACATGTTCTGCACCTACGTGCAATAGAGGCAAACGGCCAAGCCCTCTCCTACGAAAATCAATCAGCCCGGCTGAATATGATGGTTGAGGGGTGTGACGACGCTCAAATACTCGAGGTACGGGACGTATTTGTGGCTGAAGGTCTCTTTGAGATCGAACCAGCCGACATTGATGTCACTTCCCCGGGAGGCGAAGCCTAGGGCAATCAGGGTGCTCCAAACCCCAAGCTAGAACTTGGGCAAGGGTCACCCCACTGGCCGAAAGAGCTCGCAATTGTTCCGCGAGAATAGGGTCAGGAACTCGAGCGGTGAATTTCTGAGTGTGACGTTCGGAGTCAGGGATGTTGGCTCCTGACGTG
>JACCDG010916086.1_pt1 | contig 10579 bp, 8 predicted proteins | sample 7442471 | NCBI WGS metagenome assembly JACCDG01 (sample SAMN15323444, study PRJNA562643) | freshwater metagenome | isolation source: river surface water | place: USA:Blue River Watershed | collected 2017-08-17 | reverse complement strand
TTGGCCAGCATAGCGGCGGTTTTATTTTTCGGCGCCGGCACCGCGCACGCTTACCGGGCCAGCCAATTCAAGGGCGGGTACGAGGTGACGAATGCCGGCGGGGATCCCGCGGAAAAGAAATACTTTCTCTGCGACGTGGATACCGTAGCCGTAATTTGGGAAAAATACGGCTCGGGAGAGCTGCCGAAAGACCTCGTGCCGATTAAGGATGAGCCGGTGGTTTTCGCCGCCTTCACGTTCCGTAACGAGTACTTCTTTACGCTCGAATCTATCGTGATGGTAAACGACCGCTTCCTGGCCGTTCCGGGCAACGGTAGCGACCGCATGGAGCTTTATAACCGCGGAAATGGCACCTACCAGCTCGCGGTTCGTTTCAAGGAGCAGGTCACTACCTACGAACTAGGCCCAAAGTTCGGGATCGACCGCTTTTCGGTTGCCTCCGGCCCCGCCGCTCGCATACAAGGGGAACCGGCGGCGGAGTGGGCAATCGCGGCCTCGCACGGGCAACCGTAGCGGGGGCGAGGAAAGTCCGGGCTCCGCAGAGTAAAGCACTGGCTAACGGCCAGGAGTAAAGAAGTGAAGCCCACGTGACTTCGCATCCGAACTACGGAAAGTGCAACAGAGAAGAGACCGCCTAAGCTTCGGTAACGAAGCCGGTAAGGGTGAAACGGTGGAGTAAGAGCCCACCGCTCGGATGGCGACATCCGAGGCAAGGCAAACCCTGCTTGGAGCAAGACCAAATAGGCGCGCGTTACGAGGTCTACTCGGCCCAGCGCGCGGGTAGGATCGCTCGAGCCCACTGGTAACGGTGGGCCTAGATGAATGGTTGCCAGCCGCTCGCGAGAGCGGCGTACAGAACCCGGCTTATAGCTCCGCCGCCACTTTTTCTTTAAACGCCGCCGATACCGAGCTCTTGGTAAATGCGTAGATACCGGTCCGTCATCCGGTCGGCACCGCAGGCGGATTCCAGGCGATTTCTTACTTCGGCCGATTTTGTGGGGGAACCGAGCTTACCGCTCTCGAGGAAGCGCTCCATTTGGCTCGCGCCCGCCCGGGGATCCCACAAGGGAAAGAAGGAGGCCCAGCCTTCGAAGAGAGCGTGGCCGGGAATATCGGATAACAACATCGGTAAACGGCTCGCCACCGCTTCGAGTCCCGCCATCGGCAGCCCCTCAAATTCCGAACCCGACACAAATAAATCGGCGGCTTTTAGCCAAATGAGCGGATCCAGGCTCGGCCCGGGAAAGTGAACCTCGTTCTGCGCGCTCGCCCGGAGGCGCTCCCGGATCCCCTTTTCGCCCTCCGGCCCCACCATGAGCAAAGCGGCCCGTTGCGCCTCCTCCTTTCGCACCTGATTCCAGGCGGAGAGCACGTGTTGCGGGCCCTTAACCGAGGCGAGGCGCCCCAAAGTGATGATCCATTTAAGTTCCGCAATTTCCGGCGCCAGGGAATGCAGAGCGATCAGGTGTTTTCTCGCCTGCGCTTTTTCCATTGCGCTCACGGGGAGAACGGAAAAGTCCACGCCGTTCGGCACCACGCGCAGGCGCGGAAGCGGCTGGCCGAGGCGTAGGTAAGTTCGGCGCAGGTCTTCCGCCACGCACACGAGACGCTCGGCGAGCCACGGGAAAATTTTTTCGTAGAGAACCGCCTTGCGGCTTTTTAGGTGGTGAAAGGTGTGCTGAGTGTGCACCACGCGGATTTTTCCGCCGGAGAGCAATCTTACTAGCGAGGCGTAGATCAACGCGCCGAGATCATGCGAATGAATGAAATCGATCTCATTCTCACGCAAGTGCGACAAGATACGGAAGAGAAGCTTAATGGAAAAGCCTTTGCCTTTGGCGCAAAAAGTAACGGGAATCCCGAGTTCCTGGAATTGCGGTAGGAGCTCGCCGGTATTGCGCTCGTACACAAATACGGAAGGCTGCCACCCCCGTTCTTTCTGCCCGCGGCATAAGGCCCAAACCATGCGCTCGAGGCCGCCGATGTCGAGGTAGAGAGTAAGATGCAGCACTTTCTTCATTGGCTCTTCCTCAGCTGGCGCAACCGCTGGAGAACACGCGGACGGAAGAGATAAACTAAGCCGAGGTAAACCGCGGCGAAGAGCGCGCCCCCCGCCATTACGGATTGGGCCGGTCGTTCAAAAAGGCGAGAAACCTGACGCGCAACCAGCAGAGCGGCCGACGCCGATCCGGCGAGCACGAGGGCGGTTTGCACCGGAAACATTTTAGCGAAAGCGCAGCGCTCCTTTTCCGTGAAGTAAAGCAGCGCGTAGGCGCGTCGGCCGGCTTGGATGAGGAGAAAAGCCTTCAGGGCGCCGAGCGCGCCGAAATATTTCGCGCCGATTAGGCTCGCGGCCAGCGCGAGCACGCCGAAAATTACGGAGGCGCGGAGAATCCATCCCCCGTCGCCCCGGGCGCGGGCGAGCACGTCTTGAGGGATGGCAAGGAGGGTGTAGAACACGCCGTACCATGCCATGAACACCGCGCCGTCACGGCAGCGTTCGGTGAAGAGGAAGAGAGTAAGCGGTTCGGCCAACGCGATCAGGCCCGCGGTGGCGGGTAGGAGCACGAGGAGCAAATCTTCGAGGGCGGCGCGGAAATGCGCGAGCGATTCGCGAGAGCCCGCTTCGGCCCGCGCTAGCTTCGGAATCAAAACTTGGTTAATAGATTGTTCCACCACGAAGAGCGGCGGGATCATCAGGCAACCGAAAGCGTAGATCGCGTAATCACTGGGCAGAAGCAACGTGGAAAGCACGTACCGGTCCGCATTCAGCACGAGTAGATCGAAAATCGCCGCCACCGAAACGGGAATCGCGTATTTGAGCAAGCCGGGGCGCAAGCGGCGAAAAGTTGGATCGAGAGGGGAAAAAATGCCGAGGCCGAAGCCGGCGGCGAACAATTTGAGCCACGAAGCGATCACGTAGAGTGCCACCACGGAGTGCAAACCAAGCTCCAACAGTATCGCCGAAAGAACGGCCCCCGTGCGCAGGAACTCGAATCCCGCCGTGAAGAAGGCGGCTCGGCGCACCTGGCCCCTAGCTACCAGGGAGGCCTCGAATACGGCCGCGCCCACCACGGGCGGGCAGGCCGCGGCGAAAAGAACCAACGTACCGCTCCAACCCAACCAGGCACCCGCCGCGAGCACGAAGGCGCCGGCCGCGAATCCCGAAAAGAGAGAGAGCAAGAATGCCGATCTCGCCTTGGCATTGCCGTCAATGGGGTCGGAGCCCCATAGATAGGTGCCGTTCGTGTAACCAATTCCCAGCGAGAGGGCCGGCACCGCCAGTAAGTACAGGAAGAAAATCTTGAACTCACCCACGCTCGTGGGCGACATCTTTCGGCTCATCACGATGGGCAGAAAAATATTGAAGAGGGAAGAAACGCTGCCCAGGATGGTGAGTGGCCAGTGTGAAACCTTCGCGGTCTTTGTCACAGGTAGCCTCGGCGGTCACGGATACGTTGCAGGAGATTGTGCGCTCGCGGGAGCGAAAGTAAGAGATTGTACTTGGCGAGCGAAGATTTGAACGCCACCCGATCGATGTGCGTGGGATCGAGGCGGCGAATTGTGGGCACGATCCCGGAAAAAGAAAAAACATACTCGAATCCCGCCGCCAGCGCGGCTTCGCGGGTTTCCCAGGAATAAGTTTCCGGAGATCCAAACGGGAACGCGAAGGAAACGGGCTTAAATCCTTCCTGGTTTAGCCGCGCCTTCGACTGGAAAATCTCTTCCGCCTGCTGATCGAGGGTGAGGGTGGACAGCATGTGGTGCGAGAAGCCGTGGCCGCCGATCCGGAAGCCCCGATCCCGCAAGCGGCGAACCTGATCCCAGGTGAGAAGCTCCGCACTCATCTGCTTAACGGTGGGCAATTCCACTCCGAGCGTCGTGGCCAGCTCGGATACGAACTCTTCGCTGCGATCGGGCAGTCCCGAAAGGCTCCACTGGCCCAGGGCCAGATAAACGGAACGTGCTCCTTGCGCCAGCGAAAATTCTCGCCCGCGAAAACGGAAGCTCTTGCCCGTAAATTTTTTTACGAGAAAGGCGATGCGATCCCAGGGCCCGAGGATGCGGTTATCTAGCATTCCGGGCGTAACGAAAAAGATCCCGGGAATGCCGAGGCGCTCGAGGATGGGCATGATCACGTCGTGGGAGTCGTGGTAACCATCGTCGAAGGTGAGAAGAATTTTCGGCTTCCCTCCCCGCGCTAAATTCCGTACCTGGCACTCCGACACGAATTCTGCCCGGCGACCAATCCATTCGAGGTGCGCTTGGAAATCACGGGGGCTCACCTCGATCAGACCATCGTGAAAACTCGAGGGGGCGTCGGTTACGCGATGGAAGTTCAATACGAAAAAATGCCGGTTCGGCCAAAACCGCGAAAGGCGCAGAATCCCGGAATGGTGTAGGCATTTGGCGAGGGCGTGAAGCACCTAAAAATTCTACATGAACTCGGCCAGGGAATCGAACGGCGAGTGCTATACTGAAACCATGCCCGAAAGCCTCGTTTCCGTGAGTGCCGGCTTGGTCGGACTTGTGGGCGCCGCACTTTTTTCTTTGGTCGCCGCCGCCCTTGTTTGGCGTAGGGGCGGCCCCGCGTTTGCGGGCGGGCGCGGTGATATTCTCGTGCTTTTACCGGCCCACAACGAGGAACGAAACTTGCCCGCCACTTTGGCGTCGGTACGGGCCGCGGCGACGAGCGCCGGCGTGGGAGTTCGCATCATTGTGGGAGCCGATGCCTGTTCCGACCAAACTGCCCACGTGGCGCGCGCGAGTGGGGCGGAGGTGCGGGAATTCCATCACCGCAGTAAATGGAAAACCCTGAGGGATCTCTCCCGCGAAGCGGCGGCGGATCAATGGGTAGCGTTGGTAGATGCCGGCGCGCAGTGGCCGAAGGGGCTGCTAGAGAATTTACGTAAGCTTTTTGGCGACGCTACTTGCCTGGGAGTCGCGCCCGCCTACTATCCGCGAAACGCTTCGGCGGTGGAGCGTCTGCTGTGGTTGATCGAAGCCCGTTGGAAAAAATGGGAAAATATCGCCGGCGGGCCGATCAGTGCCCACGGCGCCACGATTTTTTTTCGCGGTGAGGTTCTGCGGCGGTGTTTTGCGTTTCTCGATACTTTTCGCTACGAAGCTTGGCTAAACGACGATATCGCCCTACCCATGGCGGCGCGGATTCTGTTTCCGGGCGCACCCTTTCCGTACTGGCGTCCCGCCCTGGCCGCGGAGTGCGTGTCCGACTGCGGAGTGCGCGAGGCAGAATCGCAGTTCGGCCGCCGCCGCCGTTTAGTATTGGGAAATTTTCAGTGGGTGGTGACGCTCTGGCCGCGAGCCTGCCTAAGCTCGCTCGCCGCCGGCCTGCTCGCGCTTCGGCGTTTCGTGCGGATTTTCTGGGCGTACTGGGGACTTTGTTTGGCCTACGGCATCGCCGCGCTCTTCACCGAGCGGAGAGAAGCACTGGCGCTTACCGGCTCTTTTTTCTTGGCCACCGCCCTGCTGTTGTGGGTTACCGGAAAAAAGGGGGTAGCGCAGGCTGCCCTCGCCTCCCTCGCCGCGCCGTTTTTCTTCCCGTGGGCTTGGCGCAAGCGGTCCGTTTCCTGGAGCTGAGATCATGGTAGTGCAGGTTTTCAATTCGGGGATCGTGAGCGGGCCGGAAACTCTGGTGATGCCGGCGCTAGCGCTTTTCCGTGAACCGCAAAAAGTAGTTTTTTTGGTGGAAACGCGGCGCGGGCGGGCGGGACTCGATCCCGTAGAATACGCGCGCGGTCTCGGCGCCGATGTGCACACCGTGGAAGTGCGCGGCCGGGTGGATTTCGGCGCGATCCGCCGGCTCCGGGCGCTGCTTAATCGGCTCGCGCCGCGCGTGGTGCACGCCCACGACGTGAAGGCGAGCACCTATTCTTGGCTCGCTTCGCGAGGCGCGCCGTGGAGCCGCGTTTCCACGCACCACGGCGTTGAGGGGCGGCCCGATTGGATCACGCGCGCGTACGAATATTTTTATTCGCAAGTGGTGCTGCCGCAAATGAACGCGGTTATCACCGTGAGCCGCGACGACGAGCGCACCTTGCTTCGCCGAGGGCTCGCTCCCGGAAAAGTACAGTTCGTGGCGAATGGGGTTACCCGAAAAATCTGGCAAGGGGAAGAAAAGGCCCGCGAGCGCGAGCGGATCCGCGCGCAGTGGAACCAGGAACTGGGCGGCTTCGGCCCCGACGTTCCGGTGATCGGCATCGTGGCGCGCCTTTCCGCCGAAAAAAGGCATTCTTATTTTTTACGCACGCTAGCCACCCTGCGCGAGCAATGCCCGGATCTGAAGTGGAAATTTTTGGCGTTTGGCACCGGCGTGCTAGAGAAATCGCTTCGGGCCGAAACGGATCGACTGGGGCTCTCCCCTTTTTGTCATTGGCTCGGGTATCGCAGTGATGCGGCCGCCCTTCTCCCGGGCCTCGATCTACTCGTGCTGAGCTCGCAGGCCGAAGGCTTGCCGATCGTCGCGCTCGAAGCCGGTTGGGCGGGAGTGCCGATGTTCGCCACGAACGTGGGTAGCTTGCCGGAGCTCGTGAGCACGGGGCGTACCGCGGGCGGCGTAATTTTTCCACGGGAGCAGGAACCGGCGCACACGGCGAAGAGCTTAGCGTGGATTCTCCAGCATCCCCGGGAACGTGAACGGTTAGGTATGCGTCTACAGCACCGTGTAGAGCGCGAATACTCCGCGGCGGCATTCGTGGAGCGCACCGAAGCGATTTATCGCACGATTTGATTTCCGCTTTTGCCGAGGGATACAATTTTAAGATGCGTCTCTTCGTTTCATTTTTCATCGCGCTCGCTTTTCTGCAGGGTTGCTCTTCGGCCCTCCGCCAAGCGGACCCGGGTACGAACGATGTGCCGGCAAATGCGGCCGCGGAACGATCGGCTCGCGCGTCGAGCGCCGGGGAAAGCGAAGCAAATTTTGAGGTGGTCGATCCCGCGGCTCCGGGCGCGCAAGATCACTTTCCGGGCGCGGTGCTACCTCCCGTGAAGGCCGGCGAGGCCGAGGCGCCCGCGGAGAGACCGAATGCTTTGGCGCCGGGATTTCTAATCCGCCTAGGCCACCAGGAAGACCGTGACCTGAACGGCAGCTTTCGCATCGATTTCGACGGGAAAATCAGTCTCCCCTATAATGTTTCGTTCAAGGCCGAAGGTCTCACGATGGAAGAGTTTCGGCAGAAGGTTATGGAAAGCTATCGTCCCTTTTTTAAAAGTGGTGTGCGTCTTTCCGTGGAGCTCGTGGAAAAAAGCTATTTCATTGAGCTGCGCGGCTTGATCACGAAACCCGGAAAGTACCGCGTAAAATCCGATGCCTCCATCGACGAAGTAATCGCGATGGGCGGCGGGTTTCCGGTGGCGCAGGATAGCCAGCCCCGCTATCTGCGCATTACGCGCGGAGAACAAAGCCGCGTGGTGAGCATGGATGAATACTATAAGTCGGGCAGCCTGCGTTCGGCCATGCAGTGGCGCGGGGGTGAGGTGGTGTTCTTTCAGAAAGATACTCCCTACACCGATCTCGGTGGTGGTGAGCCGAGCAATCAAGTGCAGGTAATCGGCGAGCTTAAGCGTCCCGGAGAGTTCGCGTTCCGCCCAGGCGCTGACGTGTATTTTTACTTGGCGGAAGCCGGTGGACCCACACGGGACCTGGATTTTTTCAAAATACAGATTTTCCGCGGCCCGCCCGGAAAACGCGTGATGACCGAATTTGACCTTGAGCACCCCGAAAAAGTGCCACTGGTGCAGGCCGGGGACATCTTGGTATTCCAATCCGACAAGCCTTCGCCGTTCCAGAAGCACGTGGGCACGGCGGCGAACATCGCGTCGATCTTAACCGCCATCGCGTTACTAATTCTCGCCCTATAAAAACAGAATCTGCGTTATCCTGATCTCTAGGAGCACAAGGATGCGCTTCGGGTTGAACGATCTCATACAAATAATTCAGGGCCGCGGCCCTACCACGCAAGAGCTGCTGATCAAGCAGATGCCTACGCGCGAGGTGGATCTGCCGAAGGTATTGCAGTCGGTGGTTCGCTTCGCGGAAACTAAGCAGATCCTCGATCAGGTTCTCCAGGCTCAGCGCGACAAGAAAATTAGAAGTATCGCGATTCTCTCCGAGCTTCCGCGCGAAGGGCGCAGCTTGTTCACGGCGATGCTGGCCATGAGCTTTGGGCAGCTAGTGCGGCAGAAAGTTCTCGTGGTCGATTGTCATACTTTACGCGGGCCTTATTCTCTTTCGCTCGAGCGTTTGCTCGAGTCCGACGAGCTCAGCGAAGAGGCTCGCCAGGGAGAGGTGCGAAAAACTTTGTCGATGAACGTTTCGGTGGTGAGGCTGCGTGACTGGGCCGAAGAGCGCGATACGATCGCCGAATACGAAGTGAAGAACCTCATGGACGGGCCCGGCAGGGATTTCGATCTCGCCATCTTCGACACCTGCGCCATGGCCGCCAAGAATCGTAATAATTTAGATCCCATCGCGATCGCCCGCCGCTGTGATGCCTCGATCCTGCTCGTATCGCGCCGAACGGCGTCGCGGAGCATGCTGCACGAAATCCGCGAGCGCATGAAAAAGGAAAAGCTCGATCTCCTTGGAATCGCCCATAACGAAGGGATTCTCGCGTGAGACAAGTTTCGGCGCCGCACTTTGCCGATCATTTCGATATCCTCGCTTTGGCGCGACGCTACCGGCGCATTATTGGCCTGAACATTACCGGCGCGTGCCTGATTTTCTTTAGCGCCACCTTCGTGCTGCCGCAGAAGTTCAAATCCACCGCCACGATTACGATCTACACGAAGTACTTCCAGAACCCGCTCGTGAAAGATTTTCTCCCCGAGCTTTACGATACTTCGGAGCTTAAGGCGCAGAGGGAGAACCTGATTCGGCAAAGCTTCAGCGATGAGTTTCTCACTAATTTGGGTAGCAAATATAAGTTGTTCCGTTCTTCATCTGAATCCGCTGAGCGTGTTTCGGAAATGGACGATATTCGGCGGCGCATCGAAACGTATTCGCTGCAATCGACCACTTTTACCGTGGCGTTCACGCATTCCGATAAAAAGATAACCTACGACATCGCCAGAGAAATCGTGGCGCGCGTGGTGGAAACGCTCGCGGAGGAGCGGCGGGCTACCATCACCAAGATCCGGGATTCCATTCAGCGGAGAGTGGAAGCCATCTCCCTTAACTCTAGCGGGAATCCGGATCCGATGGCGTCGGCGCGGCCCGAGATTCTGGCCAAAGAGATGGCCCAGCTCCAAGAGCAAGTGAAGGCGCTCGAAAACCAGTACACGCCCCAGCACCCGAAGGTGGCGAAGCTGCGCGACCGGATGGTGCTGATCGAAGGGTGGCTGAAATCAGCGGGTGGAACCAAATCGAAATCTTACGATAAAGCCATGTTGATCGACGGGCAGCCTAAAGCCGTGACGAAGGAAGTTTACGAAGATCTTCTCAAGAAGCTGAACTACCTAAACATCTTGCTCGACATGGATCGTGAGGGCGCGAACGATTACGTGGCGATTTTGAATCCGCCCTCCCGGCCGCTATCCCCCGTTTGGCCGAACAAAGCCGTATTTCTTCTCTGGGGAATGCTTACCGGCATCCTGGTTTCCTCCATGATTATCTTAGTTACGGAATACTTCGAGCGCACGGCTCCCTCCGCCCGCGATTTTGCGCGCGAGCTCGATTTACCTTACCTGGGAGCCGTTCCCCGCATTCTCTGGGACGACATCAACGGGAGGCCGCGGAAGGCGCCCGGCAAGAAAAAACCGGCGCGGTTTGAAGAGTGGAACTAAATAATCCTTCGCCGTTCACTTTCGAAATTCTCCAGATCGAGTCGATTTCCCTTTTTTTCGTGATCCTGGGGATGACGCTCTACACTTGGCGCTCTTTTCGTTACAGCGAAGTGGATTCCACGCCGAATCAGCAAACCTGGATCTTGTTTTTTCTGGTGATATTCCTCGGTCTTACGGGCGCGTTCTTTTATTCTTTGGGGCCCGCTTACTTCATTTTGGCCATTGAACTCGCGTTCGGCCTCGTGCTCTCCGCTTTGCGTCCGGCCAACGCGCTCGCGCTCTTCATGTGTTTGATGTTTTTGCGTCCCTGGGAAATAGCCACCGAAAGCACGTTACTCCTCGCGTTGCCGAGAATGATGGGCTTGCTCTCGATCGCGAGCGCGGTGGCGGCCTACCTGCGCTCCGATATCAACCGGCTGCGCTTCGGACGGGCGCAGTGGTTGCTGGTGGCTTTCGCCGTGTGGACTCTCCTGACCACCTTCATCACTCCCAGCCCGGGTGATCAGCAGCGCGAGTATTTTGATACTTTTTTCCGCGCGCTCATCGTGTTCTTCCTCATCGTGGCGGTAGTGCGCACCGAGGGTGATCTGGCGATGTTCCGCCAAGTATATTTGTGGTCGGTGGCGGGATTGGCGGGGGTTTCCGTTTTTCTCAGCTGGGATAATATCGGGCAGGGCGACGACGGCACCGCGGGGCGCCTCACGGCGATTGGCAGCCTTGAGAACGCGAACGACATTGCGGCCGTAATGATCGTGGGGATTCCATTTGCTCTCCG
>JACCDG010875622.1_pt1 | contig 10585 bp, 12 predicted proteins | sample 7442471 | NCBI WGS metagenome assembly JACCDG01 (sample SAMN15323444, study PRJNA562643) | freshwater metagenome | isolation source: river surface water | place: USA:Blue River Watershed | collected 2017-08-17 | reverse complement strand
TGGATCGTTTCTTGCAGCATCAATAGATGTATAAGACTTATCTACCTTATTTCCCCACTTAGTTAAGTAATGCAAACCCATAACAGCTTCCTGATCAGGAGCATGCATAATTCCATAGTTTGTAGAGCTAAAAAGATTCTTTGACGGTAGCATCTTTTCAATTGCCTCTTTTCTAGCCTCTTCACTAACAGGTAGGTATGCAGCCATCGTATCTCCGTCGTGGTCAGCATTAAACCCAGCACAAAGTAAAGGATGTATCTTGATGCTGTTCCCCTCCATAAGCTTAGGATAAAAAGCTTGTATATTATATTTGTGTAGAACAGGATCTCTTTTTAGAAGGACTGGTCTATTTTGCACAGCAATTTCTAATGCTCTCCAAGCTAGTGGGCTTCTTTCTTTAACTTCTTTTTGTGCATCAATAACATCCTTACCAGACTTAATTAACTCTCTAACAACAAAAGGCTTGTATAAGTCCATAGCTGCATCTTTAGGAAGTCCTACTTGGTCGAGCGCCATTTCTGGTGCTGGGGTAATAGTTGAACGCATACTTAACTCTTGGCGTCTCTTCATAATCTTGGATTGAAAGAAGCCCATCTTAGGAGAATCACCAGCTATTGTTTGCAAGATTCCCTTTAACTTCTTATTTCCTTCATAAGTTGGTACTGAGCCCATACCAGCAACAGCCTTTAAGGAATCATAGATAGCAGCTCTATATCTATTCTTTTCTGAGTCAGGAAGCTCCTTTGGGCTTTTCTTTAATGTATTGTTATCTTGTATTAAAAGTCCATATAGCTCGTTAATGTCTGCACTAGAAATGCTTCCATCTTCCATAGGTGTAATCGGTCTATAAATAGGAGGAATAACAGGGACGTGGTTTATAATATAAGCATCAGAGGGTTTCATATTTAATTTATCTAGTGCCCGTAGATACTTTGCTTTTCTATTTAATGCATTTAATTCTGCCCCCTTAGCTTTTGATAGTGCTTCTTTGGTCTTTTTAAACTCGGCCTTAACATCCACCTTGTCCAGCAAGCTCTTTATTGCTTCTCCACCAGTCTTACCGTTTATTTTTGTTCTACCATGTACAACATCATCAAACTCTTTCCATTTCAACCCAGATAGAGCAACTGCTGGTCCTGGTATTTGGCGGCTTCCTGCAAATACTGGATTAACACAAGGTTCAGCTAAAGTAATATGACTGTTGCCTACAAGTAAACCACCAGCGAAGTAGTTGTGATTATCTTCTACTTCTATATTATATACTTTAGTTAGTCTAGAAACCTTTCGTTTGCTTTTTATAGGGGTACTGATTAGCTCCATATAAAGAGTATAGCACTAGATTAAAGAAATTCGAGCGCTAAAATTATATACTAATAATTGGTATAATAGCTATGTGGACACCTACGTTGTTCTGGATTCCACCGATCCAGAAAATTATGTAAAGTATAAAGATGTTGAACTGTCTGTAGTTGATCAATTATTATGGACGATCCAAACTGGTAACGTATTTGCAATATTCAGAAAAGTTGAAGAACGCTATTATGCACTAGCAGCTGCTCCTTCTTTTGAAGATGCAGAAAAGTGGATAAGCTGGAGAGAGTATATGTTTTCTAGTGAGTACCATTATGGTTGGTATAAAATGCCCAAAGACGTGCCAATTGTTGATCAGGTGAGATTTTGCTTGAAGCAGAAATTTCCAATTGACAAGATTCCTAAATATTTGCCAGAATACAAAATTGCTGAGCAAGTAGAGAATGGGATGGAAGATACACAAGAAAACAAGAAACTTATCTATGCAGCTATTCAAGACGTAGAGTATATTCTTGGTGTTGATGGAACTTTTGATAGAAATAAGATCTATAACGATATCCATGAACATTTCATCAAAACTTAATTTAATTTTTAGTGGTATAATATTTGAATGACAGCAGTAGGAGCCACAGGTTCTTTTTATATAAATAGAAGGACCGATGCATTAATTATCGTAGACCTTCAGAATGACTTTATGCCAGGCGGTGCTTTAGGTGTACCTGATGGAGACCAGATTATCAAGCCTATTGCTGATATCATGCCTTTATTTAACATTATTGTTGCTACAATGGACTGGCACCCAAAGAATCATATATCGTTTGCAAGTACTCATAATCTTCCAGTATTTAGTAGTATTCCGTTATATAATGGAGTACAAACTTTATGGCCCGATCACTGTGTTAAAGGTACACCTGGTTCCTTCTTACATAGGGATCTACCTAAAGATAGGATCAGTAGAATACTAAAAAAGGGAATGAATGTATCGGTAGATTCATATAGTGCTTTCCTAGAAAATACTGGTCCTTATGGTAGTAGAGCACAAACTGGATTAATGCAGTATCTACATAGTCTTTTTATTAGTAGAGTTTTTATTTGTGGTTTAGCTAGAGATTTTTGTGTTATGCATACTGCGTTAGATGCAGCTAGAGATTGTGGTTATAGTACTGTATTACTCGATGATCTAACTCGTTCTGTTTATCCAGAAAAATATGATGAGATTACAGCTATATTAGCAAAAGATGATCTTGTTAGAATAACTACCTCTAATCTATTGAAAGCGGCCGAGTAGTGGATATAGCTACTGTTGTTTCATGTATAGCTGGTACTAACGAGATTACATTAAAGCAGAAGGCACTAATATTATTAAGGTTTGCACTAAATGAAAAGAGTGTAGCTTTTATAGAAAAGGGGATTGATTTTATAGACAGTCTATATGGTGGCTACTCTGCAGATGAATTCTGCTCAATTATACTTAATTCCATGAATGATACAGCGCTTGGTAGTAAACATGAACAGGCAGACCTAACTGATATTATGGTTAGTATTATTAGAGCAATATTAAATCGTTGTCATTGTTCTACATGTTTCGATAATATACATGTAGTGGTTGGAATATGGCAGTCTTCTCCATACAGGGAGGCAGTTTTAAACTTTATAACTGCAGAAAGGAATGTAAAGTGCACCCGGCAATATTCATTATATTAATAATATTTTTCATTCCAGTGGCTCTGTATTGTTTTTATAGAATGATTAAGGAAGCAAGAATGTGATATTTTTAGGTATAAGGCTAGAATGGGAGAAAGAACATTGTACTTCAGACTATATAGCAAAGATCATGACTTACACTTAACCATAATAGCCATAGAACCTGAAGAGCATAATAAGATCGACCAGGAAGTTAAGGAGATACTGCTAGATTCAACTTTTGACAAGATAGCTCCTTACACTGCTAAGGGTATTGACCTAGCTACATTTGGCCAGCTTGAAAAGCCTGTAGAGGTTATCAGGGTTGTAAAGGATAGATATATTGAGGATTTAAGAACTAATATGGAGCTTTTTCTTGCAGCTCGTAGTATTAAGTGGAAAACACTGTATAACTTCTCTCCTCATATAACTATATGGGATGGTATATTCAGAGATACTGTTACATTCACCCATGCAGGTTGGGCACTATCTAAAGGATTCTAGTGCGTTCTTATGGGGAGATAAGAAGAGATAGAAAAACTGCAGCCGCCGTTAAAGGCAGCTAGAGAGTATTTAGAAATATTATTAAAAGATAATAAGTAGTCCTTCTTTTAGCTCTTTAGCTACAACTACTCCTTCAGGAGAGTAGAACTTGTGGTTCTCTGTACAAACAATAGTACCGCCCTCATATTCTAGCTCGATGCACTCATCGTCCGTCTCATTCTCCCAGTAGTTATTAATACGCTTCCATTCAGTTTCTTTTGTTAGTTCATTCCAACTTAGTACTAGAACATCTAGTTCGCAGTCAACTATTGTTCCTATTGGAAGATATCCTCTATTAGTTAATACTGGGGTTTCTGGGGCAAAACAATATTTTAGTCCCTTACCAGGTTCGTTAGCAACACCACCTGTTATCTTAACGTCGAATAGACCTCTATTAACCTCTTTCTCATTCTTTCCTCTAATTTTGAATGCCTCTTTAATTTCTCCATTGGATAGGGCTAAAACACCCTTATCTGTAAGCGGTTGTACTGTATGCTGAAAACCATCCTTATGTATATTAAGCCCAAGACCAGTTAGGTATGATTCAAACTTACGATAAGCAAAAGTAGGCTTAGGAGGCGGTAGGGGCATACCTCTCATAACAAGATCCCAGAAGTTAGTGTCTCTCATCTGGCTATCATGTGGACGCTCAGCCTTATAACTTGTTATTTCTTTGATATTTTCTCTAGCGCCGTGAGCAAGTAAAGCATACATCTCTAACTGTCCTATTGCCTGAGCACCATCACCACCACCACCTCTTGGCTCCTGATTAACAGAATAGGTTTTGTTATCCATACCTCTAACACTAAGCTTCTTCTCTACCTGGTGCTTTAATTTAAACATATACTTATTTCCAACTAGAATCTCGTTATCTACATACTTTTTAGTTATTGGATCCCAGAGCTTTTCTGTATCTGAAATACCGTGTTCTTTAAGATCACTCTTAACTTTATCTGTATAGTTCATGCCGCCAGATATGAAGTTATTTACAACATAAGGCTTACCTGTTTTTTCTGCAATCTTAGATGCTCCTGTCTCTAGTAGCTGTCCTATATTAATACGACCTGCAACAGAGATAGGATTAATCATAACCTGTACAGGCTCTCCATTCGGACCACCAATTTTAGGCATATGTGCATCTGGTAGGATACTACCTATAATCTGCTTTGCTCCATGCCTATCTGCAATCTTGTCACCTATCTGTGCCGGCTCTAAGGTCTTAACATATACTGTGTACCCCTTCTCATTAGGTCTTTTAACAACCTTAACAACTTCTCCCTCATAGTCACTATCCCATACTAGAGAGTTATCCTTGTAAGGCTGTACAGCTCCTTTGACCTTAGAACCAACCATTGCTAGCTGACCAGTCATGTCTGTCTTTCTAACTCCCGCAATAAGAAGGTCTCCAGGCTTTACCTTTGCTCCAAGCTTTACTATTCCCTCAGAATCTAGGTGTTTCATGCTCTCTTTAGTTATCTTCTTACCTACAGATGATACATATGCTTGATACTTAGAAGATCCAATAATATCTTTTTTCATGTCTAGTTCAAGAGGTAGCTTATGTAAGTGCTCTGAGGTAAATTTCTTTGAAGCAGACTCACTAATAACAACGCCGTCCTCGAATGTACCACCATAGTGAGGAGAGTATGCTACCTTTATATTTGTACCTAGAGAGAGCACCCCACCCTTACTGAAATTGTTATCAGCTACTAAATCACCAGCCTTGACCTTATCTCCTTCTTTAACAACAGGATGGGAATGTAGAAAACTTTTCTTATCATTTAATGGGAAGTGGTTGTATAGAGGGATCTTGCTTAGTTCGCCCTTATCATCTTTTAGTATGATTGTATGCGCATACCCTAGCTTATCCTTTTCTATAGCGTGAACTGTTCCATCTATTCGTGTTTTCTGTACAAAGGGTTCGGCAAACACCTCTTCAAATGTCTTAACCGAGTTTGACTTAACTTGAACTAATGGAGCTTCTCTATGAACAAGGCCAATTGACTGAGATGGTTGTTTGGAGCCTGTCATAGTTCTATTTCCCTGATTACATTGTAGAAATGGAATCAAGTTTGTTGCTTCATCAAACATTCCCTTGCTAGATACCATAATATATCTGGCCTTATCTATAGGCTCTTCTATAAACTCATGCGTTTTTGGGTCAAGCATTTTAATTTTATCCCCAACTGGATAAGGCTTGCCATCTTTATACTTAACTTGATCTGGTAGCACTGTATGATTACTATGTAGCTCTAGAGAGTTGATATACCTGAATCTATCCTCATGTCTGTCAAATACATAAGTCTTAGGCTCATTACCAAACTTATGCACTCCAAGAGGTAAGTGTAGAGAGATACCAGTACCTTCTCCTTCAGGAGTATGTATTGGGTCAAGAAATCCTAAGTGAGAGTGAGAGATAACTTTCATGCTGTTTCTAACAGCTTGTTCATTCTGAATACCACCAATACCATAGATAGTTGTTAACCCTCTACTAGATAGAATATCAAGAGGATTAACCTGATCTGGTCTTTGAGCTAGAGTATGTCCAACAAATACGTTCTTTAGTGGCTTGTTAAATAAATCTATAGAGATAATATCAGAGACCCTAGTCTTCTTGTCTATGTTATTTCTTATCTTAGACTTTAAGCTATTCTGTATCTTCTTAGAACCGAACTTCTCTTTTATAAAGTCGTTAAGAGCCATTAAGTTTTTATATTCAAGTGAGTACACGTCATCAGGCTTTTTTACACCTTTTGCAATATCTATAATATGTGTTGAAGCATCCATTAAAGCGGCGCTATTTACTGTAGTATGAGGATGTCCAACTGTTAACTTACTTGTATCAGGCAAGACTTCTGCCGCATGGAATTGGTCAACTACAGCCTTTCTAATACTTTCAAAATCATTAGGATTGTCCGCCTTAACGCCTCTCCTGTTTAATTTAAGGTAGAAGCTCTTAATATCCTTCTGCCAGTCTCTGGACTTATTAGCAGTATATATATCTTTTCCCCATTTAGACTCAAGTTCATGATCCTCAACACCTTGAGCTTTTAGTACAGAATATAGAGGTATGTTTGTAGTAGCATAGTTAAGCTTTAGCTTTTTTGTTTCTGGGTCAAAAGGAATTTTAATTCTGCCCTCATTTACAAAGGTCTTAGCTAAGTTGAACTCTGCCTCGTACTGACCATTCTCTTTTAGTTTACCATAAATACCAGACTTTAATCTCCATTGAGTTATAACCTGCCACTCACCACCATCTACAATAAAAGAGTATCTAGATGTTAGCTTAGGTAGTGTACCTAGCTTCATCTTAGTTCTATTAATTTCCTGTCCAGTTTCCTTATCTACCAATGACACATCCCCAACTAATGAGACACCCCAAGTTTTTTCCTCGTGTTTAGCAAGCTCTTGAGAATGAAAATCATGAGCATGCATCTTATCATCATTTCTAAACTCTAAGTTGTTCAATACTAATTTATTAACTCTTCCATTTACGGGGAAGCAGGATTCAAAAGCCTCCTTTGTTGCATTTCTAGTTGCTGCCCATAAGTCAACAGGCTTATCATCATTCAGCTTTTCTACGCTCATACATCTAGCATACACGAAAGAATCTAATAAATAAAGGTATAATAATATTATGGGAACCATCAATGAGATTATTTCCAAGTTTGCTGGGATGAGGATTTCTAGTGGTGATAGCGATCAGAATGGTACCCCTCCTTGGAATGATGATCGTAACCAGGTGCCGGACGACGGTTAGCATCTTTTTAATATATAATTGGTATAATATATTAATGGATCAGCCTAGAGCTTTTGTTGATGTTGTAGACGGTAGACCCGTTCTTAATGATCCAGATGCACTTGCTGTAATTCAGGCAATTCAGGCGCGCAATAGAACTGTTTCTAGAGGAATTCTTAGAGAGCAGGTTGATAGAATTAAGTATTTTACTGGCAGAGTAAAGGAGAAGGGTCTAGCAGTAAACGAGGTTGTTATTGTGATTATAAATGTAGACTCGATGGGCGTAGGTATATTGGTAGAGCTGTTAATGCCTGGACAAAATTGGCAGTCGATTAGAGATAAGGGTCAGGTTCCTCTTGCTCGTGGACTAGCACCTAAGGTTCCTGTTCTGGAGTATGCTAAGATGCTATATCCTAATACTAATACTACTCCAGAAGATGAGCTTTTGGTTGTACATTTCGATCTAGATTCAGTTTACATCTACACAGCCAAGGAGCTACTGCAATAGTTTATTTTTAATTGGTATAATAAATAAATGTATGGTCTTATACCTACTTGGTATAAAAATCTTGTAATTAAAGCTATCTTAACGTTTAACCCATTTATAGCTAATGCTGCTGAAGCACATAGCTTTTTTGATGTCATACTAGTATTTTTATTTGTGACATATATTATAATTTCAATTATAACTGTAGGTATGTTTATAGAGGATAAACCTAATGATATTAAACGTTGGGAGCGTAGAGATGCTGCAAAGTTACTATTTAGATGTATTGCTATAGTACTAATTTTCCCACTTATCCCACTGCTTGTAGCAGTAATCGCACCTTTGTTAAAGTTGGTGGTTTGCCTGGTTTTACTAGGTTTTGTTTTGCTTCTACTACAAAAGATGTTTGTATTGTTTATTGTAGCAACAGATCTTAGCATAGATAGTCTTCCTACCATGAATAGCATTAAAATGCTATGGTTGCGTCTTAAAAGGTATGTAGTATTGAAGCTAGAAAAGAAGGTTGAGAAAGAGCTAGATAGGGTTACTGCTTATAGATGTAATCGGTGCCCCACCTGCAACAAGGAGTACAAGAATGCTTAAATTCCTCCACTGGTATATCAACAAGGCTGTAGACTTAACTATTTATTTGTATAAGAGTTTTGTTGATTACAATAGAGAGGACTATACTGGATATATGGTAGGGGTGTGCCTAGTAGGTGGGATAACCTGCCTCCTCGTTTCTATAATGACTGGACTTGGATCTCTAGGTAGACGTCATAAGGATAATCAAGAGTTAGCTCAAATCAGCTTGGCTTTTACACTAGTATTAGTGCTGTTGCCTCTAATCGGTGTTTTACTTCCTTTACTAGTAATCATAACTATTCTATGTTTTATAGTATATCTGATAATAACTGCTTTTGACTTAAGAGATAGCATCTCCTTGGAGATATTTTCTAATATCTATTATAAATTGAGAGATCAATACCTAAAGCTTAAGTCTAAGATGAAGGCTAGAGCTCCGATTGAAAAGCAAAATACTGCTTACAGAAGTAATAGCTGCCCAGCATGCAGCAGAGAATATAATAAATAATTTTAGGTATAATAACTGAATGGCTAGAACATATGTTAATACTATTGATGAGCGGCTAAAAACTACACTTTTAAGATTAGCCAGAGAGTATCTTAAAGAGGTAGGCTCAGCTGCAAGAGATGTTTATTCTATTGTAGATCTAGGAAGGCATGCTGAGATTAGAGACATTGTTGAATGGTTTGCAATAGAATGGCAGCAGATAAATCGTTACTCCTTTAAAATTAATCTAGATGATGGAACTGGTAAGAATATTCCTAAGGGGGCTGATGCTGTTGAGGATACATTCAATGAAGTGTCGATTAGTAAGCTGACTAGGCTATCTGAGCTACTACTCAGGCTCGGCTAGTTTTTTAAATATTAAGGTATAAACAGCTTATGTTTACAGCTAATCAATTTATATGCCATGCAGTAGGGGATTACATACTACAGAGTGATTGGATGGCTCTTAACAAAACCAAGAGCTGGTTTCCTGCCTTTGTACATGCAATTACATACTCAATTCCATTCTTATTACTGAAACCATCTGTTGCCGCGCTACTTGTAATTATAGTTAGTCATGCAATAATAGATCGGTTACGATTAGCAAGATTTGTGGTGTGGGCCAAGAATCTAATGGCTCCAAAGGGGCAAAGAACAAAACCTTGGAATGAGTGCAAAGGTACTGGTTATGACCCTGCAAGGCCAGAATGGCTAACAGTATGGTTATTAATAATAGCAGATAACATAATTCATGTAATTATAAATGCATGTGCTCTACGATGGCTTTAGATAGAACAAAACGAGCAGCCTTTATAGTTCCTAATCTTTGTGATGAAGAATGTGCAAGGTTTTGGGCGCATATACATAAGGTTTCAGCTGAAGTCGCCACCTGGCCAGAATGGATGAAGGATGACCTTTCAATCGAGGTAGAAAAGAATGAAGCCGTTAATACACGCAAAAAATAGTGCTAAGAAGTATGGAGGTAAGCAAGAAGATTACTTAAAAATACACAACTGGTTTGACCAGACAAAGGCCGCTCTACCAGACGGTAGGCATAGAGCTCTACTACACAATGCATTTGGTATATTTCTATGTGAGCAGATGTTTGGCGTGTATATAACAAATTCTGATGGAAAGCAAGTTAGTGTTAGAGATGTTGGAGAAGACCATGTTATTGAGGATCTAGGATTTATTCCTACTCTAGAAAAATGTTTCGCTCATCTACCAAAAGAGAGTTGGCTCTTTGGTAGTGTTAGAAAACAAACAAAGAGAGTGATACCGCTGGTATCCTCAGAGGAGGTAGAGCATGACAATAGAAGAGTTGACTAAAGCATCTAGAGAGTTGGCCGCAGCTAAGCAAGAATTTTCAAGGAAGCTAGTAGCGACTATTTGCTCAGTATTTAATATTATACTAACTAGAGGAAATATTATTGAGATTGGTTGGAGACAGTACACTTGCTATTTTAATGATGGAGAGCCTTGTTACTTTTCTCTATATGGGCCTTCTGTAAGAATAAGTGATGCACTGTTGGAGAAGCTTCGAGAGCATGATGGTAATGCTGAAGACTACTTTCATAGTACATGGGATATGGACGCCTTTACTGAAGAGTTACTTGGGCAGGATCTCATTGACCTTGAAGAGGTTTGGAGATTAATAGAGGAGAACCAGGAAACGTTAGAATACGAATATGGTAATGATAAGGAGATTGTAGTTACATTGAATGGTATCGAAGTTTCAGACTATACTGAT
>JACCDG010439006.1_pt1 | contig 10585 bp, 17 predicted proteins | sample 7442471 | NCBI WGS metagenome assembly JACCDG01 (sample SAMN15323444, study PRJNA562643) | freshwater metagenome | isolation source: river surface water | place: USA:Blue River Watershed | collected 2017-08-17 | reverse complement strand
CCTAATTTCTCTTTCCATTCCTCATTTAGAGGACCAAATTCATTAATCAATCTTTGCTTTTTCTGATCCACTGTTTCACCAATCAGACCAGTGGATTCCGGATACATAACCGAGACAGCCTGTATAGCGGACACATCACTGAACACACTCCAGTCATTCGTGAGATTGAAATAATGAAGTCTTTGATTGATTTCTTCACAAGACAGTAGGGTGGGCATAATGGTTTCTTTTCTCACGTGATTACTTAGGATTGAGGCTATCGATCCATTTAGCGAAGAAGTCACGGATCGAACTGGGTTGAGACTCCGTATAGATCACCTTGATTTTTCTCTTAAGTTTCTTCTTATTTTTCCGATACTTTACATCTAGATGAGTGTGCTTGATCATTGAAACCTCAGGATTTATTTGGAACAATGAGACTAAATTGAACAATCGTTCCACACACAGTTGCCGGCGAGTGATCGATGGAAGGAATGATCTCGTTTACCTTTGCTATGAGTTTTTCCAGATCATTAAAACCTACAAGTAAGGGATGGACTCTCCCGTTCACTTCAGCGCGCCAGAAGCCGTTGTAAGATGGATAGATATGTATTGACATGGAGTTTTCACCTTAGAAAAATGGTCAAACTCAATAAGATAAGATAACTTAGATATTTTTAAAGAGTCACAAACAGGATTTTGGTGATGTGATTGAATTTTAGACACAGTCATTGTTTAAAGAACAGAATATATAGTTCAAAAGGACTACGGAATTTATCCATACCTTCACCTCGAAAAATATCTTCCCGGATGACATTTCTCGACAAGAGATCACTGGTTACATGCAGGATGTTCTCTTGCACAGTTTCAGAATGATTAGAGAATTCAATTGGTGATAATTGCTCCAAACCTTTCTTGATCCTTGTTTTCCAAGTATCATTTCTCCCACAAGCAACCATAGCTGAATCGCGAAAATTCACTGTTTCCACAGGGTCACTGCTCACCAGTAATATCATGCCAGAGTTATTGCAAGTCCCTGTGAATCTGATCCATGTTCTTTGTTTTGCTCTTGCATTAATTCTGATTAGAACTAACCCCTCGAGACGATATGTTCGTTTATGAGATCCCGCACTGATAACGGATTCATCTGGACGAACAAAGATTGCATTTTCTAATGATTCTCTGTTTGCTTCTTTATACTTTTCAATAAGGAATGAATCATCTGTATTCTGATGAGATATTGACAAATTGTGTTTCTTACACACCTCGTCTATTTCCGCAAGAAAAGCATCCAGCTTTTCATTTACTTCAAAAGTTTTACCATTCCAGCGTTTCTTGCCTAGCATACGGTAACTCCTATTATTAAGTTAAATGAGTTCGGTATTGTGATTTATAGACAGAGACATGATATTATCTCTGCCAGCGCGATTCAGCAAGAGCGCCCTGCTGATCAGAATGAATTGTGGTTGATCTTTATTCTGACACTCATAGCACACATGGTTTCCCAGTATACTGGCCTCTGCCTCGTTTTCGGCAAAGATAATCAATTCAACTGTATATTCACAGTCAATCGTCGTTCTTAAACAAACGTGCGGTGTTTTACGTGTTTCGTGATCAAGTAGAAGAGAATCCCCATTATCGGCTAGCCCAATCCATGTATCCTTGGTATTAACTGTTATTTTCAATATCTCTGGCATGATGTACCTAATGTAAACATTTACAATCTGGTCAGCATCCTTGCCATAAATTTGAGCTCTCATATTTAATCCTTTGATGTTGATTGTTTAATAAAATACGTCATATAGTCGATGGGTAATACCCATCGACTATATGAGCTAACTATGGAGATAAAGCACACTTGATGTGCTCTGAATCAGTGATATGTGATAGTAATTATTCTCATTTATAACAAAAAAAACAATCACTATCACTCCCTTAGGGGGAGTGATGTTGCGTCGATACACACGAGCCCGTACACAATACTCCAATTTTAAATGTATTATGACTCGGCTCGATAACGACCACACGCAACATCACAGCATCGCATTTTCGCTCATGGTTCTCTTTCCAAGAGAAACAATCCGACATAGCGATGTTTAATCAGTTTTCACGAGAGTACTCTTTCGAGAACTACGCTGATGGTTGATTAACCTTTATAGTATAAAAAATAGATTTGAGCGTAACGGCCGAAGACCGCGCAGACTCACACTGCTTTACCAGGGTAACCTGGACGTACCTAGCATCTATGCTGTATGATCGACTGGTGAGTACCAGTCGATCATGAGTGGTAGGTCGTGCTGGATTCGAACCAGCGACCAAAGGATTATGAGTCCTCTGCTCTAACCACCTGAGCTAACGACCCATTCAATCAGCGAGAAGACGTTTTGACAGTCTTCTTCTTTTCCTGAGAAGGAACAGTCACGTCATCCAGAGACAACAGGTGATCGTATTCCTTGATCAATTGCGGATCCAGGAGGTGAGCAACCGGGAGATAGTTGTGCGTCTTGGTGGCGTTTTGCACAGCTTCGTCCAACTTGTCCATTTCCGCCTGCATGCGGCTGATTTCGGCACGGTGGCGACGAATGGCTTCGACGTTCTTCCGCTTCTTTTCCTTGACTTCTTTGAGCATGTCGCGCAGAGTCACAGCGATTTGCGCGAAGTGCTGCTTGCGCTCAGCCTCTTCCTGCTCACGCAGAGCTTCCACCAACTCTTCAGGCATGCCGCTTTCAGCGGTGTATTCATCCTTCTCTTCTCGACCAGCCAGTGCTTTGAGTTGGCTGATGGTGCCGGAACTGAATTTCATCTTCTTTCTCCTTGTTTGGTTCTTCCTAGAAACATTACTAGGCTAAGACCAAGTTAGTGATATGGATCTATGATTTTTTTAATTACAAATCCATGAGTCTAGAAACGACTCTCCAAGTATCCCGTCAACACCACTATCAGGGATACAAGGGCAATCGTCGACTATCGCTTCCCGTTGTATCGATGTCTCGGGCTCAACCTAAATTCAAATTTTCATCCGATACATGACGCCGACCTTCGATATGTCGTCTACGCCTGTCCTCGCTTCACTGAGCATTGATTCCAGCTCTCCAGCCGATGCTTTGAGCGGGAATGCATCTTAGTTGCCGTAGCCCTTAGGATGCTGTTTCTAAACACTCTCCACTATTGCGTCGACTTTCGTCAACATACGCAAAACGGACACCTGACATGGCTCTATATCTCGTCATTCCCTCGGAAGTCAGTATTCTCGAGAAAATCAAGCTAGGCCGTTTACGCAGCGATAGATTATGAACTCCATCCTGCGCCTAGCTGAGCTAAACTGTCACGGCTCCACTCTCATCCATCTAACTGTCGTCGTCTTGATGATTTCTTTCAATACTATTACAGGTTTATGAATCCCTTGAGTCTAGGGGTGTGTGGTGCCCGGTGCCGGAATCGAACCGGCACGCTGCTTTTCAGCGAGCGGCGGAGTTTAAGTCCGCTGTGTCTACCAATTTCACCAACCGGGCAATTCTTTCAACAAACGATTATCTGATCGCCACAATAGTTACGAATCAGATGACTTCCTTTCGATCTACCGAACGGAGAGCCGGTTGTTTTGATCCATTGTTTGTAGTCGCCTTGGTACTTTTTGAAAGTATTATCACCATTGTAGTCTGGATCAGACCAAACAAAATTACCAAAGCGGGTTTCTACGAAAAACCGCTGTCCGAAATCCCAGGTGAATTTTCCTATTTCATCGAGTAATTGTTCTTTAGTGGCTGTCATTTATTTCTCGCTATTGATTGTTGTTAACTGTTTTCACACCCCATAATCCACCTATCGAGATGGACTATAGGTTGCGCACACAATAATGGTTCCCAGCCAGCGCTAGCCAGGAAGCTCCATTTCATGTGAACAGCTTCCCGAATGACTGGTTAGCAGCCAATCATCCGGTCGTACGATTTAGAGATTGCTAGTCTCAAGGATTATGTCTTCCCTCACCCCACAGCTCCATCGTGACTTGCAAGCAAAGTGAGCATTTTGACAGCCTTATGAGCTGTTTCGATCAATCTTATTTAAAGACGCGGATCTCATCAGAAATTACGTCTTGCTTTTTATAGTATTGAAGGTTTCGCTCTCAACGTGTGTTGTGGGTCATCACCGTATTTCTTTGTAAACCTTTCGGTTGTTTAGAAGTTATCTATTCAAAGAAACCTAACAGGTATCACACTATCGATCGCAGCTAGATTAGTAGCCCACACCAGTAATCCACCTACAGCTTGCTGGTTTTTTATTTATACACTATTAGAGTGGTTCTAGATATTACTGAGCGAGGAAACAAGGAAGAAGAAACTCATCCAGCAATAAATACAACCACTCTAATAGTGCACATTTTGTTATAGAATAATGCATTAAGACCAAGTTAGTGATATGGATCTATGATTTTTTTAATTACATCATAAAGAAGCAAATCCGTGTGAGACATATGTCTCACACGGACAGCCGTGAGTACTATCTTCTAGGTGGGCCAGGCTTCTAGCGAGGCAGCACCACGGACAGTACCCAACCACCTGTGTTATCCGAGCCAGCTATAGAAGCGAGGAATCTGGTTTCCACCTTGACCCGCCGTGCTGAATGGACACTGTCACCCGCATAGCGGGAAACACAAGCACGCCACCACTTAATAAAGAGAAAGATATATAAGCAGCGCTGCATATATTTATAGCCAGACTAGTACTGGCTTTTCTCTCGTGATCGCTTAGTAAATAACTGGTTGATGCCAGTGATCTACTCGGTCGGAGATTGGTGGTTATCAGTCACCGCTTTTTCAGGATAATCGACAGACTCCGATAGCGTCGACTTTTCTTTCACATAGTAGTGTGTGCGTTTGTATTTTTTTTACAAATTAGTCCGTCAGAAATCTAGTTAATAGATAAATTGCATTTTGACTAATAAATTGTTTTTCAAAGTAAATCAGATCCTGGGTACGCTGAATGGGGTGACGTAAACAACAAACGCCATCGCTATTTATAAAGAAGTCTGGTGATTCGTATTTATTAAATCCCCAAGCTGTGCAGTCGACATCGATGAATCTAAATCCCCCGATGGGTGTTTGTTGACCATTTCTAGTTATGAATGAGACATAGCCACTAGAATCAATTCTTAGAAATGGTTGATTTTTTATGTCTGGCAATATAGATACAGTGAACGACACCGAATCATCATTCAAATCAAATACTTGCCTAACCTCACACATTCTCTCAGCTAACAGCGGTAATTCATCGCTGGTGTAGGTTTTTACCCAAAGTACACTTTTTCTCAGACCATTAGTCTTTTCATTCATATTTGCTTTCTACGTTATCGTTTAGCTCTTTCTAGAAATGAACAAGGTTATGTTTGCTCTAGCTTTTTTAGAGCAGTAGATGAGGGATTGTCGTGACTCTGTATCTTGCAATATATCGGTAGCCCTAAGTGCAGCTGACACGATATTCATATCTGCATCATTATTGAATTTCAGCAAGGGAGTTTGGTTATTAGGAATCATACCAAACATCACATCAACAGCTAGCTTAAATTCATCAATCGTGCATTTCTGGTAGTGCATCTTAGCCACCTCATAACCAGTCACTACTCGAAACGCGACATCAAACCAGTCTCTTGTTTCCGCTTTCCCATGCTGTATATTGAGCATTGCTTGATGGGGTGGTAGTTTTAGCCGGATCTTCTCATCTGCCGTGAGTTCGGGCAGCGAGTTCATTTTTTTGATGGTTAGTTTTGGACGTTTTTCCACAACTGGTAAGGTTAGTTTATTATTAGTGTCGATAGGAATATGCTTTTTGTCTTGTCGTGAATGTTGGCGCGCTTGTGTTTGCATGGTGGTGTATCAGCTAACAGATATAGAGTGAATTATTTCACTGAGGTTCTTTGGTTAACGTGTTTTCCGCAGCGAGCATGCGTTCTCGTTCTTCAAAGATACCTTGGCGCCTCTTATATTCGTTTTGTTTTTGTTCAATTGGATTTTTCTGAGCTTCAGCTTTTCTCAGAGCTAGGATTTTATTATCCAATTTTTGTCCGAAATAAGAAGTAGATTTGATCAATGCTACGCCAATGAGCCCTATGATGCCCAGTATCATCAGACTCGCCCCACCTATAGCGGCGGAAATTAATGCGGATGAGAAGATTGCGAGTAAGGCAACGGTTGCGACCACTACGCCTACTTTAACCCCAGGGTACTTCTTGGAAATTCTTAGGGATATTCATTGTATTTCCTTTAGTTTGATTTCTTGGAGAAATTATCTTGAAATTTGATAACGGTTTGAATATATCGCTTAGGAGAATAAGGAATAAAGAACATGAAGTATTCTTTATGAGGTAATATACGCCCACCACTCTTACGAGTAATGTCGATTATGTTGGAAAATAATTCTTGATATTGAACCGAGGCATGAGTTAATGTAGGTAAAGCATAATCGTCAATATCCACATCAGGTATTGATCCCGGCAGATCGAGAGTAGTCAGTCGCATATGGATGCGACACAAAGGTGCTTCTTTATCTGGGTCTTTCAGCACTATGTTCGAAGGATCAAAACTAAATATCAATATACTGGGATCTTTTTGCTGCTTCCGCACCCCATCAATTATCTCGGGGTATGAAATATATCGAACATTCATGCTTTGAAAAATACTAAATGGGAAGAAGATACCATGGTAATAGGCCTGGAGTATCTCTAACATTCGAATAAACGAATGATTTCCATCACTTACTAGATCAATGAACGAACACATCGCTTTATGTAATGTATGGTTAAGTTGATGCTGAATTGACATCAGCATTGCTTTCTCAGCATCGATGTTTAATGTGTCGTGACTGATGATTGTTTCAGTTTCTTTCTGTTCTTGTCGACGTTTAGCGAATTCCACGAGGTTCGTTATGTTATTGCTCATTTTCTTTCCTATGTTAGAAACTAATTCTAGGCTCTTTCAAATCAAGATTCTTAAATCAAAATTAATAGTGGCCTGACTCACATTCAGCCATTTAGCAATCTGAGATTGAGATTCACCATGAGCACGAAGCATCATGGCATACTTTCGCCTAGCCTCTATACTGAGATTTTCTGGATGAAACGAAGCAAGACTTTCGAAACCTTTTCCAGACGGAATGTAGCCGCGCGCTGTCTCAGTAGAACCATCAGATCTTTTAACGGTTACCATGAATAAACCGGCAGCGCCACGAATCTCATAGCTGTCTTTGTGTGTAGCTTCAGAAATACCTAACGACTTCATAAGACAATTATGTATTTCTAAGAGAGCTCTGGGGCCACTAGCGTCAATTTGTGACATATTTTTCTTTCCGCTTAATATTTTTCGTTACCCACCTACGTCTGTTTCGACCAACATACGTTTTTTATAGAAAGCAAATGTCACCTGTTCAGTATCCGAAAGTTTTTCAGTAAGAAAAGCCATCGCGACGGCTGTGCCGTTTTCATCGATTGTGATTTCTTGGTCTCTGAAAAATAGAGGACAATCAGGATAATACTCATCTGGACCCATGTGAGGAACTCTCAAAATCGTCTGGTTTTCATTCCAGACTATATTCTCGATCGTACAATCATTGATGCTGAACAGATCGCTGTTTTCAATTGCTGTAAATAATGTTGTTTTGAACATGGTTGTTTCTGCTTTACTGGTGGATGGTTATTTGGTGAAGACAGCTGCTGGTTTACGGCCGAAGCGGTGAAACATCAGCAAAGATTGAACATGGTTAACTGAACGCTCAACTTCTTCATCTGTGGGACGGCTGTTCATTATCATCACCTTTTCTTTCTTTCCGTATATGTCGTGGATGACGGAACTTTGGTCATCGGTGTGAGCGCAAAACATAAACAGGTCGATCAGATGCGGCGGCATTATCAAATAAGGATTGATTTCAGAGAATAAATCCAAACCTGATCCAATGCCAGATATACATCCTGACTCACGCAACTCTGCATCTATCTGGCTGTTCCCGTCCGCTTCCTTGCAACTGAACGCCCAATAAGTATCTGAATCTTGACATAGAGCGAACATGGATACACTGCGTGGTTCTGAAGATTTGGAGATAGACGCACTGATGGCATCTAATACCAAATTCAGATCGATGGATCTCTTGGGTTGGAACTCACCTTTATTCGATGCCATGTTTCCAACCAGGACACGATCCTTGATTCGAGTTATAAGACCAGCGTCACCCGAAAAAGCCATGCATGAGATGGCTTGACCCGCATAATAGACTTCTTTCACCGGAGTTATCTTCATTTGAACATCAGTGTAAACCAAGTGTTCTTTTTTATCTGTGGATGAAGACAAATTCAGAGTCGTCGTCACGCGCTTATCAGCGATGATGTAGTTGCCGTCAGTAAGAATGGTGGTCATTGCTTGTGCTTTTCTAGATGGTTAGTTTATCAGCAATAGAGTTTCGATGTCTCTCTGTTATTTTCACAATTCTTTTTGTCAAATCGTTGATTGTGTAAGGTACAAAATGAAATTTGTTCCATAACTCCTTTGAACCTTTCACTGTACTGACACCAACAAGGATGGTCTCTTGGAACGGATATCTTTTTAGTAGTAATGAGGTTAAATTAAACCCGATACCTTTCCCGCGATATTCTTTTTTCACATAAACCGACAAAAATACACCAGAGATATAAACTACGGCGACTGGATTTCCATAAACGTAAGCTAGTCCTGCCGCATAACGTTGACGTCCTAAGTAAATGGCGTCGCGTCTCGTTTTTAATCCCATTTCTAAATAACGTTTTAGTAAACCACTCCGCATGTATAATTTATTATCTAGCGCAATTTTGATGAATTTCTTTGTTTTCTTATTTTCAGCTATTTGAAAAGAAATATTATTTTCACATTCATCTTTATTTTTTTCGAATGATTCATTCATTTTCACATAACCAATTTAGGAGTAAGTTCGTAAACGTAGAACACGCCATCGGGAGTGTGTAAAGCACTATGTCCCTTCCTGATCATGTTTGACAATGCTTCGTTCCATTCTTTCTCACCGACATCATTCGGACGACAAACACGACCATTGATGTGTCCTGATATCCGAGTGAAGTTCTTTGCTGCTTCAAGAAGATCTTTCTCTTCTTTTGTGATGATGTAGCCCATCACTACCTCTTAGAGACTGTTGATCAATTTAGATAGATAGATCTTGAGGTTTCCCCATAATCCGAAGTTAGTAGATGGTGGTTTTTGCAGTTGTCTCTTCTCTATTCTGACTTGAGACCACCAATCTAGTTTCATTTGTTCAATGAGTTCAGGAGACATTTGATCAAAATCGACACAATGCATGACACTCAACTCGTGGTAGACTTTGTTGTTTAGTATAGCGAACTCTCCTCTCCCACTGAGCGTCATTGCGCCTCGCAGGGGCTTGATATCAAAGTGACGTCCTCCGAAAGATCTGTTAAAGTTGATGATGAGTTTTTCCTTTTCGATTGCTGAAAACGCACTTTCAGCCAGAGTGTCCAAAACTGTCCGAGGAACTAATTTATTCATCTTCATTGCTTATCTCATTAAGAAATTGGTCTATATCCTTAGTGGAGACTATATACGCGCGCAGTCGACATGTAAAACGATTATTGATCGATCCCACGGAATCAGACTGGGGATGAATTTTTGACCGATAGCCGGAATTTCCTGGGTCATCGGAAAATAACAATGCCATCCTTTGGGTAATCTGAGTTCTGGTCCTGGCGGTAACGCGATCTCCTTAACGATGTCTTTCTCGTCGGTTATAATCACCATGATCAGTCCTTTAATTATTCAGTTTAAACTCAGATAACGGTTTGGAATTCTGATACAGACGGTGGAGTAAAGTAGCGCCTTCAATCAACCCGATGCAGAATCCGGCTGCGTTGAGGTGACCACCTCCATCGTACATCAAGGCCAGCTGGGCGGCCTTTTCTCTATTACTCCTCAGTGAAAATACCATATCTCCCTTATCTGTCATGAAATACATCGCCACTACATCGACATCGTAGTCGAGATACACTCGCTCACCGATTTCGGAGAATAGATCCGTTGAGTTGAGTAGAGCAACACTCATACCAGCCCACTCCGCAACCTTTATTTTACTTTTAACAGCATCGATTTTGAGTTTATCAAATTCCATTTTGGCGGTACCTTTTTGGAATAGATCTTCATAATTCCAAAGGTATTTAGGATAGTCCCTGAAATTAGGCACTAGAGTCATTAATGCTGTTGTGACTGCTCTTGTTTTTAGATACTCAAACTTCCATAGATCACGATCCTGAATTAGATCGAAGAGAAGCGGCATAACTTGTCCGGGATGGAAGTATTCCCATGCTAAAACAGCGCCAGACTTCTGCATATCAAATTTGGCATAGGGTAGATCTTGTAATGCTTGTTTTGCTGTCTCGTGATGATCTAGGATAACGATTGATTTAGATCGAGCATGGAGTTTTTCTAGAACTTCTCGAGGATATGAGAAATCAAGAATATAAACCGTGCTTTGGTTTGGTATTTCTGGAAGGGGTTCTTTGTATTGAACGGGGATATAGGTTGCGGATTCTCCGAGTTTAAGGTGTGCGGCGGCCGCGGCACCTG
>JACCDG010202743.1_pt1 | contig 10585 bp, 9 predicted proteins | sample 7442471 | NCBI WGS metagenome assembly JACCDG01 (sample SAMN15323444, study PRJNA562643) | freshwater metagenome | isolation source: river surface water | place: USA:Blue River Watershed | collected 2017-08-17 | reverse complement strand
GCGAGTGCATGGAAGGCGCCGATTACATCCGCAACGCCGCGCTGTCGCGTGACGGCGGCATGACCGAGGCGGCCTTCATGGACGTGTTCGAGCGCGACATGCAGCTGATCGCGCGCGTGCCGCCGTCCCTGCGCTGGTTCGTGCAGGACGACGAAGACGAGGCCTTGCTGCGCGCGGCGCTGGACGAGGTGTTCAGCCGGCCGCAGGCGCCGCAGCAGCATGCGCTGGATTTTGCCCGGGCCTGCGTGCCGCGCACCGGCGAATGGAAATCGCTCGGCTACCGGCAGATCTGAACGTTCTCAACGCGCGATATCTGCGCGCAATAAAAAAGCCCGCACCAGGTGCGGGCTTTGCGTTGACGCTGTACCGGTCAGAACACGTAGTTGGCGCGCACGCCGACGATGTAGTTGCGACCCGGCGAGGTCTCGAAGAAACGCGAGCCGCCGTCGTTGACCTTGACCGAACCGATGTAATCGGTGTCGAGCAGGTTTTCGATGCGTGCGTACTCGGTCACGCGCCACTTGCCCACCACTTGCTGCAGGCTGGCACGCAGGTTGACGATCGTGTAGGACGGCGCGGCATCGCTGTTGCCGTCGTTCACGTAAACCTTGCTGTTGTAGCGCGCTTCGATGGCGCCGCTGAAGCCGATCGGACGATATTTGTAGGCCGCCTCGGCATACAGCTGCGTCTTGTAGGTGCCGGGGATGCGGTTGCCGCTGACGTCCGCGCCGCGGATGGTCACGCCGTCGCCGTATTTCGCGTCCAGCAGCGTGTAGGCTGCGAACAGGCTCAGGTTCGACGACACCGCATGCTCGACCGACAGTTCCGCGCCGCTGCGCTTGGTCTCGCCGGCATTGCCGTACACCGTGTACGTCGAGCTGTTGGTCACGACGATCTCGTCCTTGGTCGTGATGTCGAACACCGCGGCGTTGACGCGGGTGCGTTCCGACGCCAGCCACTTGGTGCCGATTTCGACGTTGGTGCTGGAGCTCGGCTTGAGGGTGGTGTTCGCGCCGGTCGGGTTGGTCGCGTCGTTGTACGAGATTTCGATCAGGTTCGGCGCCTCGAAGCCGCGGCCGACGTTCGCGTAGAAGTTCAGCGTCGGTGCTGCCTTGAACACGACGCCGGCGACCGGGATCGTCTTGTCGAAGTCAAACTTGCCGTTGTTGGTGCCGATGCGGTCGTTCAGGCTCATCGAGATGCTGGAATGGCGCACGCCGGCATGCAGGTCCCACTGGTCGGCCAGCGAGTACGTGCCTTGCACGTACTGGTCGATGTTGCTCGCCTTTTGCGTCTCGTCACGGTTGTACGCCGGGTTCGCGACGACGTTGTAGCCCGAGTCGACCATCGTGTACTTGCCCGACGCCGAATCGTACAGCTGGTTCGAGTCCTTGCGCGCGTCGGTCTGGTAGCCGGCGGTCAGGCCGAAGGTCACCACGTAGGCGCGGCCGTTCAGCTGGCCGCGGTTGGTGCCCTGCAGGTCGACGCCGTAGAAGTCACGGTCGATCTGGCTCAGGCGGCCGCGGTTGTTCGCGCCGGAGGTCGACGCCAGGTAGCCGTCGCTGGTACGGTTGCCTGCGTAGGTGATGATGTTGAGCTTGTTGTTGGCGTCGATCGTCTTCTCGAAGTTGAAGCCGATCTGCGTGTTGGTCTTCTCGCCATGCGTGTTGAAGCCGACGGCGCGCACCTGGGCGCCGGCCGGGTTGTAGAACGGGTCGCCGCGGAAGGCCGACGGCGTGTTGGCGTCGCCGACGCGCTTGAGGCCGCCCGGATCCTGCGCATCCTGCTGGAACCAGTTGAACATCGTGGTCAGCTTCGAGTCTTCCGACAGCGCCACGCCGAGGCGGATGGTCGCTTGCTGCTTTTCCGACGCGCTCTGCTTGCGGAAGCCGTCGGACGACGAGTCGGACGTCGAGATCAGGTAATTCACGTTGCCGCGGGTGCCGGCCGCCTCGATGGCCGAGCGTCGCGTGCCGTAGCTGCCGGCATAGAAATCAGCGCCGATTTCCGGCGATTCCGGCGGGGTCTGGGTGAACAGCTGAATCACGCCGCCCGACGAGTTGCCGTACATGGCCGAGAACGGGCCACGCATCACTTCGATCCCGCCGATCGAGCCGAGGTCGACGTTGCCCGGTGTGCCGATGCCGTCCGGCATGGTCATCGGGATGCCGTCGACATACAGGCGCACGCCGCGCACGCCGAAGGTCGAGCGCGCGCCGAAGCCGCGCGAGGAAATCTGCAGGTCGCTGGAGTTCTGGTTGCGGTATTGCGCGGTCACGCCCGGCACACGGATCAGGCTCTCGGAGAGGCTGATGCGCGGCTGCGCTTCCTGGATGCTGTCTTTTTCGATCTTGTCGATCGACATCGGCAGGTCGAAGCTGTCTTGCTCGACGCGGGTAGCGGTCACGACGACCGGCGACAGTACTTTGGTCTCGTCTTCGGCGACGGCCATGCCACTGCCGAAGCAGCCGGCGATCAGCACGGCCAGGGTTGTTTTATTGGTTTTCATCGGCGGAATTTCCGTAGGTTCTGGAAGGTGGGGGGAGGATAGCCGAACCGGCAAGGACTTCTGCTAGTGAAATTCATGAATTTTTTCTTCTGCGAAACTTTTTCATCGACTATTCCGGGGTATTTGCGGTGAAATTGTTGATTGGCCGAAAGACAGGCAGAAAAAAGGCAAAAAAAAGACGGCCGCAAAGGGCCGTCTTCCTGATGCAGCCGGCACAAGGCCGGCTACGCTCCGCGGATTAGCGGTTAGCGATGTACATCGTGATTTCGAAGCCGAAACGCAGGTCGGTTGCTGCCGGGGTGGTCCATGCCATGATGATCTCCTGTTTACCTGAAAAGTTGGATTTGTAATTGCCAGCCAGGGGAGCTAGCCGGCGTAATGAATCATCCGCGAACGCCGTCCGGCATGCATCCGCGAAACGCGTAAATCTGTCTAATGAAATTCATGAACCGACCGGGCAGGCCGTCCGGCGTCGGCACGGCGTCCCCGCCGGGACTGCTATGATCGGGCGAAACGACAAAGCGGCGCGCAATGCACGCTGCCGCCCCCGATGAAGACCATGACCACCGACACCGCCATTCAGGCCGACCGCGCCGGCCGGCACCCGCCGTTGCCCGGGAAGGGCATGAGCCTGCGGCTGAAGATCAACCTGATCTTCTCCATCCTGACCCTGCTGATTTTCTCGGTGCTGATTGCGGTCGAGCTGGCGGCTACCCGCGCCAGCGTGCGCGAGGAGATGGAAGCCTCCGGCCGGATCGCCTCGCAGCTGCTCGGCCGCATCGGCGATTACTACGGCGACGATGGCCTGTCCGGGTTGGTCGGCTTCCTGCGCGCGACCGGCCGCGTGCGCGCCAACGACATCCGGCTGTATGACCGCCACGGTACGCTGCTGTACGAATCGCCGCCGTCGCAATACAAGGCTGGCCGTGACGCGCCCGGCTGGTATGCGGCGCTGATCCGTCCGGCCAAACTCGAGCAGGTGATCCTGGTGCGGCAGGCGCGGCTGGTGGTCAGTACCAACCCGACGCGGGCAATCCTCGATGGCTGGGACAACCTGCGCGACATCATGCTGGCGCAAATCACGCTGCTGGCGCTGGCGGACCTGCTGATTTTCTGGCTGGTCGGGCGCTGGATCGCGCCGCTCGAGCGCATCGAGCGCGGTCTGAGCGAGATCGAACAGGGTGATCATCATGTCCGGCTGCCGCCGCTGCCCGGCAAGGAAGCCGGCCAGATGGGGCGCGCATTCAACCGGATGGCGCAGGCAGTCGAGGACAACATCCAGGTCCGGCAGGCCAGCGCCGAGGCGCAGGCCCGGCTGGACGCGCAGCGCGAATTCACGATGCTGCTGCATGCGCGCATTGAAGAGGAGCGCGCGGCGCTGGCGCGTGAACTGCATGACGAGCTGGGCCAGTCGCTGACGGCGATCCGCAGCATCGCCAAGTCGATGATGCAGCATGCCGACGTGGCCGGCGGCCCGCTCGAGCGCCACGCGAAGATGCTGTTCGACACCGCCGGCATGACCTCCGATGCAATGCGCCGCATGATTCCGCGGTTGCGCCCGATCCAGCTGGAGGGCATGGGCCTGGTCGACGCGGTGCGTGACCTGCTGACCGAGACCCAGCAGAACCATCCCGACGTGAAGTTCGAGCTGCAGGTCGGCGATCCGCTGCCGCCGCTGGATGACGCGCTGGAGTTGTCGGCCTACCGGATCGTGCAGGAAGCGGTGACGAACGTGGTCCGGCATGCGCAGGCGACGCGCGCGCAGGTCAGTCTCGGCAGGGTGGACGGGCAGCTGGCGCTGGTGATCGCCGATAATGGCATTGGCTCCACCGCATTGCAGCGCGACGGGCACTATGGCGTGCGCGGCATGCAGGAGCGCGCGTCCGCGCACGGCGGCGATGTGGCGTTCAGGCCGGCGGCCGGCGGCGGCCTCGAAGTCAGCGTCAGGCTGCCGTTGAAGGAAAGCAGCAAGGGACAGAATGAAAAAAATGATTAACGTGATGCTGGTCGACGACCATGCGGTGGTGCGCTTCGGTTTTCGCATGTTGCTGGAGGCGACCGAGGACATCAAAGTCGTCGCCGAGGCCGATTCGGCCGAGACCGCCTATCAGCAGATCCCTGCGGCCAAACCGGACGTGATCGTGATGGACATCTCGCTCGGCGGCACCATGGGCGTCGAGGCGACGCGCCGCATCGTCGCGCGCGACAAGATGGCCAAGGTGCTCGGGCTGTCGTCGCATGAAGACCCGAGCTACGTCCGCTACATGCTGAAGGCCGGCGCGCTCGGCTACCTGTCCAAGCGCAGCGCGCCGGACGAGCTGATCCATGCGATCCGCCAGGTCAGCGAAGGGCGGATGTACATCGACACCCAGTTGTCGCAGCGGATGGCGCTGGAAGAATTCAATGGCGAGAAAAGCCCGATCGAGGTGTTGTCGGAGCGCGAGTTCGGCGTGTTCATTCAGCTGGCAAAGGGGCTGTCAGTGAACCAGATCGCCGAACTGCTGAACATCTCGCCGCGCACGGTCGGCACCCACCTGTACAACGTGAAGCAGAAGCTCGGCGTGGCGAACCAGGCCGAACTGACGCTGATCGCGGTGCGGCACGGGCTGATCGAAACCTGAGGCCGGCGCCAGCCGCCGCTGTAGTGGTTGAGGGAAATCAAAACTGTTTGGTTTTGTAAACTTTTTGTATCGCTGTACCCGGCTTCATCGATTATTGTCGGACGACACTATTTCAACAAGTCCGGGAGGAGTGATCATGAAACGCGTGACCATGCTTGGCCTGTTGCTTGCGGCGGCAGTCTCCGCGGCGCACGCAGGCCCCAACGTCCAGTGGGGCGTCACCATCTCGTCCGGGACGCCACCGCCGCCGGTGCGCTACGAGACCATGCCGCCGCCGCGGGTCGGTTATCTCTGGGTCGAGGGTTACTGGAACTGGAACGGCGGCGCCCACGTCTGGGTGCCCGGCCACTGGGTGCGCGCGCGTTCCGGTTATGAATATGCGCAGCCGCGCTGGCAGGAAGTGCCGAACGGCTGGGAGCTGAATCGCGGCGGATGGCGCCGCGGGCAGGGGCATTGCCCGCCCGGACAGCGCAAGAAAGGCAACTGCTGACGCGCAACTGCTGACGGGCAGCGCGAACGGCCGCCGGCGAGGATCGCCGGCTAGCCGTTTGCCGCGGCCGGATGCAGCTGGCCATGGTGGTGCAAGGCGTCCAGCGACATCGGCCGGCCAAGGAAATAGCCTTGCGCCTTTGCGACGCCCAGTTCGATCAGGGTCGCCACTTCGGCGGCCGTCTCCACGCCTTCGGCGACCAGCGTGCTGCCGGTGTCGGCCGCAAAATGGATCAGCGCCGCCGCCAGCGCCCGCCGTGCCGGGTCGATGTCGATGTCGCGCGTCAGGCTCATGTCGAGCTTGATGCGGTCCGGTTCGAGGTTGAGGATGTGACGGAAGCTGGCGTAGCCGGCACCCGCATCGTCGACGGCGACTTTCAGGCCGCGAGCGCGATAAGGCCGCAGGCAGGTCGCAATCTCCTCGTAGCGTTCCACCGCCGAATGCTCTGTAATCTCCAGCACCACGCGATCAATCGCGTCCATTCCTGACAGCAGCTGTTCGAGGCGCGGATCGACGATGGTGTCGGGCGATGCATTGATCCCGAGATCAAGGCCCTCGCCCAAATGCGGCAGCAGATGCAATGCATGCTCGATCGCCATCATCTCCAGTTCGACGCCGAGCCCGACCGTGTGCGCATCGCTGAACCATCGGTCCGGCGAGCGTGCCGGCGTCGCCGCGAAACGGGCCAGCGATTCGAAGCCGGTGACGGTGGCCTTGTCGAGGTCGTAGATCGGCTGGTACACGATGTTCATCGTGTCGCCGCCCAGCACCTGCATGGTGCGTTCGTGGATCTCATGATGGTCGCGGTCGATTGCGCGCTCGCGTTCGATCATCTTTCCGGCCAGTTCGGCAAACACCCGCATCAGGTTCAGGTCGCGCAGGTTCAGGCTGTTGTCGGCATTCCGACTGAAGCAACAGAAGGTGCCGTACACCGAGCCGTCGGACAGGTGGATAGGCACGCTCATGTGCGCGCCCACCGGGATCGCGAAGGTGGCCGGCAGCTCTGCCGCGGATGCATTCATCTTGGCGTCGTTCATCAGCTCCGGCATGCGGCCATCGACGACGCGCGCGCAATACGAATCTTCGAGCGGGTCGCCTTCGCCGACGCGCACCGGGTTCTTTACCCATGATGCATCGACATAGCGGAATACGCGACGGCCGCGGGTGAACTCCGACACGAACGCCACTTCCATTTTCAGGTGCTCGCGCATCGCGTGCAGTATGTCCGGCACCGAATTCCCGTACGCCGGTCCAAAACGCACCGCGCGATTTTCAATGACCCGTCGCAAATCAGATCCCGGCAAAGGCGGCGGCGAATCGCCCACCGACGACAGCAATTCCGGCGATGAAGCGCAATCCGCTGCACCGGCGCCGGCGGATGAAGTTGACTGATATCCGTCCATAAAAAATTAATGGTGCTTCCGACAATTCCTATCTATAACGGTAGAACTCTGATCAATCTCGGCAAACTGGGGTTTGCGAAAGCTCAATGAAGAGAATGGACAAGCAAAACGACCGGAATGTTCAACCGGATCGGCCGGCGCCGGCGGCAACGCCGTCAGCCGCGCCGCATCCGCTGGACGGCAGCCATTTCCATAACGTGATCGAGGAGCAGGTGTATTCCGAACTGCCGCCGACACCGGAGGAACAGCAGCCGCGCCGGGCCAGGCACCTGCCGGAGCCCGAGGGCCAGCAGCCGCATCCGGACGATCCGGCGATCTCCGTCGGCGACGCCTGAAGCTGCCGCTCCTGCCTGCCTGCGGCCGTGCTGGGCGCAGGTTTAGTGGAGCACTTGCTTCAGGTAGGCGCCCACCTGGGTGCCGTCCCAGCCAGTGATCTCGCGATCGAGCTGGCGCGTTACGCGGCGTTCCACCCGTTCCGGCAGCGCATGGCGCAGGCGGCCGAGGAAGGCTGGCGGCGCGACAACCACCAGGCTGTCGTAGCGGTGGGCGTCGCAGGCGTCGGCCAGCACGCGACCGATTTCGCGCGAGAACCGGTCGGCATCGTGTGCTTCCTTCGTCACGTTCGGCTCGGCGGTGTGCGCCTGCTCGCGTTCGCCTTTGCCGTAGAAGCGGCCTTCGGCGTCGTGGCGCTGTTCGGCCTCGTCCATCCTGCCTTGCGGATTCAGCAGGTCCTGAACTTCCTGAAGGCTTTCAAGGTTGCCGGCAGTCTGGAATATGCGCGCGCGGCTGCTGTCGGCGACCACCACCCATTGCATTCCCATCTCCATTCTCCCCAGTCGTGCTGCTTGTGCTGCTCGTGCTGCAATTGACTGCGGTTCGACCACCATCGCGACCGCATGTTCGTCCCGGTGCGCGTCGAAGTTTGGGTAATATGTCGCTTCGGAAATCAATAACAATAAATATCAGGAGACAGCAGCATGAAATTCGAGCGAGCGGTAAACCTCGCCGACCTGCGCGAGGTCGCGCGGCGGCAGTTGCCGAGGTCCGTGTTCGGCTTCATCGACGGCGGCGCCTATGACGAGCGCACGCTGCGCGCCAACGAGGACGACCTGGCTGCGATCCGTTTCGCGCCGCGCATGCTGGTCGATGCCAGCAACCGCAACCAGCAGGTCGAACTGCTGGGTCAGACCCTGAGTTCGCCGATGGTGTTCGGCCCGACCGGCATTGCCGGCGTGCTGTGGCCCGAGGGCGACCTGTGCCTGGCGCGCGCAACGGCCGCGAAAGGTATCGGCTTTTGCCAGTCGACCACGTCCAACGCCAGCGTCGAGCAGGTGGCGCAGCACGGCCGCAAGGGCCAGTGGTTCCACCTGTATGTGCAGAAGGATCGCGGGCTGACCAAGTCGCTGGTCGAGCGTGCGCGCGACGCCGGTTGCCCGGTGCTGGTGCTGACCGTCGACCTGCAGGTCGCGGGGCCGCGCGAGCGCGACATCCGCAACGGCTTCACGCTGCCGCCGCGGATCGACCTGTCCAACATTTTCGATTATGCGAGCAAGCTCGGCTGGCTGATGCGCATGGCGAGCGCGCCGCGCTTCACCTTCGGCAACCTGAATGACCCGGGCGCCGAGCCGGGGAAACTGCTGACCCTTGCCGAGAAAATCGGCCGCAACTTCGATGCGTCGGTCAGCTGGAAGGACCTCGAATGGCTGCGCAGCGAATGGAAGGGCAAGCTGCTGGTCAAGGGCTTGCTGCGCGCCGACGATGCGTGCCGTGCGCTCGAGCACGGCGTCGACGGCGTGGTGGTGTCGAATCACGGCGGCCGCCAGCTCGACAGCGCGCCGTCGGCGATCGCGGCGCTGCCTGCGATTGCCAGCGCGATCGACGGCCGCATCCCGGTGCTGATGGACGGCGGCATTCGTCGCGGCAGCGACGTGGTGAAGGCGGTCGCGCTCGGCGCGTCGGCCTGCATTGTCGGCCGTGCCGGCCTGTACGGACTGGCGGCGGCGGGGCAGCGCGGCGTCGAACGGGTGATCGACATCCTGCAGCGCGAGATCGACATCACGCTCGCGCTTCTGGGCGTGCCGGACATTCGTCAGCTCGACCGCAGCGCGCTGTTCGAGGGCTGAGGCCGGCCGGCCCCGGCCGGGGCATTGAAACTTTCATGCCGGACTGACATCCGAAGGAGACGGGCATTGCTTCCTGCAATGCCGACCCAGCGGAGAACACCATGTCCCAGCAACGCAAAGAGGCCGGACCGGACCGGCCGGCCATTCCCCATCCGTCCCATGAAGACAATTCGGTGTCGGTCACGCCGAAAGACGTGGAGCCCGGCGACGCCACCGCGCGCGACCAGGTCGAGCGCCGTCTCGATTCGCCCGACCCGGACGAAAGGCAGCAGGAGCTGCTCGATGATGCGATCGAGCTGTCGTTTCCCGCCAGCGATCCGCCCGCCGTGGCCGGCGGCGTGACGCGCATCGAAAAAACGCCCGCACCGCGGCGCACGCATCACTGATGCGCCTTCCTTTTTACTTCAACAGTTTCGTGTAGCGGGCCGCCACCGCGATGGCCAGCGCCAGCAGGCCGACGAAGGCCATCGCTGCCGGCAGCCCGAGCCCGTGCGCGATCGCGCCCAGCAGCGGCGGCCCCATCAGGCTGCCGCTGTAGGCCATCGTCGCCACGCCGGCCAGCGCGACCGTGCCCTCGCGGCCGGCGGCGCTGAACACGAAGGGGAACACCAGCGCCAGGCCGGTGCCGGCAATGGCAAAGCCGCCCAGCGCCAGCACAGGACCGGGGGCGAATACGGCGCCGAACAGGCCGGCTGCGGCCAGCAGCGCGCCGCCGCCGACCAGCACGCGGGCACCATAGCGCGCCTTCAGGCCGTCGCCGGCGAGCCGCGCGAGCAGCATCATCGTCGAGAAGGCTGTCAGCGACAGCGGCGCCATGCCGTCCGATGCGCCGAAGTGGTCCTTCATGAAGATCCCGGCCCAGTCGGCGATGCTGCCTTCGGCGATCGAGCCGATCAGGCCGAGCGCACCCAGCATTGCCAGCTCGCCGCGCGGCAGCACGAAGGCTTTCTTCGCGATGCGCTCGCCGCCGTCGTCCGGCAGCCGGCGTGTGCCTGCTGTCAGCAGCAGCGCGAACGGCGCGGCCAGCAGCGCGAAGTGCTGCAGCGGCGTCACCTGCAGCGCCGCCATCGCGCTGCCCAGCGTCACGCCGGCCAGTCCGCCGGCGCAGGCAAACGCGTGCAGCATGGCCATGCGCGAGCGGCCGCTGCCGGCCTCCTGCCTCGCGGCGACCGCATTCATGCCGACGTCATAAGTGCTGGCGAACAAACCCAGCATCAGCACGGCTGCCATCAGCAGCGGCACGTTGGGCGCGGCCGCAATCGCCAGCAGCACGCCCAGCAGCACCATGCCTGAAATGTGCATCGTGCGGCGGCCGCCGAAGCGTGCCATCAGCCGCGACGACAGCGGGAACGACAGCACCGCGCCGAGCCCGCCCATCAGCAGCACGAACGACAGCTGCGCGTGCGAGATTTGCATGCCGTCGCGCAGCGCCGGGATGC
>JACCDG011207603.1_pt1 | contig 10589 bp, 10 predicted proteins | sample 7442471 | NCBI WGS metagenome assembly JACCDG01 (sample SAMN15323444, study PRJNA562643) | freshwater metagenome | isolation source: river surface water | place: USA:Blue River Watershed | collected 2017-08-17 | reverse complement strand
TGAAGTCAGCGCTGGCGGCCTTGTTATTGATGCGACAAAGACGAAGGGGTTACTCATCGGCCGGCGCGATCATAAAGATGCAACCGGTACTCGTATTCTCTGGTCACTTCCAAAAGGACATATAGAAGAAGGTGAAACACCCGAGCAAGCTGCGATCCGTGAAGTTGCTGAAGAGACAGGAATTACATCTGAGATCGAACGCTCTTTAGGTGTTATTGATTTCTGGTTTATGGCGGGTGGAAAGCGAATTCACAAAACGGTTCACCACTTCCAATTTAAAGAAGTCGGCGGACTTCTAGCGGCACAGGAATCTGAAGTGGATGAAGTTGGCTGGTTTCCACTCTCCGACATTGTTGGTCTGCTTGCATATCCGGATGAGAAGAAGTTGATTGCTCGCACCAAAGCATCTGAGGTGGAGCAATGAAGAAATTCTCAGCGATCACTTTACTTTTTATCTTTCTTGGACTCTTTCTTCCACAAAGTGCGAGTGCAGCAATCCGCACCGTTGAACTCATAGAGAAACCACATCAACTTCTCGATGGAAGATTTATCGACGATGAACTTGCGACGCTGCTTACTCCAGAAGGTCGTTTAGGATCATTTGTCTACACACCGACTGTTACAAAAACTCGTTGGTTTATTGATGCAGCACTCCTTGATGAAGTTGCAGATATGGCAGATGGTTACGAATTAGCTAATAACGAAGATGGTGTTGGTGTTGAAGCTGCTGCAGCCTGGCTTGCACAACTTCGAATTGCAACGGCAGGTAGCACAATTATTCCAATTGCATATGGAAACCCAGATGTGCGTATAGCAAAGCGCCTTGCGCCAAGCGAGTTGACCTTCTATCAAAAGTATGGTGCGCAACGCGTTGCATTCCACTTAGGAAGATCAATTACTGAGGGTAAAGCAAGCTTTAAATCGACTGCCTCCAAGTTAAGTGGGCCAGACCGCAAGAATTACACCGTTAATCGCCAAGCTATCTCCAAACTCTCGACCGTTGTTGATGCTCCAGAGTTGGAACTCTTTCGTGCACGACTAGCAATCCTGCTCTCACCTTCAATTAATGGGCCCTCGGCAGAAGCTTTTGCGCAGAGCGCAGTTGATGGTGTTCTGCAACAACAAAACAAGTTACGCATTAACCCTGGAAAGTACGCACTTACATCTGAATCTGGAAAAGTCCCATTAACTCTTGTTAATGGGTTTACAACACCGGTGAAGGTAAATCTAATTTTCCGCGCCTCAAATATTCGAGTGATCGTTAGCGACATCCGAGCAATCACGCTAGATCCGCAATCTCGAACACAGATGGCGGTTCCTTACACTGTTGTCACTTCAGGTACTACTCAAGTCAATGCAGTGCTTACTAATACTGATGGAAAGTGGCTTGGTCCATCTTCTAAGCTGGCGCTGAGCATGACTTTGATTGATTCGCGAGTGGCGTGGTTTACAACAGGGGCTGCAGTTCTACTCTTTATTGGTGCAGGTGCACAGACTTATCGTCGGCTTAGAAAGGGGCGCAAGTGAAAAATAATGAACTCTTCCGCGCCTCTGGAATTATGGCGATCGGAACAATTCTCTCCCGCATCACTGGATTCTTCCGTGCGATTCTTGCTGTGGCTGTACTCGGTACCGCTCTTCTTGCCGATACTTATAACGTCGCAAATACAATGCCAAATATTCTCTACAACTTACTCGTTGGTGGAGCGCTCACTGCAATCTTTGTTCCGCAACTTGTTCGTTCTTTTCAAGATGAAGATGGTGGGCATGGTTTTGCTTCTCGTCTCGTGACAACGATTTCAGGAATACTTCTTTTACTCGTTCTTGTAGGGGTGATCTTTGCTCCTGCGCTCGTTCGTTTATACGCGCCAGAGTTTTCGACGCCAGGTTTTGAGACAGAGAACCAGATTGCTATTGCATTTACCCGATATTGCTTGCCGCAGATTTTCTTCCTTGGACTCTTCACAATGCTTGGTCAGGTAGCGAACTCCCGCGGATCCTTCGCGCCTTTGATGTGGGCACCAATAGCTAATAACCTCGTTGTGATCGCAGTCTTTGCTGGGGTTTTAGTACTACAAGAGTCACTGACTATTGGAACAATTACCGATTTCCAGATTCAACTTCTTGGATGGGGAACCACTCTGGGAATCGTTGTTCAGGCGCTTATTTTGATTCCAGTTGTTAAGAGATCTGGTATTCAACTTCGAATTAAGTTTGGTCTTCGCGGTCTTGGAAAGTCCTTCTCGCTAGCAGGCTGGACTCTGGTCTATGTCTTAATTTCACAACTTGGTTACTTGGTAACAGTTAACGTTGCAACTAGTGCTGCGGTGCGTAGCGCACAAGAGGGAATTACAACAGGTGTTGGTTTTACACCATTTACTAGCGCTTACTACATCATGTTATTACCGTATTCGATTGTCACAATTTCAATCGTAACCGCGCTACTTCCTCATCTATCTAAACTTGCTATCGAAGAAAATGTTGAGGAAGTCCGCAAACAACTTATTCGTGCAATCAAAATGGTTGGCGTCATTACAGTTCCAAGCAGCGTCGCCCTCTTCTTCTTTGGTCCGATGATGACTGAGGCGCTCTACTTTGGGATTTCTCTCGATGATTCTCGTTATATCGGACAGGTGCTCTCTGCGCTAAGTCTTGGTTTAGTCGCTTTCTCAATTAACTTGATTTTAATTCGTGGCTTTAACGCCTTTGAAGATACTCGCACACAGGTAATCTCGATCTTGATTATCAATATTATCTCTGTTGCTCTTTCTTATCTCTTCCTACATACCCTTGATAGCCAACAGGTAACTATTGGTCTTGGTGTTGCCTTCTCTGCCAGCTACATTGTTGGACTATTTATTACGCTCTCGCTGCTCAAAAAACACACAGGAAAGTTGGCTGTCTCTACCTTTGCCGGTCACCACTTCAAACTCTTCATAGCCTCTGTTCTTGCTATGGCGCCACTCTTTGCTCTGATGTACTTTCTTAAGTGGGAGAGCGCTGACTCATCAATTATTTTGAGAGCTATTCGCCTAACATTCATTTTGGCTGCAAGCGGTCTGCTCTATCTCCTCTTTGCAAAACTCTTTAAAATTGTCGAGATTGCAACTCTGGCTGAATTTGGCAGAGGGCTAATGAAGAAAAGAAAAGGTAGGCTGGAGCCATGATTCGTGATCTCGTTATTGTCGGTTCTGGCCCAGCTGGATATACAGCAGCTATCTACGCCTCGCGCGCCCAACTCAACCCTGTTCAATATGAGGGTTCTGTAACAGCAGGCGGTGCGTTGATGACAACAACCGAAGTTGAAAACTTTCCAGGTTTTGTTGATGGCGTTATGGGCCCAGTGCTTATGGAAGATATGCGCAAGCAGGCCGCACGATTTGGAACAGAACTCATCACAGATGATGTTGTTGAAATGGATTTAAAGGGCGATATCAAGACTGTGAAAGATGGCAGCGGAAATGTAGTTCAGGCACGCGCGGTAATTCTTGCCACCGGTTCTGCATATAAGCACATTGGTCTTGCAAATGAGGATCGTCTCTCTGGCCGCGGAGTTTCTTGGTGTGCAACTTGTGATGGTTTCTTCTTTAGAGATCAAACAATTGCTGTTGTTGGTGGTGGAGATTCAGCAGTAGAAGAGGCAACATTTTTAACAAAGTTTGCAAGTAAAGTGGTTTTGATTCATCGCCGCGATTCACTGCGTGCTTCAAAAATTATGGCAGATCGTGCGTTGAATAATCCAAAGATTGAAATGCTTTGGAATACAGAGGTTGTAGATATTCTCGGCGAAGATAAAGTCTCTGGATTATCACTAAAGAACACAGTCACTGGTGAACTTTCACAGCGCGACTTCACTGGTCTCTTTGTTGCAATCGGACACATTCCTCGTAGTGAATTACTTATCGGACAAATCGATCTTGATAATGAGGGTTATGTGAAGGTGGAAGGTCGCTCGACGCGCACAAATCTTCCTGGAGTCTTTGCATGTGGAGATCTCGTCGATCACACCTACCGTCAGGCGATTACAGCTGCAGGCTCAGGCTGCCAAGCTGCGTTAGACGCTGAAAAATTCCTCGCACACTAGTAAAGTAAAGTTTTACAAGAGATAAATCAGAGATATATAGGAGTAGTCATGGCAACGAGCAAAGTAACTGCAGCGAATTTTGATGAGGTAGTACTCAAGAGCAGTAAACCCGTCCTTGTAGATTTCTGGGCTGAGTGGTGTGGGCCATGCCGTGCAATTGGACCAATCCTTGAAGATATCTCAAATGAGCACGGCGAAAAGCTCAAGATCGTAAAGCTCAACACTGATGAAGAGTCCGCCATTGCAATCAAATATGGCGTTACATCAATCCCAATGCTCAATGTCTATGTCAACGGTGAAGTTGTTAAGACAATAATTGGTGCAAAGCCAAAGCCAGCTCTTCTTAAAGAGCTTGAAGCATTTATCTAAACCGTAAGGGTTTTTGTTAATGCATTCACAGCTTTCTCCTGATGAGATTCGATCTTTTCAGCAGGAGCGTGGATTAAATGTCACCGGTGTTTTAGATGTTGCTACCGAGCGCGCGCTCGAAGATGCTCGTTGGAAGCTAGGTGATCGCTCTCTCTATCTTCAATCATCTCCGCTAATGCATGGTGATGATGTCGCCGCGCTTCAATCACGGCTTACGGAGATGGGTTTTGATTGCGGTCGCGTCGATGGCATTTACGGAGAACGCACAGAGGGCGCGGTAAAGGATTTTCAAAAATCAGTAGGTGCAAAAGTAGATGGTCGATGTGGTCCAGAGACAATCATTGCCCTTATTCGGTTAACAAAGATTGTCTCTGGTGGTGTTCCATCGCAATTACGTGAAAGTGCGGCAGCGAGAACACGTGGTCCGGCACTTGCAAATAAAGTTATTGTTTTAGATCCGGGAAGCAATGGCGATGAAGCAGAAATCGTCTATGACATTGCAGTCCGTATTGAGGGACGTTTGCTAGCGCTCGGTGCCAGCGTCTTTCTCACTCGCGGTGCTAAGAATGCACCAAGTGAATCTGAGCGAATCGCATTTACAAATACTAATGCCACAGACTTGTTTATTTCGTTGCATACAGATACTCATAGCAATCCTAGCGCTCAAGGCGTCGCAACTTACTTTTATGGCAGTGATGCGCATGGTGTGCACTCAGTTGTGGGTGAACGATTTGCTTCACTGGTACAGCGAGAGATCTGCGCGCGTACAAATCTTCTCAACTGTCGAACACATGCAAAGACATGGGATGCACTCCGTCTTACAAAGGCGCCCTCTGTCCGCGTTGATTGTGGCTACTTAAGTAATGCACAAGATGCAAAGAATTTGGCTAACCCGGAATTTCGTGATGCGCTAGCCGAAGCCTTCATTATCGCGATTCAACGCCTTTACTTAGCGGCAGAAGATGATGCCAAGACAGGTACTTTGCGTATTTCAGATCTTCGTAGCGCTGGTATTCGCCGCTAAATAATTACCCCAGCACTCTAGGCAATGTGGGAGACTTCTCCCTATGTCTGAGGTGAATACGCGATTCCATACTGGTGCTCCGCAAAAGCTTGAAGAACGCTTTGCTGCCCGCGCCGCCGGAATGCTTCCGAGTGAGATTCGTTCACTCTTTGCGGTTGCCTCACGTCCAGAGATTGTTTCTCTCGCAGGTGGAATGCCAAATCTCTCCGCGCTACCGATGGATATGATGGCAAACGTTGTTAATGAATTGATTCTTACCAATGGTGCAGAAGCGCTGCAATATGGCAGCGGACAAGGTCATCCTAAACTTCGCGAATTGATTTGCGATGTGATGGCACTTGAAGGTATTCGCGCTAATCCCGATGACATTGTGGTGACTACTGGTTCACAGCAGGCGTTGGATTTGATCTCTCGAATCTTTATCGATCCGGGTGATGTTGTTTTGGTTGAAGCGCCTTCTTATGTAGGTGCACTGGGAACATTCCGCCAATACGAGGCAGCTGTTGTCCATGTTGAAATGGATCAAGATGGAATGGTTCCGCAATCACTTCGCGATGCCATCAAGGTCACTCGCGCAGCAGGGCGCAAAATTAAATTCCTGTATTTGATCCCGAATTACCAGAATCCAACAGGTGTGCTTCTGCCTGCAGAGCGACGCACAGAAATTCTCGCTATCTGCCGCGAAGAGGGAATCTTTGTTGTTGAAGATAACCCATATGGACTTCTTGGCTTTGATCGCCCATCGCCAAATGCGATGCGCGCTGAAGATTCTGAAAATGTCATCTATCTTGGATCGTTTTCAAAGACAATCGCATCTGGGCTACGTATTGGCTGGGCTCTTGTTCCGCAATCACTGAAAGATAAATTGGTTATTGCATCAGAATCTTCAATTCTCTGCCCATCAAATTTCACACAGTTAACAATTGCTAACTACCTCACCCACCAACCATGGCGTGATCAGATTGCAAGCTTTTGTGAGGTTTATAAAGTCCGCCGTGATGCAATGTTGGAATCACTTGCTGAGCACTTCCCATCAGAAGCTACCTGGACTAAGCCCGGCGGCGGCTTCTATGTCTGGGTAAATCTCCCACCTGAAATTGATACAAAGGCGATGATGCCTAAGGCAATTGTTGCCAAGGTTGCCTATGTTCCAGGAACAGCCTTTTACGCAGATGGTTTTGGATCATGGTCGATGCGACTTTCATATTGCCACCCAACACCAGAACGTATTCGTGAAGGTGTGAAGGCGTTAGGCCAGGTTGTAAAGCAGGAGATGTCGCGTCGAGGAACGGCGCTTAATTAACCTTCGATGAGATCGACGATGCGCTGGAGATCTTCACTTCCAGCGAATTCGATAGTGATCTTTCCTTTGCCTTTACCTTGCTCGATGGTGACGCGCGTATCTAAGTAATCACTCAAAAGTTCGGCGCTAGCAAGGGCCGTTCCTGAAATTCCTACCTTCGTCTTTGCCTTACCGCTCTTCTTGGCAGGGCCGGCAGTTGCCACAATCTCTTCTGTTGCACGAACACTTAAACCCTCTGCAACGATTCTGTTGGCAAGCTTTTCAATTTCTTTCTCATCACTTAATCCCAATAGTGCGCGGGCATGTCCTGCCGAGATAACTCCTGCAGCGACTTTACGTTGCACAGTTGGTGGAAGGTTAAGTAAGCGCAACATATTTGAAATCAAAGGACGTGATCGTCCTAGCTTTGTTGCTAACTCATCATGTGTGCAACCAAAATCTGAAAGCAAGCCAGCGTATGCCGCGGCTTCTTCTAGTGGGTTGAGTTGGCTTCTATGAATATTTTCAATGAGAGCTTCGCGCAGTAATTCATTATCTGGTGTTTGGCGAATAATGACAGGAATAGATTTAAGTCCAGCGGCTTTAGCGGCGCGGAAGCGACGCTCTCCCATAATTAATTCATAGCGACCTTCTGAGACTTTGCGAACTACAGGAGGTTGCAGTATTCCAATCTCTTTAATCGACGCGATTAATTCGTTAAGTGCATCTTCATCAAAGACTGTACGTGGTTGGCGTGGGTTTGGAGAAATAGAAGAGATAGGAACTTCATTCTGTTGTGCAACTTCGGTATCTCCAACAGTGAGTGAAGTAGGAATCAAAGAATCTAAATTTGTTCCGAGTCCCCCGCGTTTTGCACTCATGCGCTCTCTCCATCTTTCTTGTAATGAATGCTGACAACATTTGAATCAAAGTTCTCATCTTTTGCTTTACCTCGCTCTGCGATCTCTCGCGCAACTTGCATATATGCAATTGCTCCCGGTGAAAGCGGGTCATATGTCATTACTGTTTGGCTATAGGAAGGCGCTTCAGATACACGTACCGCGCGAGGGATAGGAATATCAATAAGTTCGTTTGGAAAGTGTGATCGAACATTTGCTGCAACATCATTTGCCAGGCGTGTTCGTCCATCAAACATTGTCAGGATAATTGTTGAAAGATTCAACGCTGGATTTAGTCGCTTCTTTACAACACCATATGTTTCAAGGAGTTGTGATAAACCTTCAAGCGCGTAGTACTCAGCTTGAATTGGAATAAGTAACTCTTTCGCTGCTGCAAATGCGTTAACAGTTAATAGACCAAGTGATGGTGGGCAATCGATAAATATGTAGTCATAGTTAACGCTAATTGTTTCTAGCGCTTCCTTTAACTGCAGTTCGCGTGCAACCATTGAAACTAAATTAATTTCAGCATTTGCTAAAGATGTATTTGATGAGATGCAATCTAAAGAAGGAAAGCCGGCAACTTTCTGCACCACTGTTGAGATTTCGTGGCTACCCATAAGCACTTCATAGATGCCGGCGTTATCACGATGAGGAACACCTAAAGCTGTGCTGGCATTGCCTTGTGGATCTAAATCAATAACAAGGACGCGAAGCCCACCCATAGAAAGGGCGGCTGCGATATTGACTGTTGTGGTCGTCTTGCCGACCCCACCCTTCTGGTTGGCAACGGTGAAGATTCGGGTTGAGGCTGGTTTTGCCATCGCCTCCTTGAGGCGGCGAACGCCAACTACCTTCGGTGACGAAGCCGGCGTTGTTTCACGTGAATCATCAACGCTCTGGCTCATTGGCCTATCTAAGCACCCTTTTTAATGGCGACAATGCGCCCAAGGCCAATTCCCTCCAAAGTGATCTCGTGGAGCGTTGCTCCCTTGACCCCTTCCATCTCTGCTGAGGCGGATTCGCCCTTCATTGCCAGGAGGCTGCCGCCGGTTTTAACCATATGCCAGCTCATCTTCTTCAACTTCTCTAAGGGAGCCACTGCGCGGGCGGTGACAAAGTCTGCCGATTTCTTCACATCCTGTGCTCGGCCGCGGAGTACCTCGATATTGAGGCCTTCGACTGCCTCGTTGAGGAAGGCGACCCGACGCTCAAGAGGCTCAATGAGCGTGACAGAGAGGTCAGGTCTAGCGAGTGCAATCACAATTCCTGGTAAGCCCGCCCCAGATCCGATATCAAAAAGGGATGCCCCTTGCGGTAGAAGTTGGGTGACGGGTAGGCAGTTAAAGATGTGGCGCTCCCAGATGCGCTCGCCTTCGCGGGGGCCAATGAGCCCCCTTTCGATCCCTGCGGTGGTGAGAAAGTGGGCATAGGCAGCGATCTCATCGAGGCGCTCTGGAAAATAGCGCTCGATCAGTGTTTCACGGGAAACATCACTCGCCGACATGGGTGAATAGGTGTTTACGCTGGATAGATAACTACATAGCGACGTGGATCTTCGCCATCAGATTCGCTGCTTAGCCCCAAATCCTGGATCGTGTCGTGGATGATCTTGCGCTCAAAGGCGTTCATAGGCTCAAGTTTGATCGCGTTACCAGTAGTGGTCGCCTCTTCTGCCTTCTCTTTGGCTAGAGCGGTGAGCTCTTTGCGACGGTTGGCACGGAAGTTATCGATATCGAGCATCAAACGGCTGCGATCTCCGGTGGCGGTCTGGACGGCTAGACGGGTGAGCTCCTGGATTGAATCGAGGACCTCCCCTTCCTTGCCTACGAGGTGGCCGAGCTTTCCGCCGGCGATAGCCAGTGATGCGCGTCCGTTTTCGACATCGATATCGATATCTCCATCGAGATCTGCGATATCAAGGAGGCCTTCGAGGTAGTCAGCGGCGATATCGCCCTCTTCCTCGAGTTTTGCCACAGTCTTCTGTGGCTTTTGCGCTTCAGTGGCCTCAGTCGCTTCAACTTCTGTCTCAATTACAGCTGTCTCGTTCTCTGACATCTCTACTCCTAGGTTAATTAATCCCTTTTAATGGGATTTAATGCTAATTGTCCGAATTACTTCTTCTTCTTTTTCTTCTTTTTAGGTTGTTCGCGCTGACCTTTAACCTCTTCAGCTGTTGGCGTCGACGGATCGCTTGGATCTGGCTCGACTACCCCACTCTTCTTCGCTCTCTTTCGCTCCAACTCTTCAAAGGCTGGTGAGCCTGGCGTTGGGTTCCTCTTAATGACGTAGTACTGCTGTCCCCATGTCCAGAAGTTTGTTGTCGACCAATAAATCAATACACCGACTGGGAAGTTAACGCCGGAGATTGCAAAAATAACTGGGAATAAATACAACATGATTTTCTGCTGCTGCAACATCATATTGTTGCTTGCATCCATCTTTGGCATTCCCTTTGTCATCAACTGACGCTGGGTTGTAAACGTTGTTGCTGACATAACAAAGATAAGCAATACGGTGACGAGTTTTACCTTCATATCATCGCTACCCAAGAATGTCTCAGAGATTTTTGCTCCGAAGAATTTAGCTTGCGCAGCGCTCTCTAAGTAATCACCTTTAAGAAATCCTCGAGCGATCGGTGCAGGAACTCCCGCATCAGTCTTTGCAGCAATTCCGTTGAGCACAGTGAAGAGTGCGAAGAAGATTGGTGCTTGGGCAAGAATTGGGAAACATGATGCGAGTGGGTTTGTCTTATGCTCTTTATAGAGCTTCATCATCTCTTCTGATTGCTTCTGGCGATCATCTTTATACTTCTTTTGAATCTCCTTCATATGTGGCTGAAGGGCGGTAAGTGCACGCTGGCTCTTAATCTGCTTTACAAAGAGTGGGATCAAAACAATACGGATAATCACTACAAGACCCATGATCGAT
>JACCDG010963107.1_pt1 | contig 10589 bp, 3 predicted proteins | sample 7442471 | NCBI WGS metagenome assembly JACCDG01 (sample SAMN15323444, study PRJNA562643) | freshwater metagenome | isolation source: river surface water | place: USA:Blue River Watershed | collected 2017-08-17 | reverse complement strand
CGTCTGCCTGAGCCACCACCTGCACCAGCACCAAATAAGTAAACTTCAACCAACTTGGCATTGGCAGGCTTGGTCCATACGCCACTGGCTGTAAATACTTGAATGTCAGCAGAAGAACCTCCTGATGCTGCTATGTCTACGCCGTTTACCTTCATTGTGATTAATACTAGTGTGTTTTTGTAATGTTATGCTTGGGGACCCTGCGGTTGATTCCATGCAGGTGTAAGCGTTGTTGTCACAGGATTGATTTGCAAATTGATGTTTTGCTCAAGTGACGCTGTCATAGATTCTACATCCAGTTCAGATTCTAACCATCCAATTACTTGCTCTTCTGTGAGTTCTTCAAATGGGGTGAATGTGAGCGGGTCAGGTGTTCCTACTGCAGTGCAGCCGTATTGCTCTGCATGATAAGTGACACCTTCATGTTCTTCTATACCCTTAAATCTCCAATGTACATTGGTGACAACATTTGTCATACCGTTTTCCTGGACTTTACAGTCCATTGCAGAAATTATCCAATTAGTTTGCATCTTTTACAGGTTTGAGATTAGGAGCTTGTGTTTCCTGCTGTACAGGTTGTAAAGTCTGAAGTGCAGATAAAATAGTTGAGACGTCCTGTAAGTTGAACGCTCCTTTTGTTGTTGCCAGGTTAATAGCATCTACTATTACCTGATGTGCTTGTTCTTGTGTCATCATAGGTTTTTGAATTTATGTTGTACAAATATAAAAAAATGTTGTAGATGTTTTGCATAAACCTCTACATTATAGTTCTACCCAGGTAGGATCTGGTTTGAAGTATACTGTGGTATCATCACCGGAACATTTCCAGTTGTAACCAATTACTCTGACACAAGCTCCTGTGCTGGTAGGTGCATTTTGTGTTACGTTTCCGTCTGTTGCTGATACATAAACTGGCAGTCCTGCAGTAGAAGTAGTAGACTGGTCGTGGTAAGTTGTGTTGTAGAATCCTTCCAGTAATATCGCAAGGTCTGAAGTACCGCTATTAAGTGCAATACCCAGCATACCGGTGGACTTAGAAAGACTACTTGCGTCTGCCAGTGCCCACTGATCATCAGTGCTGGTTCTGTAAAGAAGCTGACCTGATGTTACAGAAGTTGTGGCAACTTGGGCTACTACTACTGTACCGTTGAAGTGCGCGTTGCCTGTGACACTGTTCCAATCTGCGGTAATTCTTGAGCCGTCCATTACTGAACTGACCCCTTCTCTCATGGTTCTATCAGAAGAAATACTGTCCTGAGGTGTACGTCCCGCACTAAAAGTCTGTGTGCTAGAATTCCATGTGAGGGCTGCATTGCCTCCAAAAATATCCTGAGTAAAGTTTCCTGTACCTACTACGTCTAATGCACAGAATGGAGTGGATGTACCAATACCTATTTTACCACCAGTAATCCTCATTCTCTCAGCAGCAAACTCTCCAAAGACAATTGATCCATTGTCACTATATATAGAAGCTACAGATTGTCCTGATCTGTGAAATACTAAAGCAGCGGTTAGACTACTTTCTGCCCTTAATTCTAAAGTAGCATTATCCCAATTTGGAGTTCCTGATACACCTCTATTTACTGTTAACTTATTACCAAAAGTATTACTAGTTCCTACGCCTAAATTACCATTTCCTGTAAGCCACATGGCGTCCTTCATGGTATAAGGTGTGCCACCATTTGCATTAAAAGATTGGAATACTAAACCACCAGCGTAAGGCTGATAACCAGGATCATTGTAACCGTAAATGGCACCTCCTATGTCAGAGTTATTTGTCTGAGCTAAGAATAATTTACCTGCTGAGGTTATAGAAGCACTGTGGAATATAGATGTGCTTCCAACGCCAATTGTTCCTGCAAAATACGTAAGGTTACTTGTACCTCCATTTATTTGCAAATAGGTCCCTATATCATTGGTCAATACACCGCGTATTCTGACAGCACCTTCAAAATATGAACCGCCTGACGCAGCTGCATAAAGATAACCTGCTCCATTCACTGTTAACCCAGCACCATCTCCAGCAATATAAGTGCTGTTGCTGCTATAAGGATAATACCTTGCAGCACCTACCCATCCGTTAACTTCTAATTGGTAACCTGGTGTAGTTGTACCTATTCCTACATTACCATTGCCAAGTATTACAACCTTTGAGGCGTTTCCATAATCATTGAACTTAGCAATAAAAGATCCTGAACCATAGTCACCTCCATTTACCTCAAGACCTATTCCACCATCAGTTCTGTAACCAATGAATCCTCCATTAGCGTAGATGTTACCAATGACGCTTAATTTTTGAGAAGGTGATGAAGTACCAATGCCAACATTACCAGCAGCAGTAATACGCATTATTTCAGTACCTTGTGTACCAAAAAGCAAATGCTCGGATGCACCGTATTGAACAAAAAATGTGTTCTTTCCGCTAAACTCAAAACGGTTATAAGTACCATCCCAGTGTCCAATGTGCATTACACCTGTACCATCCGTAATTCTAAATGACTCTGTGTAAGTAGAACTTGAAGTCTGAAGAGTAAGCTTGGCGGATGGCGTAATTGTACCAATACCAACTTTACCTCCACCATAAGCTAAGAACAGATTGTTGTAAGCACCTATGTATGTGTGAGAATTAGGGTCATTTGCCAGAAAAAGGTTGGCCGAATCTATATAACCAATGCTTGATGTCCTGTTATATGTGGTGTCTGTAATTGTAAATACGGCAGTAGCATCACTAATGTGCAGCTTAGAAGCAGGACTGGTAGTTCCAATACCAAGTCTTCCGCCACCTGTAAGTCGCATCAGCTCAGAGTAGCTGAGCGAAGCATAAGCTGAAGCAGATGCTGCATAGTCAAATGTCAGGTCTGGTGTTACATCCCTATCGTTGCGTATTCTATAAGCAGAAGAAGTGCTGACACCTGTATGTGCTACAAGTTCTAATTTAGCTCCACCATTTGCAGTAGAGGATCCTAAATATGCACCATCAAAATTGTAAGTACCTCTTACACGCAATGCTTTTAATGAACCTGAGGCGCCAATGTCAACTAGCTGTTTAGGATTATTATTACCAATACCCATCATACCTCCAGTGATTCTTGCGAACTCTGTACCGTTTTGGTAAATGGCTAAAGGTTGCAATGCACCATGTGATCCAAAAATGTCTACACCACCTGATTCATAAGCTCTCAAAGATTGAGCTGAGCCTATGTAAACACCGCCAATAGCGTGCGTTGCACCCTGAATGGTAGCTTGAAAACCAGGAGTTGGTGATGTTGTTCCAACTGAAATAGACCCAGCATATGCAGTACCAGAAACTCTTGAAGTTCCTGATATATCTAAAGTATAAGAAGGAGAAGTGTTGTTGATACCTACATTGGTACCATTGTCATATATCAAACCTGTACCCAAAGTAGATGCGCTTAACCATTTTGCCAGATAGTTGGTAGCACCTGTACCTGTTACAGGATTAGTAAGCACTGACTGATAGATTGGAATATTCAGCGCACCTGTGCCGCTGTTATAAGTAGCAGCACCTGAAGTTCCTGTTGTGGTAAGCGTGATAACTCCGGTAGAACCCTGGATACCTGTAGGTCCCTGTATTCCTGTTGTACCCTGAATCCCTTGTATACCTTGAGCACCAGTAGTACCAATACTTCCTTGAATTCCAGTTGCTCCCTGAGATCCTGTTGTACCGGTGGTTCCCTGTCTTCCCTGAACTCCCTGAATTCCCTGAACCCCTTGAGCTCCAGTCAGACCTGTAGAACCCTGAATACCAGTAGCACCTTGACTACCAGTAGATCCTGTTGCACCCTGACTTCCCGTAGTTCCAGTGGCACCCTGTGCACCTACCGCTCCTTGAGAACCTGTAGATCCAGTAGTACCTTGGGCACCGGTAAGTCCAGTAGCGCCCTGCGAACCAGTTGCGCCTTGGCTTCCTGTAAGTCCAGTGGATCCTGTAGCCCCTTGAGACCCTGTGGCCCCCTGGGACCCTGTAGTACCCTGGCTTCCCGTAAGACCGATAAGTCCTTGGATACCCTGTACTCCTTGAGATCCAGTAGCACCGGTTGTTCCCTGCGCTCCAGTAGATCCCTGAATTCCAGTTATACCCTGAGTGCCCTGAGCTCCAGTGGTTCCTGTGCTGCCCTGGCTTCCCACAGCGCCTTGTGATCCTGTAGAACCAACAGCACCCTGTGAGCCGGTCGCACCTACTGAGCCTTGAGAACCAGTAATTCCCTGTATGCCTTGCAATCCCTGGTTTCCTTGAACACCTTGTGAGCCAACGGCTCCTTGTATTCCAGTAGCTCCTTGTGATCCGGTAGTACCAATAGCTCCCTGGCTACCAGTAATGCCTTGAATTCCTTGTATGCCCTGGACTCCTTGTGCTCCAGTCAAACCAGTTGCACCTTGAGAACCCGTGGTACCAGTTGATCCCTGACTACCTGTTGCTCCTTGTGCACCTGTTGATCCTGTAATACCCTGGCTACCAGTAGCGCCAACAGAACCTTGTGATCCCGTTGAGCCCTGTATACCCTGATTACCAACAAATCCCTGGATTCCTTGAATGCCCTGCAGACCTTGAATTCCTGTCAGACCCTGGATACCCTGTAGTCCAGTTAATCCCTGGATGCCAGTAATACCCTGAACTCCCTGCAAGCCAGTGAGTCCCTGTAGTCCTTGCGCACCTGTGGTTCCCTGTACACCTTGAGGACCTGTAATGTTTCCTACATCGTCCCACTCAGTGCCATCCCAGACCCAGAGATGTCCTGTGTCAGTTGTTATATATCCGTCACCAATGTTCCCAGAATATGAATTAGGGTAACCTGGTAGATTTGTACTTGTTGTTACACTGCCAATCAGTGTCACAGAGTTTCCTGAAGTACCTTGAGAACCTGTCTGGCCCTGTACTCCCTGGATACCTTGTATTCCTTGCAGTCCCTGTAGGCCCTGAAGGCCCGTTTGGCCCTGACTTCCTGTAATACCTTGCGTGCCCTGTGTGCCTTGCGTACCCTGAAGACCCGTGATCCCTTGTGTTCCCTGGGCACCAGTATCACCTGTGATACCCTGTGTTCCCTGAGAACCGTTTAGTCCTGCAGTTCCCTGTGCACCAACAGCGCCCTGGGCTCCTGTACTACCAGTCGTTCCCTGTGAACCAGTAAGACCAGTTGTTCCTTGTCTACCCTGAATACCCTGAGACCCCGTAGTTCCTTGTGTACCTTGGACTCCTTGGACGCCTTGTATACCTTGGATTCCCTGTAAGCCGGTTACGCCTTGTAAGCCTTCAGCACCCTGGGCACCCGTCACACCTTGCTGGCCAGTTGTACCCTGTGCACCAGTAATACCCTGGATTCCCTGAATACCCTGGTCACCAGTGAGACCTGTGGTCCCTTGTGCGCCAATAGCTCCCTGAGCACCCGTAGAACCGGTGATACCCTGAGATCCTGTGGCACCAGTCTGACCCTGGCTGCCAGTACTACCTTGAGATCCGGTGATTCCCTGGATCCCTTGGGTTCCCTGTAGTCCTTCAGTTCCCTGAATTCCCTGTAAACCTTGAACACCCTGTAGTCCGGTTTCACCCTGAATGCCTTGTGTTCCTTGCAAGCCTTGTACTCCCTGGAGTCCTTCAAGACCTTGTGTGCCTTGAATACCCTGGGTGCCTTGCACGCCTTGCATTCCTTCTGCACCTTGTGCTCCGGTGATACCCTGTGAACCAGTAGAACCTATGGCGCCTTGAGCACCTGTGTTTCCAGTTATACCCTGCAAACCAGTAGTTCCCTGCGCACCGGTGCTACCAATGGCTCCCTGAGAACCAGTATTACCTACAGCTCCCTGTAAGCCTTGTTCTCCCTGAACACCCTGGATGCCCTGAATTCCTTCAGTACCCTGGATGCCTTGGATACCCTGTATACCTTGTGGTCCTACAAAACTGTAAGGAGCCCAGTATACACCAATAGCCCCTCCTGTGGGAGGAAGTGCATCGTTATTGGCAAGACAGATAAAGTATTCACCATTATATTCAATGATCTCACCAGCCAGATATTGGTTGGCAAATGCCCTGCGCGGGTCATATTTAAAACCAGGGAAACCTATTTCACCAATAGTTCCCTGTATACCTTGAATGCCTGTTTCACCCTGTACACCCTGAAGACCTTCCAGTCCCTGTGTACCTTGAATTCCCTGAATTCCATCAGCTCCCTGTATACCGGTAATTCCCTGCACACCCTGCATTCCTTGTGTACCCTGAACGCCCTGTGTACCCTGAGGACCTGTTGTGGCCTGGGCATACGTCATCTTGTTTGTGAGAGGGTCGTAGAATACGTTATAAGGCGTAGAGTTAACCTGCAGCGGTTCTATGGTAGTATTTAAAATCAGAAACCCGCCGGAGTAGGTGGCAGTGCCGTTTACAAAACCTGCCAGCTTTAAGCGAAGCAGTGTGCGCTGGATCTTCTCAATGCTGGTAAATACCGTGTCATTGTTGGTGACAATAACAGCAGGACCATTAGAGTCAAAGTTGTCCAGCGGGCGATCCAGTACCAGGTCTTTCTCAGGACCTGTTGCATGTAATACCTTTGTGTAACCTGCACGCAGATAGATCTTTGCAAATTGTTGCATAGGAGACTCCGGCGTCTGGGACAACAGAGGTAATTCAATAGGTACTAGAAACTTACTACTCATGACAGGTGATAAAAACGAGGCTGGATGCTCTCTCTAATAATTTACAAAAAATCTGGCAGAAGACCTCAGAACTGAAGCGGATTATTGGTTCCGCTTCAGCTGATCAATAGTGTAGTTAGGATTCACCAGGTTGCGGAAGTTCTTCAGACCTGTAAGGTCCATCAAGTCTTTGTTCAACTTGGCATCGCCTTTTTCATATGCGCCCTGCTTGCGGGTGTAGAATGCATCCTTCCAGATCTCCTGGTAGTACTCGCTGTCAAACATTGGATCAGGCTCCTCCCCGCCGTTCATGGCCATGGCAAGACCATAGCTCCAGGCATGGTTACCTGCTTTTTGCAGCGCGGTAAATTCTCGCACCAGCGGGATACCTGTTGTAAAGTTCTTGATGTATTCTTGAGATCCTCCACCTACAGGGAACATGGAGAGTGTCTCCCCTTTCACACCCCACAGGATACGGATTGCGTTACCTTCCAGGAAGCTGAGCTCTTCGTCATCTTCATCTTTTCTTCTCACATAGCTGAGCGCCATCATGCTGAGCATACCAAAGATGGCCATCACCAGTGCATCTCTGCGGGCCTGTGCCACCTTGCGGGTGTAGAAATCACCCATCTGGTTTTTGTTCATCTTGCTAAGGCGCTTGCTGCCTACCAAAAAATGCTTGGCTACTTCACCAGGACCATAGAATTTCCAGGCTTCAGCAACTGCTCTCCAGTAACCAAGTGCTACTTCACCTGCTTCCCAGTTAGGACGCAGGAAACCAAAGCGGTTGAGTAGCTGTGGTACCAGGTATTTACGGAAGAACATCACCAGCTTACCAAGGATCGTCTCCTCAAGTTTTGTCTGGTCAGCCTTGGCGTAGTTACCTTGCGCTCTACGCATCTCTGAGTAGATCGTATTACGCACGCGGTTCTCATCTTCTACAGAGTATTCTACATCATCCCTGCGGGCAAGCTGTCCTTGTGAGTTCTTGTAGTAGATCTCATGTACAGGGACGGTCATGTCTGTACCGTCTGCGTTTTTCTTGTACACTTTCTCACCATTAGCGTCCAGTTCAAATACACGGTAACGCTTATGGTTCATGACAGCGTACATGACAGATACTGCAATCTCAGTGTCGCCCTTGTCTTGCAGCATGAATCCAAGTTCTGAGATGTTGGATAACTTGTTTTTGACACGGCGTGATTTGGATCCTGTGATCTCAGTAGTATACTTCATGAAGTCTTTCTGTGCAGGATTGAAGAAACGGTACAGTAGTGTACTGTCGCTTACATCATCTACACGACCCCAGTCTTTAAAGTAGTTGGCCAAAAATCCATCAGGACCATACACCTTTTTCTTAGCCCACATGTAGTCAGCACGCGTGTACTGGTCAGAGGCAAGGCCACCGGCACCAATAAATGCCTGCACGTTACCAGAGATGTAGTTCTTTGCCTGGTTAGCCACGTCAAATCCGATGCGTACAAATGATGTATACGCAAGTACAGCGTTGACACGCTTGGTAAGTTTTCTGTTGGCAGCGTTAGGATCTTCAGCCTGACCGTATGCATGCTTTCTGCGCTCAAACTTGAGCATAGAGATCACACCTTCCAGCTGCTTACGTCTGTCCTCCATGTTGACCGGAGTACGTTTGCCTGTGGCAGGATCTACGCTCTCAAATCTTTTGTTGGTCTTGATATCCTCCTGGAGTTTTGCCAGCTGGAGTTCAAGGTAGTCAATGATGGTATCTGCTTTAGGAGCCACTTCCTGCATGGCAATGTTGAAGTTTGCTTCAGTAGCATATTTCATCATGGCGCCAATAGCGTCCTTGGTCTGCAGGTGCTCCGGTAATTGTTCTGTAAAACGGTGACGCAGCTTACCGCTCATGTCACCAAATGTGTTGTCACTGTAATCCTGGAAGCTGTCTACCTTCAAACTCTTGTCCAGGAACTTCTGCCACTCACTGTTCAGTGATCCCAGCATTCCTTTGTTGACAATGTTCTCAATGGTGCTGGCAGCAAACCCTGGTACCTTGTAACCGATCTTGGTTCCCTCCACACGCTTCTGCAGATCAAAGTGCATCTTCATCATGGAGTTGTAAAAGCTCATGACCTCAGGCTTGTTCATCAGCGCTCTGTACTTCTGGTTTACGTTGGCGCTTGCTTCCATGCCTGGTGTGATCACGTAGTTCCCATTGCTATCCTGTTGGATTGCTTTTGGCATAGGAATACCATCAGGGCTTTTCAGGAAGTCAGGATTGTACGCTGATTCTTTCAGACGCTTGATCTTGTATTTAGGATGCGGGAGCGTTTCCATGTACTGCTCACGTACACCATCAGATGGTACAGACTCGTAGTTAAAACTCTTAGGGTCTTTTTCTGTAGCAGCGTTCCAGCCAGTAAGAATACTTCTGTACTTGTTGTTATGGAACTTGTTGTACCACGCTTCAAATTCTTTTTCATAAGTGGCAAAATCTGCAGTAGCCAAACGCTCCTCTGTACGCGCTTTATCTATCACGTCCTTAGGATCATTGTTGAACTCTGCACGCTCAGCTCTTGCCTGCGCCTCAATCATTTCACGGTGTGCACGAAGCAAGGCTTTGTGTTTACTGTTGAAGGTATCAAGATACGCTTCAGAGATCTCCAGCTTTTTGAGTTTGTTGCTGCGTTGTTTAATCGCACGGAGCTCTTCTATCTGCCACTCAGTAAGTATGCTTCTTTGCTTGGACTTGGACTCTGCGATCTCCTCCAACTGTGCATCAATGGCGTCCAGTCTTGACACTTCATCATCACTTAAGAACTGTGGCTGAATTTTGCCACCGTCTTTGTGCGGACGAAGAATAGCCCTGCGCTCTTCATAGAGCTGTGCTACATCAGGATCCTGCTGGAAGATTGCTGCACGGCGTTCTGATAGATCTGCCAGTTCCTCAAACCAGTTGAGTGACTGCAAGTCTTTACGCATCACCACTTCTGTAAGGCTGTCATCTTCATTGGCCCAGGCTTCTGGTCCTGCGATCTTTACAGCCCCGCCTTCACGCGCTTCAATGACCACGTGCACTTCGTTGTTGTACATCACGCGCTGACCAAACTCCAGGTTCTCTGGCAGCTCTGGTCTGGCCGTTGGTCTGATAACCTCGTTATCTTTCTTCCACTTCTCCCACAGCTCCGGGTGCTCAACCTGGAATCTATCACGTGCGTTGTTACGCATACGCTCATAGAAAGCTGTGTTGGTGTCAAACTCGTACATGCTGTTGAACTCCTCAATGTACTTGGCGTACTCAGGGTTCATCTCTTTGGCTTTGTCACGCAGCACGCGGATCTCGTCTTCAATTTCCTTGATGCGGTTGAAGTCCTCCTCTGTGAGTAATACTTCATTACCACGCCCTACCTGGTAGGTGATGGTCTCCATCTCCAGGTACTTCATCTGCAGCTCATTGCGGATCTCCTCCGGCATGGCCAGCTGCAAGCGGTACCAGTTGTCGTTATATGGTAGGTGACAGTTATCCAACTGCCACTGCATTTGTTGCTTGATAAGGGACTCTTTTTCTTTTACCAGCTGCATGTATGCTTCTTCAGCTGCAGGTCCTTCTGGTGTTTTGAATAACTCGTTACGCTTGATCTTGGCGTCACGGATCTGGTTTTCCAGTTCACGTCTCTTAGTAAAGAACTCACGGTAGGTGTTACCATATTCTTCACTGTAAGGGATCACGTAATAGAGCTGCTCGCGGTCTTCCATTTCCCCTGTACGCGGATTGTAAGCTTTGATGGTGCGTGTTTCACTGACCATCTCATTGAGCTGTTCTACAGTGTACTGCTTGAGAAGAGCGTCACGCTGACGGTCAAACTGCATCGCAGCAAAGCTGTTCTGGATTGCCATACGTGCAGAGGCTTCTGCATTTTTGTACAGCATGGTAAAGGTTGCGATCAGCGGGTCTGAGTTGGACGCTG
>JACCDG012068520.1_pt1 | contig 10590 bp, 8 predicted proteins | sample 7442471 | NCBI WGS metagenome assembly JACCDG01 (sample SAMN15323444, study PRJNA562643) | freshwater metagenome | isolation source: river surface water | place: USA:Blue River Watershed | collected 2017-08-17 | reverse complement strand
GCAGGATAACGGCGGTGGCGGCGGCGCCATAGGCGAATAATTTCATCGTGCCTGCAAAAGTCTTGCGGGCGTTGTGCAGATAGGGATCGTTGCTGTTGCTGGGCATTTGGGCCATGGGATTCTCCGGGGGTTGGGGTAGTGGGGATTGGGGTAGTGGGGTAATAGAAAGTTTAAAATTGTCATCCCGACAGAGCGTCAGCGACGAGGGATCGCCAGACATTAATTTTTTGGCGATTCCTCACATGCGTTCGGAATGACAATAATTTTCCATTACCCCATATCCCATTACCCTATTCTTTTACCAAAACCTTATCCCCTGTCACCTGTAATTTTCCGTCGGCGAATAAGGCAAGCGCCTTGGGATAGATTTCATGTTCCAGTTTCAAAACGCGTTCGGATAGGCTTTGTTCCGTGTCGTCGGGCAATACAGGGCAGGAGGCTTGCAGGATGACCGGCCCCGCATCCATTTCCGGCACGACGAAATGCACGCTGCAGCCATGTTGTTTTTCCCCCGCATCAAGCACGCGGCGATGCGTGTCGGTGCCTTTGTAATCCGGCAAAAGCGACGGGTGAATATTCAAGATTTTATTCGGCCATTTATGCACGAATTCCGCCGATAAAATACGCATGAATCCGGCAAGGCAAATGGCGTCGATTTTGTGTTCGATCAAAATGGCATGCAGCGCGGCGTCATATTCTTCGCGGTTCGCAAAGCCTTTTTGCGGCAGAATGGCGGTGGGTATGCCGTGATTTTTAGCGGTTTCAAGACCCTTTGCATCCACCTTGTTGGATAGCACCAAAGCTATTTGAATACCGGGAATAGCCGCCTTGACCAGCGCCTGCATATTGCTGCCACGGCCGGAGATGAGGATGGCAATTCGTTTTATCACAAGTAGACCGTAGGCAGTAGACCGTAAACGGAAAAGCTAAGCGGCATTTTTTGCCCTTGCATTTTGGCGTAAATTATAAAGCATTCCTGCGATTTTATGATAGTCATCTTTTAGATCCATAAACTGAGCAGGTTGAATATAGTTAAGATCTTTACAAAAATCCAACCATACCTGTATTTCATCGCAGCTGCCTATAGCCATGCTCAAGAATCTTTTGAACTCTGGAATAGAAGAACTGCTTTTACCAAAACCTTCTGCAATATTGGCGCATATTGCTCTGCTGCCACGGCGCATTTGATCTGCCAGACTATATAGTTCAAATTTGGGAAATTCGGCGGAAATATGATGAATCTTTAATGCCGCAGCATAAGACAATTCATAAACACGCAAATCCTTGTAACTTCTGACAACCTTGTTCATCTCCGTCTACGGTTTACCGTCTACAGTATACTTTTAAATCCAAGATGTTTCCAAATTCAGCAAATCGACCGAACGGCCGCTTTCCGGGCGGCTAATGATGCGGCCGATTTTAAAGGCCTTTTCCCCCGATTGCGCAAGGCTTTTTAGAACGTCATCCGCCAATTCCGGCGAGACGACCGCCATCATGCCGATGCCGCAATTAAAGGTGCGCGCCATTTCTTCTTTCGGCACGCCGCCCGATTTCATGATCCAGGAAAATACGCCCGGCAACTGCCAAGAACGCAAATCTATTTCGGCGCAAGCGTTGTTCGGCAGCACACGCGGAATATTTTCCAAAAGCCCGCCGCCGGTGATATGCGCCAGGCCTTTAAGTTTCTTTTGCCGCACCAAGGGCAGCACGCTTGCGACGTAAATCCGCGTCGGCGTCAACAACGCTTCGCCCAAAGACATGTCCTGGGCGAATGGCGCTGTGCCCTGATAATCGAACCCGATATCGCTGACCACCTTGCGCACCAGCGAGAATCCGTTGGAATGAACGCCGTCCGACGCAAGGCCGATGATGATATCGCCGGGGACTATGCCGCTGCCGCTTAGCACCATATCGCGTTCGACCGCGCCAACCGCAAAGCCCGCGAGATCGTAATCCTCGGTCGAATACATGCCGGGCATTTCCGCCGTTTCACCGCCCACAAGGGCGCAGCCCGCGATGCGGCATCCGGCCGCGATGCCCGCGATGACTTCGCGGGCGATGGCGACGTCAAGACGGCCCGTCGCGTAATAATCCAAAAAGATCAAAGGTTCCGCGCCCTGCACGATCAGATCGTTGACGCACATGGCGACAAGGTCGATGCCGATGGTGTCGTGCTTGTTGCTTTCAATGGCGACCTTTAGTTTTGTGCCGACGCCGTCAGTGGTGGAAACCAAAAGCGGGTCTTTATACCCCGCGCCGCGCAGGTCGAAAATCGCGCCGAATCCGCCCAAAGAGCCGTCCGCGCCGGGCCTTGCCGTCGCTCGGGCAAGGGGCTTGATGACTTCGACAAGGGTGTTGCCCGCGTCGATATCGACCCCGGCCTGTTTATAGGTTCTTTTTACGCTTGTGGACATGGTTTAACCGCTTTTGCTGTCTATAAGTTCTATAAGTAAAGTAATAGTCAGGGCTGTTTTATCATGTTATACCAAAAAGAAAAGAGATTATGCCATGTCTTTCCTGCTCAAATTCGTACAAAAGCTGATTTTGGCCTGTCTGCTGTGGGGCGTTTTTGCCGCGCCGTCCTGGGCGCAGGATATGACCCAAGCCTATAAGGTTTCCGGGATTCAGTCTTTTGAAACCGCAGACAATCTGGAACAGGCCAAAAAACAAGCGATGGAAAAGGCGCGCCTTACGGCGGCCACAAGCTTGCTAAAACGCCTGACGGCCGACCAGCATCATGCCGAAATCGCCGCGATGTCGGAAAATCTTCCCTTGGGGAAATGGTTGCACGCGATCCAAGTGAAAAACGAAAAGACGTCACCCACAAGCTATCGCGCCGAGCTGCAATTCGACTTCAAGCCCGAAGCGGTGCAAGCGTTTTTGCGCAAAAAGGGCTGGTCCTATGCCGACCGGCCAAAGCCGATTACCCTGATTCTGCCGCTTTACGATAGGGGCGATGCCGTTTTGCTGTACGAGCCGGAAAATTTATGGCGTCAATCCTGGATCCGCCAAGAATCCTTGTCCGGCCTTGTTCCCGTTAAGGCCGCGACGGCGGACATATTGCCGCTGGGGATGACTGCGGCCAAAGATGTTTTGAACAATACCGGCTTGATCGCTGCCGCTTTGCCGCAGGGCTATAGCACCGATCGCGTGTTGTTGCTTAGGGCCAAGGTTTCGGTTTTGTCGCAGAACAACGGCGGGTCGCAATTGCGGATCGACGTTTCTTTTGTTCCGCCGGCGGAAGGGGGCGTGCAGACGACGCCTTCGCCGATTTCTTATATGGCCCCAGTGGGCGAGGATTTGGCGGCGGCCTTTGACGGCGCGGCCCGGCAGGTGATGCGGCTTTTGGAAAAAAACTGGAAAGATCAACTTTTTTCCGGCGGCGGATTCACCGCAAGTTTAGAAGTATTGCTGCCGCTGCGCGATTTGGGCGGCTGGGCCGATGCGCAAAGGCGCTTGTCGTCCATACCCGAGGTGCGGCAAATCCGGCTTAGGGCGATGACAAAAAACATGGCGCAATTGGCCATCGATCTTAGCGACAGGCCAGAAAATTTGATCGCGCAATTTCAATCCCATGGGTTTAAATTGACGCCGAACGCGCCCTTATGGCTGATGGAGGCTTATTGATATGGCAGAATTTATAAAAAGACCGTTTTGGTTTTGGACGCTGGGCGCGGTTTTTGCCCTTGTCCTTATATACCTGCTGCAAGGCATTCTCGCGCCTTTTATCCTGGGGTTCGTTTTCGCCTATTTGCTGGACCCTTTATGCGACGTTCTGTGCGCCAAGATAAAATGGAAACATTTCAATCGCGGCTGGGTCAGCTTGTTCGTTTTGATATTTTTCTTTGCGTTGATTTTGGTTTTGTTCGCGATGCTGATTCCGGTTGTGCAAGACCAATTGCAAAGCATCGCGCAAAATCTGCCTAAATATATGGAGCAGCTTGCCGCCTATTGGGCGCCGGTGCGCGGCGCTCTGGGCCTGGGCGAGGGAATGCAAAGTATCGACGTCGCGGGCTTGATCGGAAAATATTTCGGCGCGTCGGCGGATGTCGCGCGCGGCGCGGTCGCCGGAATCCTGCAGGGCGGCGGCGTTTTGTTTTCCGTACTTTCCTTGATCGTCGTGACCCCGGTCGTGGCTTTTTATCTGCTGCGCGATTGGGATACGATCATCGCAAGGATCGACGGGCAATTGCCGCGAAAGCAGGCGAACACCATCCGCGCCCTTGCCGCCGAGGTGGACGCGACCTTGTCCGGATTTATCCGGGGGCAGGGGCTTGTGTGCTTGTTCCTTGCGATTTTTTACGGCGCGGGGTTAAGCTTGATAGGGCTTGATTTCGGTTTGACCTTGGGAATTTTTGCGGGTCTTTTTTCCTTTGTGCCGTTTTTGGGTTCGGGTCTTGGCATGATCCTAAGTTTGATCGTGGCCTTGGGCCAGTTCAGCGATTGGCTTTCCATCGGGCTTGTCGCCGCCGTGTTCGGCGTCGGGCAATTGCTGGAAGGAAATATATTGTCGCCCTATCTGGTCGGATCGCGCGTCGGGCTTTCCCCGCTTTGGATCATCTTCGCGCTTATGGCGGGCGGCAGCCTTTTGGGATTCGCCGGGGTGCTGCTGGCCGTGCCGCTGGCCGCCACGATCGGCGTTCTGGTTCGTTTTGCTATGAGCCAATACCGCCAAAGCCAATATTATCTGGGGCAAAAGTAACATGCCGCAGCTTCCCTTGGCGTTGCCCGCGCAATCCGCGATGCGGCGGGAAGACTTCCTCTCATTGCCGCATAACCAAGAAGCGCTGGGCTGGATCGAACGCTGGCCGGATTGGCCCGCTTATGGGCTGGTGATTTGGGGCGAAAAAGGTTCCGGCAAAAGTCATTTGGCGCATATTTGGCAGAATATCTCGGATGCTGTCTTTTCAAATTGGGCCGTGCCGGAAAATTCTGGCCCGCCCGTTTTGATCCTCGAGGACATAGACGCCAAGCTTAAAGGAAACGAAGAAACCCTGTTCCATATTTTGAACGCGGTCAAAAACAACGGTGGCTATTGTATTTTGACCGCAAGGCGGCCGATTTCCCGGATCGACATATCCTTGCCCGATTTGCGGTCCCGGCTTTTGGCTCTGCCACAGGCGGAAATCCGGCATCCGGACGAAGAAGGGGTTAAGGCTTTGCTGCACAAGCTTTTTGCCGACCGCCAGTTGCAGGTATCGCCGGACGCCATAGATTACGCTGCCTTGCGGCTGGTGCGGCAATATGCGGCGGTTTTGGAATTTGTGGAACGGGTGGACAGGATTTCGCTGGCCAGCAAGCGCAATATCACGATATCTTTGATGCGCGACATCTTGCCGCAAATGCAACACCCGCCAGAATCATGACCGCCCCTGAAAAAACCGCAAGCCAAAACAGCCCTGATCCGCAAGCGCGCTTTTTAAACCGCGAGCTGTCCTCGATCGCTTTCAACCGCCGCGTTCTGGGCGAGGCGATGAGCGATAAAAACCCGCTTTTGGAGCGCGTCAAGTTTATTTCCATCGCCGGCAGCAATTTGGACGAATTCACCAATGTGCGCATCGCCGGGCTTTTGGACATGGTCGCCACAGGACAGGACAAGCCGGGGATAGACGGTTTGACCTGCGCGCAGCAATTGGAAAAAGTGTTCGACGCCATCCGCGCGCTAAGCCAGGACACGCAAGAAGCCTGGCAAAAGCTACACAAGCTTTTGGCCAAAGAAGGCATCCACATTACCGAGACCGCGAGTTTAAGCGACAAGGAAAACGCCTGGCTTGCCGATTATTTCATGCAGCATATTTTCCCCGTGCTGACGCCGCTGGCGATCGACCCGGCGCATCCGTTCCCCTTTCTGGCCAACAAGGCCAAGGCGATCATTCTGCAGCTGCGCCAGGATCAAGATCAGGGGCGGGTGATGCGCGCGGTGATCCCGTTGCCGCGCCAGGTTGGGCGCTTGATCCGCGTCATGGGCAAGGACGACAAGCTTGTCTTGCTTGAAGACGTCGTGATCCGCCACCTGGACAAGCTGTTTCCGGGCTTCACCGCCCAGGGCCATGGGTTTTTCCGTGTCTTGCGCGACCTTGAAAGCGAGATCGAGGAAGACGCCGAAGACCTGATGCGCATTTTTGAAAATTTCCTGAAAAAACGCAGCCGCGGCGACGTGATCCGTTTGATTTACCGCAAAGGCATGCCCGAAGAATTAGCGGCGTTCCTCGCGCGCGAGCTTAGGATCGAGCCGCATGCGGTGCTGGAAGTCGATTCCTTCGTGGGGCTTGCCGATCTGGGCGAACTTTCCAAGCTGGACAGGGTGGATTTGAAATTCCCGAATTTTACGCCGCGCTATCCGCCGCGCATCGTCAATTTCAGCGGCGATTGCTTTGCCGCGATCCGTCACAAAGACCTGATCGTACATCACCCTTATGAAAGCTTCGACACGGTGGTGCATTTTCTTCAGCAGGCGGCAATGGACCCCGACGTCATTTCGATCCGCCAGACCTTGTACCGCACCAGCCAGGATTCGCCCGTGATGCGCGCGCTGATTGACGCGGCCGAGGCGGGGAAATCGGTGACGGTGATGGTCGAATTGAAAGCCCGCTTCGACGAGGAAAGCAATATACGCTGGGCCAAGAATCTAGAGCGCGCAGGGGCGCAGGTGGTGTTCGGGTTCCTGGATTTGAAAACCCACGCCAAGGTATCGCTGGTGGTTCGGCGCGAGGGCGATGATTTGCGCTCTTACGCCCATTTCGGCACGGGCAATTACAATCAAATAACGTCCAAAGTATATTCGGACTTGTCTCTATTCACCTGCGATCCGGCCTTGTGCCAGGACGCGGCGCGGCTTTTTAACTTCATGACCGGATACGCCAAGCCGGAAAAATTGGAAAAGCTTATCATCGCGCCTTTTTCGATCCGGCAAAAGCTTTTGGATATGATCGCAGCCGAGGCGGCGCACGCCAAGGCCGGAAAGTCCGCGCAGATTTGGGCGAAAATGAACTCGTTGGTCGATCCCGAAATCATCGAGGCGCTTTATGCCGCATCCAATGCCGGCGTGAAAATAGATTTGATCGTGCGCGGCATTTGCTGCCTTCGCCCCGGCGTCAAGGGCATGTCGGAAAATATCACCGTACGCAGTATCGTCGGAAGATTTTTAGAGCATGCGCGCATCGTTTGTTTTAGCGACGGCAACGCGATGCCTTCGCCCAAGGCGAAATTGTTTTTGTCTTCGGCGGATTGGATGCCGCGCAATCTGAATGGCCGGGTCGAGGTGATGATTCCGGTCTTGAACGCGACCGTGCATGAACAGATCATGAGCCAGGTTTTCTGGGCCAATCTGCAGGACAACAAGAACGCCTGGATATTGCAGCCGGACGGAGATTACCGGCGCGTGGATTCGGCGGACAAGCCGTTTTCGGCGCAGGAATATTTCTTGACCCATCCCAGCCTTTCCGGCCAGGGCAGCAGCACCAAGCGCGGCGGCGGCAAAAAGGTGCTGCATTTGCGCCATAAAAAATCCGATGCCAATAAGCCTTAAAAAATTCGCCGTGATCGACATCGGGTCGAATTCGGTGCGCATGATCGTGTACCGCCAAGGCGCCTTGGCGCTGCCCTTGTTCAACGAAAAAGCGTCTTGCTGCCTTGGCAAGGATCTTTTGAAAACCGGCATGCTGCATAAAAAAGGCGTCGTTGAGACGATGCTGTTGATGCAGCGTTTCGCGCATCTGGCGCGGGCGATGCAGGTCGAAAAGATAACGGCGGTCGCAACCCAGGCGGTACGCAAGGCCAAAAACGGCAAGGATTTCCTGCGCCAGATCCACAAGAAGTGCGGAATAAAAATTAAAATCCTAAGCGGCAAGGAAGAGGCTGCGTTTTCCGCGCAAGGGCTTTTGGCCGCTTTCCCCGGCGCAAGCGGCGTCATGGGCGATATGGGCGGCGGTAGCCTGGAGCTGGCGGCATTGGGCAACGGCAAGGCGGGTAAAAAGGCCAGCTTGCCTTTCGGCGCCATCAGCCTGATCGACAGCCCGCTTTCTTTCGCCGCGCTGCGGCGGCATGTGACGGCGGAATACAAAGCCTTGCCCTGGCTGAAGCGCGCGGGCCGGGGGAAAACTTTTTACGCCATCGGCGGCACGTTCCGCGCGCTGGCGCGGCTGCATATGCTGACGCATAATTACCCGCTGCATGTGGTGCATCATTATACGGTGGATGCGGCGGCGATGGCGCGGTTCCTGCGCGCCTGCGCCTTGGGCAAGATGCAGCGCCAGGCGGCGCGGTACGGCATATCCAAATCGCGCATCTCGATGATGCCCTTGGCGGCGATGGCGCTGTTGGAGCTGTTGCGCGCAGGCGGATTCAAGAATATTTGCTTCAGCACTTTCGGCCTGCGCGAAGGCGTCGCCGTATCGCAGCATAAATCGAAAGCGGCGCGCGGCGACATTTTGATCGAAACCTGCAAGGCGTTGGCCTTGCGCGCGGGGCGTTTCGGCATGATCGGCGACGAGGTGTTTGAATTCTTGTCCCCCCTGATAAAAAACCTGCCGCCGGATTCCAGGCGGCTGGTGCATGCGGCGTGCTGGATCAGCGATATCGGCTGGGCCGACCATCCGGAAGAACGGGCGCAGCAAATTTTCCACCGTATCCTGCATGCGCCGCTTTTGGCGCTGGATCATCCGTCGCGCTGCTTTCTGGCGCTTTGCTGCCATGCGCGCTATGCCGGAAAGGCAAAGGATTTGGGCGAAATGATCAAGCTGTTGCCGCGCAACCAAACGCTGCTGGCGGCAAGAATCGGCATCGCGCTGCGTTTCGCCGACACGCTGTGCGGCGGCGCGGCCGGGGTTCTGCCGGATCTGGATTTCGGCGTCAAAGGCCGGATGATGGAATTAAGCCTGCCCAAGCATAAAAGAGTCGGCGGCGGGGAAGAAGTGCCGAAAAGATTCGAGGCGCTGGCCAAAGCCTATGGCAAATCGCCCATTATTGTACAGGCTTAGCACCCTTCACAACAGTGCCTAGGTGCTTTGATGGTAAAGTTATAAATACCCATCCCCTTGTGGGAGGGTCGAACTTGCGTCTGCAAGTTTGGGGTGGGGAACTTGCCACAAAACGAATCCCCACCCCAAAATTTCTGGCAAAATTTTGTGCCCTCCCACAAGGGGAGGGCATGTTTTAGCAAAAGGCTACCTTTGCTAACAGTGCCTAGGCAATTAAATATCTCTTGAAGAAAACACTATAAAAGAGTATCCCTGTGCCCAGAATCCAACCAGGCAAAGGGGTTTATTATGGCGGAAAATGCGGGTGCGGGCGTTCTTGATAGGACTAGCGACGGCACGCCGGCGTTGATCGGCGATTTTGATCCGGTGACCGGCGCTATGCTGCAGCCGCCGGATCACACGCCGCCGATCGTGTCCGCCGGATTCAACGCCATGCTGGTGCTGGTCGAAGCGGGCAGGCAATGCCCCGCCCATTTGGCCTATTCGGTTGCCAGCTCGCTTGCCGACAGTTTTGACAATGCGCGGCTGATCGATCAGGCCGCGATCGTTCTGGAAGCCTTGCAAACCATGCCGGATAAGACCGAAAATCCGCAAGCTGTGGCCGCCGCCATAAATCAGATGAGATATCTTCCGGCAGAATTTTACGACCGCGCGCAGATCCGTTATGCGGAAATCATTAGCTATGACACCTTAATGCATCGCGCCAACTGGCTTTTGACCGACGATCCAAACGATGTCCGCAAGGCGGCTAATAACCGGATCGACCAATTGCTGCCCCGGCTGGATAGTGCGATCCAGTTGATCGTTTTGTTCGGCTATGAAATAGCGAAAGAATTCCAGCCGATGGCAAAGGCATCTGTTGAAATAGATGTTCACCGCGCGAGCCAAGGCAGTACCGCGACGGGAAAGATTGATATCTCGATTTACACCTTAAATTCTGCCGGCATTTACCGAGAAGCTACGCGCATATACAGGGACAATGGGGTGGTATCGAAGAAAGATATCGCATCGGAAATTCACGATATCGCTGTGCGCCATGGGCATGCCCTTAGCCTGCGCGGCAGATAAAGCTTTCTATTTTTCTTCTTTCTATATTCGTTATTGCGGGCCAAGTCTGAAATTCTATGTCCCGGAATCCATAGGCATTATCGGATTATAAAAACCGGGGTTATGGATCCCGGTTCAAGCCCTGGATGACAAGGATGGTGTCAACCGTTAATTGGCTCATATCCGCCATTATCTAGGACAATTCTTGGCAATTCCAAGCATATTGTATTCCGCGCCCGATTCTGGCATAAAAACGGATTGAATTTGGCCGCAAGGCTTGTCTTTTTAAGTCCAATTAACATGAAGGAAAAATAATGATGCAGATGTCCAATCTGGAATATTTCGTAATGATCTGCGGCGGCTTGTCGCTGCTATACGGCCTCTTCGCCGCGCGCTCGATCCTGGCGATGCCTGCGGGCGACGACCGCATGCGCGGAATCGCCGCCGCGATTCAAGAAGGCGCGATCGCCTATTTGAACCGCCAATACCGCACCATCGCCGTTGTCGGCGTTGTGATTTGCGCGATATTGGGCTGGCTTTTGGGCAAATATGTCGCCATCGGCTT
>JACCDG010569566.1_pt1 | contig 10590 bp, 23 predicted proteins | sample 7442471 | NCBI WGS metagenome assembly JACCDG01 (sample SAMN15323444, study PRJNA562643) | freshwater metagenome | isolation source: river surface water | place: USA:Blue River Watershed | collected 2017-08-17 | reverse complement strand
TGCGATTAACGCACTCTCCGCTGCTGGCATTGAGTCCGAGGTCATCGACAACTACGGCGACGGATTCACGCTGCTCGCAAGTGGAGACAAGTTCACTCTGGTCAAGGTTCCGTTTGTCATCCTTGACCACACGTTCCGAACCGATAAGGACACGGGACGCGAATACATGACCATTCGCATTGTCACCGGCGACGGTCGGAAGTTGGTTGTGAACGACGGCAGCGTTGGTCTCTTTGCGCAGGGTAAGACCATCGCAGCGAAGCGCACCAATGGCCTTGCGGGTCTCGTTGTGAAGGAGGGTCTGACCGGTGGCGAGTACACCACGACCCTTCCGAGCGGTGAGGTTGTCAAGGCATCGACGTTCTATTTCTCGGGAGTGTGACGCGATGGAGACCGCAACCGTACCGGCGAACATTGCCGAATGGCTCACGGTCTCGGAGGTAGCGCGGGCACTCGGAGTGTCGTCGTCAATGGCTCACAAGTTGAGCGATGATCTGGTGACGTTCACCGTTCGGTCTGGCAGGCTCTATGACCCCGCCGACGTAGAGAGGATGCGGCGAGAGCGCGAGACTCGCAAGCGCAACGTGAGTTAGAAAGCGAGAGACCCGAGGGCATCTGCTCTCGGGTCTCTCGCTTAGTTTCTACCGGCTAAGTAGATGGAGAGATGGTAATGGCTAAGGCCCGAAATTGGCAAGCGCTGTCCCCGGCATATCAAGCGCGGCTCAAGCGCAACGGCATCACTCGCTCTACCTATGAGAGCGGTTTCCCTCTGTCGGCAGCACGCGGGCATAAGCGCACACCAGAGCGACCGAAGCAAGCCGCCAAGAATCCCGGCAAGTTTCCCGAGTATGTCACTCGCAAGGAAATGTCGAAGTCTGACGCGAACGATGCTCGCAAGTGGACTCGGGAACTGCGCAAGATTGCGAACCGTTACGCGAGCGTCGATGGTTTCCCGTCATGGGATGAACTGCTCGCAGCGATACCGCCGAGCGAGCGTGCCGAGTACGTCACTACTTGGAAGATTGCGAATGCCGAGGGCAAAGCCCACGGCAAGCAATTTAACTCCTATGGCCGTCAGCGGTTAGATGAACTTATGGACCGTTATCCCGAGTTTGATAAGGCAATCGGTTTCTACAACTAGAGAGGCAAAACAATGTCAGACCACGACGCAAAGAGCACGCCAATTCCCGACGATCCGACGATGAGTATGGATGATGCGCTTAATCCTGGCCTACGCGAAATCATCTTGAGGCCCGGTCATATTCCGACAATGGATGATGTTGCCGAAGTGATTGCAACGCGGGGTCGGTGGGGCGACCCTCCCCGATATGTCAAGTGTGAGCAATGCGCTTTCCCGGTGTTCTCTAATGAGATGTTTTGCGCCGCGTGCAATGCGCCGAGACCGGATGGTGAGTGATGAGCCAATATTGGATCGGTTATGTTTGCGGTATTTTTGCAGCATGTTTGGGATACGGATTATCACGCTGGTTTACTCGGAAGGACGGTGAGTGATCGTGGATATTAAAGTGACGATTAACGGCGTTACCTACCTCAAATCCTTGGACAGTTTCTTTGAGATTCCTCCGTCAAAGATAAGTGCCATAATCAAAGACATGATTACTTTGCATAGCGGCGATCATTCATGGTCGGAAACTTACCGCGCATTAGCAGCGTGCGACAAAATCGAACTTGGAGCGATTTCCTACAAGGGACGCAAGGGCGAAGTATCTTGGAGTCTTAGTGAGAGTGATTCCTAATGCCCTACGCCGACCCTGCAGCACGCAAGGCTTACGATGCGCAGCGTTACGCATCACCGGAATACAAAGCGAAAGAGCGTGATCGTTGGCAGCGCACGGGCAAGGATCGTGCAAAGCCTCTGCGACCCTTTATCGGAGTCGATGGGGAGGGCGGTGTGATCGACGGTAAGCACGAGTATTTGCTATTGAGAGTCGGTGACCACCGGCTCTACAAGGATAGTAAGCCGTTGCGCACGGTGGATATTCTGCGCTGGCTCACCAACCTTCCCAATGATGGGATTCACGTTGGCTTTGGCTTTGACTATGACGTAACGATGATCTTGCGGGATTGGGCGAAGTCTCCGCAGGGCATTAAGAAACTCAACGAACTTTTTGACCGCGAGGGTAGGAAGCGCGAGAACGGTACTTATTCGCCGGTTGGCTTTGCCGGTTTCCTTGTTGAGTATCTGCCGCGTAAGCATTTTCGCGTTGCGCGGTGGAAGGGCAACAGCGATGAGCCGCTGAAATGGTTTACGGTTCACGACACGATTGGTTTCTATCAGTCGTCGTTTGTGCAGGCATTGGAAGCGTGGAATATCGGCACGCAAGCCGAGCGCGACGCTATTAAGGAAATGAAACTTAAGCGCTCCGAGTTTACGGAAGCGACCGAGGATGAAATCGAATACAACCGACGCGAATGCGTGATGCTCGCAGAATTGCTAGAGGCATTGCGAGAGGCGACGCGGGATGCCGGTTACCAGATAGCGAACTATGAAGGTGCTGGTTGTCTCGCTCAAGCGATGCTCAAGAAGCATGATGCGCCGCAACGTAAAGACCTCCCGACGCCATTGGCAATCGCAGCACGTTCGGCGTATTACGGCGGGCGCTTTGAGATTAGCCGTATCGGTAAAGTCGCTCCGGTGCATGAATACGATTTGGCGTCGGCATACCCTTGGGCAATGTCGGAGTTGCCTTGCCTTGAGCACGGCTATTGGGTCAATGAGTATCAGCCGAATAATCCGGTGCAAGTCCTTAACGTGCAATGGGCGATTGACCCCAACCGCCATTGGGGTCCGTATCCGTTCCGAGATTCTGACGGTTCGATTCTGTATCCATCATCGGGGTCTGGTTGGTATTGGTATCCCGAGGTTGCGGTGGAGGATAGGGCACGCGAGACCAATGACGTATTAGATGCGTGGTCGTTTGTCAGAGCGTGCGACCATATGCCGTTCACGTGGATACCGAAAGTCTTTGCCGAACGGCAGCGCATTGGCAAGAGCGCTAAGGGCAAGATTCTTAAACTCGGTCTTAATTCGCTTTACGGTAAGCAAGCGCAGAGCGTTGGTAATCCGCGTTATGCGTCGGCTATTTACGCTGGTTTGATTACGTCAAAGGTGCGTGCGCTCATGGCCGATGTTTGCCAGCGGTACGGGGATAGCGTGGTGATGATTGCAACTGACGGCATTTATCTAACCGAGGAAATGGACCCGATGCGCCGCGTATTGGTGGAAGCGGGAGAGAAAGCGAAACTCGGTTGTTGGGAGCACCAGCAGTTCGATGATTTGTTTCTCGTTAAGCCGGGAATCTATTTCACCAGCGATGGTGTGAAGGTTAAGACTCGCGGTGTACCGCGTTGGCAGTTGGACGAAAAGCGTTCGGAGATAATGCGGGCATGGCGAGAGGATGGGATGGAAGGTGCGGTAACTATTGAGCGCACGCAATTCATTGGCGCTCGCGCTGCTGTCATGCAGAATGCTCCCGAGAAAGTCGGTCAATGGATGCCGACAAGTATCACGCTTTCCTATGGAAGCAATATGAGTAAGCGGGCTTTTGACGATGATGGATCGTCGGTTCTCTGGTCTCGCGCTGGTCGGCGTAGCACGCCATATCAGAAATCGTTTGGCAGCGATTTGCAAGCCGAAATGTTGTGGGAAGATTTAGACGTATTGGAGCAGCAGTAATGGCGACGTTTGGTAAAGGCTTTCGCGGATTTTGGATTGAGAAACGCGGGAAGATGCAATACGGCTTTTGCGATGATGGATGCAAAGTCATTGTGAGAGATAACTATTACAAGTGCATAGCAGCGATGGAATCGCATCGACGCGAGCAGCACGGCGGGCAACTCTCATTGCTGTTGTCGGTAAACAACTCTCCACTTAATCCCGACGATCCACCGCCTTTCTAACCGACCTATTCCCGGCTACCATATGGATGCCGGATGCTCGCGCTATGCCGTCAGTCGTGGCCCGTCATCGCGTGAGCATCCGGCATCCATCGTCTTAGGAGAAACGCAATGCACTTCCAAACGGGCGTCACATACAAAGGGTGGGCGATTGAGTCCCCCGGCCAGAATGATCTTTGGGAAGCCGTTAACGTAGATGTTGGCGAGATTATCGGCGCAGATACGCTAGACGCTCTCCATAAGAAAATTGACGATCTTAATGGTGAATGGGCAGACCGTCATCATTGGTATACGAGAGGGCGTGGGTAATGGACCCGGAAGCAACAGCGGCACGGCTTAATGATGCGCTTGACGATGAGGATATGGAGGAAGCGAAAGACGCTTACGACGATCTAGTTTCGTGGCGCAATAAGGGCGGTTTCATGCCGCCGGTTGCAGCGCAAGCGGTGGAGCGTTTCGCAATGGCAAAGGTCGGAGTTAAGCAGGAAGGGCATTGGTATACGCGATGAGTGAGCCAACCGTAGTCGTCGTGACGAATGACGATGAGACCCCCGAACCGCTGATTAGTGAGACCGACGTGGAGCAGGCTCACGAAATCGGCAGGCTCGAGGCCGAAGTAGAAGCGCTAGAGGAAGCGGTAGAGGATGCGGTAGAAGATGCCGCAGAGGAAATCGCAGAGGCGGTAGAGGTTGCCGAGGAAGCGCTAGCGGTTGCGGAGGCGGCGCTACTGCTTGCGGCTGCAGAGCCGGAACCAGAGCCGGAACCAGAGCCGGAACCAGAGCCGGAACCAGAACGCGAACCAGAGCCGGAGATTGTGCCGAAGTCTGTCGCGCATTGGTACACCAGAAACCTCCGAGGGGATGACAACTAATGGCAGAGGGTAGATGGGTCGAAAGCAAGTTGCTTAAGCCTGACGATTGGCAGCACGCAAGCCTTACGCATGATGGGGAAAAACGCGAAGGTTATGCGTGGGTTGAGTACGTCACGGCAGACACTCACCATGAGCAGATTGATCCGCAAGGCCATTGGTATACGCGATGAGCGAGATGAAGCGATGGGCGATTTACTACGGGCCGAGCGCCGAGAGTCGTCGTGGTGGCGTCGTGGTGATGGATGCCGAAACATCGTTTACGGAAGCGCAAGAGCAAGCCGATGAAATGCGTTCGCAGGGCCATCGCGGATTGCGAGTCGCAGAAGCGCCGACCGATCACACCGATAAGAAAGGGCATTGGTATACGTCGTGAGTGATCTTGTGTTTACGTCACCGCCGGATGAGATCACGCCGGAGAGCGCGAGCGAGCCAGAGCCGGAATCGTCCGGCTCTGGTCTCGCGTGCGTAGTGTGCGGGAAGGACATTACGGCTCTCTACGGCGGCCGTGGCGCTAAGCCGAAATACTGCGAAGATCATAAGACCAACCGTGCTAAGCCTGCCGCCAGTAGTGGCCGGATGACGAAGGACGCACGGCTACGGCAAGACCTCGCAACGATGATGGGCACGCTCGGTTTTGCGCTGATGATGGTTGAGGCGTATGACGGTCTGGTTGTCATCGACCGCACGGAAGCAACCGTCGATGCGCTCATGGATGTTGCCGAGCATGAGCCGAAGGTCCGTAAGGTGCTAGAACAAATGGTGACTGTCTCCGTTTGGGGTCAAGTCTCTATGGCGGTAGCGGGTCTCGCATTGCCCATCGCGGCGCATCATGGAGTGCTGCCGATTCCGACCGAGTTTGTCGAAGCGCAATTCCTGTCGGATGCGACGCGCAAAAAGATTGAGCAACTGCCACCGAAGCGCGGCAAGAATCCTGGCCCGATGCGACCGACAGTAGTGCCCGATCCTCCGAGTGATGACATTCCGAAGGATGCGTTCGGGAGGCCACTCTAATGCAGTACCTAGTTGTCACTGATTACGATGAGCGCGGTTGGGATAACTTGGAGCGCGTGCTAGACAAGTTGCGAGCCGCCGACGCACTCGGCGCGATAGAGGAAATGGAACCGGTCACCACTCCCAAGGGTGCAAAGCGCGAGACAAAGCGCATAGCGTTTGACGATGACAAAGTGCGTAACACTCATGCTCACGGTTGGGCGAGTAATGCCGGATACGTCGCGCATATCGACCACACCGGCCATTGGTATACGCGGTGACTCATGGCTAAGTTCGATGGTGACCCGATGGATTGGCCGCGTATCCCGTGGCACGATTTCACGCGGGATTTTAAGTGGCGTCAGGGCGAGCATCTCATCACCGTGGGCGAGACCGGTAGCGGTAAGACAACTCTGCTGTCCAAGATCGTTCCCTTCCGTAAGTATGTCGTCGTCATGGTGACTAAGACCAAAGATGATTCGTTCGCCAAGAAAAAGTGGCCCGGTTTCACCGTCATGCGCGAGTGGAATACCCGCAAGGCTGCACTCGCCGAGCGCGTGCTGTTGTGGCCGGAAGCGGGTAAGACCATTGCGGAGACTCACGCGAATCAAGTGCGCGTCTTTGACGACGCGCTTAACCGCATCTTCCGTGATACCGGTTGGTGTGTTGTTGTGGATGAGTTGCAATGGATGGTCGATGAACTGCGGTTCGGTCGTGAGATGCGTACCTACCAGCACCAAGCGCGTTCATCTGGCATCACCGTTGTTACCGGATTCCAGAGGCCGAGTCACGTTCCCGTCATCACCTACGGCAGCGCGTCTCATGCGTTCGTTGCGAGACAGACCGAGGATGCCGACGTAAAGAGGTTGGCAGCGTTGGGCGGTGTGGACTCGGAGAAATTGCGTGCTGCTCTGCCCTTGCTTCCGAAGCATCATTGGTTGTACCTTGGCCGTGCCGCCACGACCGGTGCTGTTCTTACCCGAGTCGAATTGTAGAGGCGGTCTCATGGAACACCAGTTCCCTCTCCCCGGCGTAGCGATTTTCATTCTGTCGGTGGGTCTCGCGTGGCTTGCGTTTGCGGGCGTGCTCCTGCTCATTGCTAAGCGTTGGCCCGATAACGTTTTTGGCGATGCCATTAACGACATGCTCGGTAGCGGTTCCGCCGCGTAACACTCACCACTAACAAAGGATGCAGTAAATGGCACTTGACGTTCGCAAGAAGAATCCCGCTCCCGCTGCGCCGTCCCCGGCTGCTGCTGCTGCGGTGCGCAAGATTCCATTCCAGAGGGCAGCGCGGCTCAAGACCAACCTCTCATTCCCTCTCGGTCCCGTCACGCTTGGCGCTGGCTCTGTCCCGTTCGGGCCGATCCAGATTCCGGCTAACGGTTTCATGCGTGCTCTCAACTTTGAGTGCGTGGTCACTAGCACGGGCAACTCGGCCACCGTTGCGCTTAACGGTGATATGCCGTTTAACCTCCTGCAGCAGATTAGCGTTGTCACTTCCTCTGGTGATTCGCTCATCGTGCCGATTGACGGTTACGCACTCGCCATGCTCATCAAGTACGGTGCGTTCGGTCAGGAGACCCCCTACTCTGACCCGCGCTCTGATCCGACGTTCGCCAACAGCGCTACCGGTTCCGGTGGCACGGCTGGCAGCATGACGGTTCGTTGGCGTATTCCGTTCGAGATTGACGCGAGTAGCGGTTTCTGCTCTCTGCCGAACCTCGCTGCTAACCGTTCGTACAACGTGCAGGGTCTCTTTAACCCTCTCGCTACGATCTTTGCCACTCCCCCGAATGGCACGGTTACCGTCACGGTTACTGCTACCGCCGAGTATTGGAGCGTTCCTAACGACACCAATGCGCAGGGCGACCCGCAGGAGACCTCCCCTGTCGGTAACGGTTCGTTCCACGTTGTGCAGAGCGAGACCATCCCGGTCAGCACCGGCTCTGGTATCTACCAGTTGCACAACGTCGGTAACGTCATCCGACAGATTATCCTCATCTACCGCAACGCTTCCGGCGTTCGCATCACTACTGCGAATGCTCCCGGCGTTATGGAACTCGTGCTTAACAACGATCTGCTGTTTTACCAGACGCGAGCAGAGTTCCAGCGCACCATCGCTGCCACCGGTTACGGTGCGGGCTATGGTGCGGTTGCGGCAGCGGTGAACACTCCGCAGGGTGCAGACGATGGTGTGTGGCCTTACGTCCAGTTCCTCGCTCCCGGTCAGACTGTCATTCGGCATGACGGCCCGCGCAACCAGTACCTTCCCACTCTGGATGCGACCCTGCTGCAGATTCGCGGCACGACTTGGAGCACGGCGGGAACGCTGCAGGTCATTACGTCAAGCGTTGTCCCTGTCGATGCTGCGGCTCTTTACGCGCCGCATCTTTGGTAGGTCGTCGTGGGTATCTACGGCGGTGATGCGCTCGGCTCTCCGAACGCATCTGCAGCGAACACCGAAGTTGATTACGGCTACGGCTCTGGCCGTGCTGGTTTCACAACCAACCATGCGGCTTTCACTCTGATTGCCGTCGGCGTCCTTGGCCTTTGGGTCGTGGCAAAACTCTTTAAGGGAGCGTAACAATGAGCATTGTGTCTACCGTCACTAGCAAGCCGTGGATGCTGATTCTCGTCGGCATTCTCATCGCCATGTTTGTTCTTCCTCGGGTGCTCTAGCCATGAATAGGGATACTCTCACTCTCGCTGCGCTTGCCGGTGCGAGTCTCGTTGCTGCTGTCATCACCGACGTAGTTACGGGCAGTATCCCCGAAGTTCTCGGCACGGCTCTGACGGTTCTCGTCGGTGCTGTTGCCGGTGGCGCATACGCAACGAGAAAGAGCAACGATGCAGATACCTGAACCGTCAGCGTTGCGCTACGTCACCAACGTAGAACTTGACGCGGTAGAGTCTCGTATTGGCAAGAAGATTGACAGCGTGAGTAGCACTATCCGTTGGTCGTTTGGGATGGGCACGGCGGTTCTCGCAATCGTCGTCCCATCCCTGACGGTCCTACTGCAGCAGAGAGGCTAACGATGAGTTTCGGAACGTGGATCATTCTCGGAGTTGGTGCGTTCCTGCTCTACTGCGGTGTGAAGGGTCTTAACCCCCTGTCCGTTCTCGCAAACCGCTTTGGTGTTGCGAGCAAGTCACCGGCTAAGTTGGGCGGTGCGCGATGAGCAATACCGTTCTCGCTACCGTGGTGATCGTAGGCGGCTCTACCGCGTTAAGAGTCGCCTACGATCCCAAGGTGCAAGACAAGCCAACAGCCATGATTAAGGTCGCTCTCGGCGGTTTCGTTTTCGGTGCGATGCTCACTCTTTTGAGTGGCGCTGCTCCTGGCCTTGCTACTGCTATCGCGTGGCTGCTGATCGTTGCGGCTCTCATGCTCAATGGTCAGGCAATTATGACTGCAACCAACAACGTCTTTAGGAAGTGAGTTCGCAATGACTGTCAAGACCATCACCGACCTTTTCACCACGATCTTCCTTATCGCTCTCGCGGCTTTCCTTGTGCGCAACGCGAGCGGTACGGCCAAGATCGCGGGAACCGGTACGGATTTCGTTACCAGCACGATCAAGGCTTTCACCTTCCAGAAGTAAGGATGCCGCTATGAGTTGGTCTGCGGATTTGCAACAGCATGGGGTTTGGGTCAATGACCCGCAGCCTACGAACATTGAGACCGACAGTAGTGGCTTGGATTTCGGTCCCGGCTTTCCCGGCGTGCTCGGCTCTGGCCGTAGCATCACGGCTACTCCCGAGATTGCACACCGGCCTAACGATCTGATTTCGTTCGGCTATCCCGGCGAGGATAACGACGCCAACGGCATTAACCCTCTGGCGATGCTGCGCAGTAACAGCAGCGGTTGGACTCCTAACCCCGAATACGGCGGTGAGCCGGGGCGCGTGCGCCGACTCGCTGCCGACATTGTTGGTCCGGCTCATGTCGGTACTGTCGAATCGTTCGCCATGAATGGCGCACGCATTCGCCCCGGTCGTCCCGACATTGCGCGTGGCGGTCCTGTTGGTGCATCGAATGATCTTGGGCAGTATCTCGCGGTCGCTATGGCTGCGAGCACTTACGACTTCCCGGCGCAAGATCAGTCGCAACTTAATGTCCTGTTGGGAATCTAACTCATGGATTTCTCTAATCTCACCGAACGCTTCACTAAGAAACTCGGCCCGCTTCCCATTTGGGCGTGGGCACTCATCATCGTGGGGGTTGGTTATGCCGCGTATCGTCTTACTGCGGGCGGTGCTGGCGGTAGTGCTGCTGCTACCGAAGCGACACCGGATGAGGGTTACGCTGTTGATTCTCCGTCTGGCTCTGCGGATACATTCGTACCGGACTCATCGACGGCAGGACCGATTGGTTCCGGCTCTAGTTCCAGTTTCTACCCGCAACCTCTCGCCAATCCCGGCTACGTCGATTCCTCTGGTATCGGTCTCGGTAGTTACGGAGAAGGCAATCCCTTGCCCGTCATCATTGACAGCATAAATCCCAATCTGTTCATGCCGACAACCGCAATGGATGGTGGCTCATCTGCGAGTGAAGGTGTGCCGCTCCCCGCCGCTCCCACTCCACCGGCGTATTCTCCGCAGCAGCAAGCCGTTGCGAGCGGCGCTGTCAATGCTGTTGCGGCTGCTGCTGCCACGGTCAATGCGCAGATTGCTGCCGCTAAGACCGCTGCCGTGCAGCAAGTCAATGAGGCCCGCGCTGCAGATGCCCGCGCTGCTGCTCTCGCGGCAGGGGCCAACACCAAGAAGGAGCGTGCTGCGGCTGCTGCTGCTGCTGTCGCTGCTGCTGC
>JACCDG011530927.1_pt1 | contig 10593 bp, 27 predicted proteins | sample 7442471 | NCBI WGS metagenome assembly JACCDG01 (sample SAMN15323444, study PRJNA562643) | freshwater metagenome | isolation source: river surface water | place: USA:Blue River Watershed | collected 2017-08-17 | reverse complement strand
CTACACACACGGTAGCCATCACTGCTGGCCAGAAGATCTGTGTACACTTCAAGGCTGCTGGTGGCATCACAGTAGCTCCGACCGAGATTACAGCCTCGGTCTTCATCAGAAGAGGTTAATCTGGATTATGGCTACAATGAACATGGCAACAGTTTCTGTATCTTCAACTTCCTATACTACTGACCCTTCAGTATCGATAGGATTTGAACCAGATTCTATTCTTCTTCTTAATAGATCTTCAGTAATTACTGATGTGGTGCTGATCAGCTTTGACGGGGTCAACAACCATGGAATCTTGATTCCTGGTACCCTTCCTGTCATCGAGTACAAGGAGAAGCGCATTAAGGTTTGGCTGAAGCTCGACAGCGGCGCTTCAACTACCACGGTCAATGTTATGGCCGGGACGGTGCGCTGATGCCTTCGGTGCCTGGATTCGTTACAGGTGGTGCCTCCGCTATCGCCGCCGCCGACATCACCGACGCGGGCACTACCGGGGTGGAGCTGGTGCAGGCCGAGACGGCGGCCGACGCGCTGGCGGAACTCGGCGCGACCGCCACGGGCATCTCGCTGGTGCAGGCTGTCAGCGCCTCCGACGCGCTGGCGGCGCTCGACCCCGGCCTCCCCACCACGGGCATCGTCGCGCGCTGGAGCGCCTCCGACCTCGTCCTCTCCGACGGCGACCCGGTGTCCACCTGGGCGCCTGGCGCGGGCTCGCCTGGGTCGCTCACCGGGTCGGGCAGCGCACGCCCCACCTACCGCGCGACGGGGAGCCCGAGCGGGGGCCCCGCGGTGGAGTTCGACGGGAGCGACGAGCTCTCCCTGAGCTCGCCTGCGGGTCTGCCCGACGGGGCCGACGCTGGCACGATCGTGGTGATCGTGTCGCGGTGCTCGCACAGCGGGTCCCTGAACCACATCATCGCGTACGGCGCCGGGGCGACCGCGAAGGGAAGGGGCCTCGGCTACAACGACGTGACGTGGAGGTGCCTCGACTACGCCTCCGAGCTCGGCACGTCGAACGACACGCCGCGCCACCGACGCGGCGTCGTGCTCGGCCACGCGTACGACGGCACGACGCGTCGGCTGTGGGTTGACGGCGTCCCCGTCGCGGCCGACACGCCGTCGCTCAACACCGGGGCGACCGTCATGTACCTCGGGCGGTCGATCTTCGGCGGCGAGCGCGCCACCTGCCGCGTGATGACGGTGGCGATCTACAGCGCTGCGCTCACCGATGCGCAGTGGGCGCAGGTCATGGCGCACGCGCGCACTGCCCACGGAGTGCCTTGAGGCTTGTCATTGACACAGACTGGACGATAGGATAATGCAGGAAATGGATATGAACCCGCACAGTACAACACTTAGTCCCGGCGCCCTTCTTTTTGCTGAGGTGACATCTGGAAGTGTCATGGCGTCTTTACTACATTCGCTTGCCAACATTCCTCCCTGGCTTGGAGGTGCGCTGACTGCTTTGTTTGTTGGAGCTCTGCTGCGTATCGCTGATCCATCTCTACGAGAGGTCGGCGAACGAATTTCTTTTCGTTTGAGGAAGCGACTTGGCACTGAGGCCAAACCGGAGGATGCAGAATGATCGTAGAGCTATTGGGTACTAAGTACGCGGGTTTGCTGATCGATTTGGCTTTGTTCGGCGGAGCGTTCTCCGCGATATGGGCGATGGTAAAGGTCAGCTACGAGATGAAGGCTGGAAAGCCCTTCCCCCAGAACCGCTTCACGCTTTTTTTGGACATCCTGACGGATCTGCTTCCAAACCTGCCAGGGGCGTTGCATACTGTGGCCAAGGCGAAGGGGACACGCCTCTTCTTGCCGCAGGCTCCAGCAGCTACTCCTGAGGACAAATGAACAGAGACATCTGTAACTCCAACGTAACTTTCATCGTCGGCGATATCCACTTTGACATGCACCACAGAGAAGGCTGGGAGGCCTTCGTACAGTGCGTAAAGGACACCGAGCCAAGTCAGGTGATCTTCAACGGGGACTTCCTTGACCTCGGCATGCTTTCTCACTATCGGCAGGGAGAGGACGAACCGGCTAACGCAATTGATCAGGTGAAGTGCTTTGTTGCAGAGGTAAAGCGGATTGTCGGTTCGGTAGGCAAGATCGTTGTCATCGAGGGGAACCACGACGAGCGCTGGGCCAAGATCATGCACAGCGTCCCGGGCACTGCGCTCAAGGGCGCTATCGGGCTTAGCCTCAAGGAGCAGTGCTACGCGCAGGGCCTACCCGCCGAGGTCCAGTGGATCAAGGAGTCGACGAACTACCGCGGCTACAAGGTCGGCAAGTACCTCATCCGTCACGGGCACAAGCAGTCCAGCCGCTTTGGTCCCCAGCACCTTGCTGCTGCTCGCCTCAACAAGAACAACGGACAGTCGGAGATCATCGGGCACCACCACAGAGCCCAGCTTTTCTGCAGGACGGCTGGCGGCATCACAGCTATCGGTATCGCCGCTCCCTGCATGACAGCTGATCACGATTACGCTACCGACGCTGACTGGCAGCGCGGCTTTGTTGTGGTCGAGCAGTATGAGTCTGTATCCACTGCCTATCCCGTTGTGATGGAGCAGGATGGCTCATTCGCCTGGGGTGGCCGAGCATACGACGGCCCCAAGCTCCTCAAGCGCCGCTCTCGCTGAGCGGTCTCTTGAAGTAACCGTGCAGCTGACTAGCTAGCCACTGTACGGCTATTAGTTCCCACCCCCGCTTTCCCAACTCGTCTATGTTAATGTATTCGCCGTCAGACTTCGTCATGTCGACGATAAGGTATTCCCACTTTTGCATACTAGTTCCTTAGTAGACGTGGTGGGAGTCGAACCCACACTGTTGCGGTTTTTAAGGCCACTGCCTCTGCCAGTTGGGCTACACGTCCGCTGCCGGTCTCCCGGCTATTCTGTCACTCCTGAGGCTTCTCGTCAGAGAGCTTGAGCAGGCTCTTGGTGAAGGTGTGCACGCTGTCAGCAAGTGCATCCAGGTGCTTTGCCATGGACTCTACCACCTTGTCATCTTCACGCTGTTGGAAGATCCGGCTAACCTGATAACGGAAGCCTAGACCGAGGAAGAGCAGGGCAAAGGCAGTGTGAAGAAGGTTATGCTGATAGGCGAGCAGTCCTTGGGTGTAGGACAGGGCGGCTGCAATGGCTGCCAGTATCGATGCGCCTATTGCAGCATCATCGAGCTTTACGATCAACTTGGAGCCTTCCACATAGTCCATCTTACCGAACTTGGCGGTGTGGGACATGGCGGCGCCAAGAAAGAGCACGGCGTTTACTACTTTCCAGATTATCATTATCCATCTTCCTTGTTTCAAATAGAGGCCATGAGGCCGACAGCTATGTGACTACCGTCGTCACTTAGGTCCCAGCAATCGCACGACCTGAACCAGCCCTCGTAGCCCTCAACGTATGATTCCGACCAAGCTACTCCGTTTAGTTTACGTCGCACGGGCTACAACCGCCTTCATCAGATCAAGGTGACTGTCGAGCTGCCGGATTGCTTCCCTGGCTTGGACCAAGTCTGCTCTGTGCTCATCGACTGTCTGCTCTAGCTCTTGGATCTTGTCTTCGTGGCCACAGTCGCCGAGGTCATCTCTGGCGGCGTCCCTTTGATCTGTGACCGTTTCGAGCTCTTTCTTGAGCTCTTTGATTTCTGTCTTCAGCAGGATAGCCTCGCCCGGCTCTCCATTGATGTCATACCAAACATCTGTATAGCCCAAACGGCTAACAATGCTTCGGGCTTCCTCAATTGTCTGAGCTGAGAACAGTGGGGGACAGTGCGCGTCCCAACTTCTTACGTAGATCATATTGCTCCTGAGAAAGATGCGCAGCCGCACGCTCTGGGCCAAATGGACAGCACGGAATCGAACACTGTGCCCTTGGAGTTCCAGGAATACCTCAGACTTCTCATATCGCACCACCAAAGCTCATATACCGGAAGGTATTAGTGGCCGGTTCATCATCAAAGCTACCCAAACGGCACCAGCTGGCGTTACTCTCCTGGTACTCACCGCTGTACTTATGCAAGTACCACCTCATATCGCCCCCACAAAGCTCAGACACACCCAATACTCATGAGCCGGCTCGTATACGTAAGGCAGCTTGATCATGTACATGTGGTAGTCCTCGCCATAATGGACTCCGTATTTGTGACGGTAGCGTGTCATATTGAACCTATGAAGCTCATTGGGCGCCAGTATAGTGTAGAGATCTCTGTAGAGTAGTGGAAGTATGGGTCCGAGAGATAGTGCGCGCTGTCTGCTGCGTAGTAAGCTCCATATTTGTGTATGGAGCTAGTCATACAGAGCCGGTCCCGTCATGCGGAGCGTCTACCCTGGCCATGACCTTCTTCGGGTCGGGTACAGGCCATTCGGCCAGGATACCTGTTTCCTGGTAGTACGGGCGCCACACGATTGTAGAGCTGAGTTCGCATTGCTTGATGAACTGCAACACCTCTGCGGGGTTCCTAAAATGGAAGTTCTGGTAGTTGGACTCGTAACCAACCTGTACCCACCAGCTTCCGCTGTGGGCCATCACCTCTTCTTGCGTGGGGGGTACAACACTCCCGAATACTGGATCGTACATCATATCTTTCATTCTCGGCTTTTCGGAGGTAGCATCAGGCTATGACTCTTGTTGTAGGCATTGAACACCCGGATAAGAAGAGCGTCGTCCTAGCTTCTGACAGTTTCATTGGAGATGATGAGCACAGAGACCTCATTGACACTCCGAAGTGGTTCAAGCTAGGCAAGATCTGGTTCGGCTACGCCGGGACCATAGCCATCGCACAGGTCGCCGAGCACAGCTACAAGGTCGCCCAGCCGTCTCCAGGTGAGCGGCAGGTCTCTTACCTCTTCCGGGTGGTACAGGGCATCTACGCGGCTTGCAGGGATGCTGGTCTGAAGCCTGATGATGGGACCTTCTTACTCGCCTACAAGGGGAAGGTCTACTACGTAACCGAGGGCGGAGCCCCCGTCAGATCAGCCCACGGCTACGCAGCGATTGGATCAGGGGAGTTGCAGGCCCTGTCTGCACTAGCTGTTACAGGGTCAATGGAGGCAGAGACCAGAGCGCAGGCTGTTCTGGAGGCAGTCAGCAGGCACTGCTCTCAAGTATCAGCCCCCTTTCATGTCCTTCGGATCTGACCCATAGTCCTTGTCTACGGAGGTACCTTGAGAGGCAAGAGCATCGGATACACGCATGAGTTCCAACCGGAGGACCTCTCCTTCATGAAGGAGATCCTCCTTTCTCTGGTTGTATACTGCTGTACGCTCTTCGATGCTACGCTTGATGACTCTTAGGAGCCCCATCTCAACCTCTTCAGTAGACAAGTCAGCCACGATCTCGCCGCTGGCCATGAGGGCATCGCCAACTAGCGAGAACCTGATCCCGCTCTCGTTGCGGGCTTTGGGACAGTACTTGAAGAACTGTTGCCAGAGCTCTTTCTGTGTTAGCTTCTTAGACATGATGAGAATCCTACTTCTGTGTTTGTTGGTTGCCTGTGCCCCTGTTCGTAATCTGGTAGCAGACCAGACCATTGCCAGGGCTCAGTGCGAGAGTGGCGCTGTCAGGTGCAACGAGAACGTACCTGAGCTTTGCGTCAAGGTTGACAACGTGCCGAGGTGGTACCCACTGCACCCTCGCCGACCTGACGGAAGCTTCGCTCCGTGTGCTGTCCGGTGTGTAGTCGACGGAGACCCGAGGGCAGCTCACTGCTCAGAGTGACGCTTTGAAGCCCCAGAACCTGGTTAGGGTAGTCGAAAGACTACGTCCGCTATCGTTACCCTCATCCCAGCTGCTAAACCAGCAAGCGCACATTCTATTGATTCTTCTCATATAGTCGCTGACACTCCGATCCAGTTTAGCTGTACGGCCTGGTTTAGACTAAATGCAGAATAACCGAAGTGGTGCTCCCAGTGACGACTGGTGTCGGCGGGCCCGTACCAATACAGCTTGCGGCTCAAAACAGCTCCTCCGGTACAGTGACTGTCTTTTCGACTTCCATGGGCCTGATGTCTAGCACTCTGGCTCCTCTTGATTCTGCCACGGTTGCTACCCAGCCGAGCACTTCCCAGCGCTCACAGGGACCTCTGTGGTTGCTCTGGTAGTTTTCGTCGTAACCGTCCAGCATCCAGCTTTCCAGAATCCCTGAGACAGCGACGAGCCAAGCATCGCCGCTGGCAAAGTCCAGGCAGACATCAATGTCCCCCTTGTCTGTGGTGATCCTGTACTCGAAGTCGCTGATGTCTAGGTTCATCTGGAGCTGGGTCATTGGATCGTTTCCGGCTGTGCCGCTACATCAGCAGCTTCAACAAGTGCACCTGCCACGTCCCTGGCCTGCTCTGGGGTCATGTCGAGTACGTGCTCGCAGGGGAGATTCATGTGGACCATGTCTCCGACTACTTCGATGCTCAGGGATCTGTGCTCTTCGCTCATGCTGCTTCTTTCTCCCACCAGTCTGGGATGGGTGGTTCTTGAGGAAGGCAGAACATATCACCTTCTTCGATAGTGAGTCTACCCATTGTGGTTTGCAGGCAGCCTTCTGGCTCTTCCAGAACGTAAACAAGCTCTGGCAGTTTACTGAAGCCCTTACGGAAGAACCAGTAGTGCCGGTTGACTCCCGGAGAGTCTGTCCATGTGTGAGTTGTCATATGGTCCCTAGGAAGCTTCCGGCGTCGGTTTTGCTGGCTGTGAATGCCCCCCAGCCGTCTGGGGACGCGAACTTATCGACCCAGTGTGCGTACTTGTAGAACTTGCGGATCATAGAAATGCCCGGAATGTGCCGAGTACGTTACGGGTAGTGCGCGTAGATTCTCCATAGAACCAATGGTTGAAGCCATGTTGCCACACTGACCACATGCAGACTCTGCTGCTCATATTGATCCTACGAAAGCGGAGAACTGGTTACTGTTATTGGGACTCAACTTGGCTGCCCACCTGCCATAGTTATGGTACAGGGTCCAGATACTCACGTTGACACAAATTGTGAGCCTGCTCATATCACACAGCTTGCGCAGGTGTCATTTGCGCGGAATTCACGTCGGATGCGCCAGTCCGTCCAGATCATGTGATCAACGTGCCAAGTGGCTAGGTTACGAAACTTTCTCATATCGCGCCTCGAAAGGTACCATACCTACTTACGTTATAGGGTCCCCAGTCATGGCGGCTCCAATAGTAATCGTTGTCTCGTTCCCAAACAGAGATGCAGATGAGCACAGGAGCGGGTCTCATATAACGCCTGACATAGAGTTATACGCCCATCTGTACCCTTCTTCGTTCGTCCGTACGAAACGGACTCCGAGTGACACGCCATGGCACCAGGCGCAGTGACTCAGGCAGTAACCGTGTCGCATTAGACACCGATCCGCTTCTTGAAGAGCTTGGAAGCCTTGGCTCCAATCGCCTTGCGGGCTTCAGGAGTGTCGACGAGCATCTCTCCGCCTTCTGTGATCACGTCCTCGACCATACCTGTAACGATCTTAGCGAAGTGCTGTACGGATGGAGTCTCCGCCAAACAGACCTTCTGGATAACGTGGTTGAGCCTCTCTTCGGTTACCCACTCCTGGGCGATAGCTTGGGCTGCCTCGTAGACAGCTACCTTGTCTCCGGGCTTGAAGTCTGTTTTGGTCTCCCGCTCTTCCTTGCGCTTGTGCTTTGCCATCATCCGGTCAAAGTTATGGGCAGGCTTCTCAGTAAGCGAGCGGAGGACTACGCCCTCGGTCGGCTGGTCACCTTCGATGCTATTGCGTTTGGCCTGTGTGGAGGGCCTGTCACGGGCAGCATCGAGTGTGGGAAGATCGGAAGTGACTTCTTCCCAGAATACAAACTCTAGCCCCAGCCTCTCGACGAACTGCTGAGCCTCCGGAACATTGAACCAGCTCTCTTCACCTTCGGGCGTCGTGCAAAGTACATCAAACCCTACAAACCTGAGCTTCTTACCGTAGCGCCAAGCCTGGGCGTTGATCTTCCCGCCGTAGGCCTCTCCGTAGACGGCCCAGGAGTAGCCGTGCTCGTGTACTTCGGCGAGCCCGTTGACCACTTCCTTGAACACGGCCAAAAGCTTCTCTTGATCAAACAGGTTCACGAACTCCTGATGATTGGAGCCGCCAGCGAAGAAGCTCAGAGTACCATCGGCGTGGTACTTGATGTGTGCTGAGGTGCCATGGATCTTCTCCATTGCGTAGAGCTTGGGCTCCTCCAGGATGTCAGCAATCTCAGGTCTGTAGAGGTTCGGAATCTTTCGGTAACCCATGTTTGTTCTCCTTTTTAGTATCGATACCTAAGTCTACGACCTTCGTCGTACTCTCGCTCATAGTCACGCATGCTACCGTGCCCGCCGTCTTGGTCAAATCTGGCGTTGCAGTACTCATCCCGCTGAGAAACGTACGAGGAGTAGTCAGGGACGGGCTGGTGCGGCTCTGGTGCGTAGTAGCGCTGGGGCGGCTCATAGTAGTGCTGAACAGTGGGATTCTTCGCCCACTCCTCAGCTAGCTTCTTTTGAAAGTCTGGATGCCTCGCAGGGTGGCGCTTGTAATATATCTCATCGAGACGTGCGCTGAACTCTTCTTTGGACGCAAAGACGGTGTCGTCTCTAATGCCTGTTTCCCAGCTACAGTAGGCTCTAACATAGTCCATCTGCTCATTATGAGGAGCGCCGTACGTGTATGCTTGGCAGCCGTAGCCACTGCTATTAGCAGCAAGTACTGGGTCTTTGGCTACACACGCCCTGCACAGAAGGTCGCAGTATGGAAAGAACAGCTCTTCGAGCTTGTCATTAGTGATGATGCTGACGAGTAGTCCAGGATCTCTGTAGTGGGGGTGACGCATGGTTTCCTTGAATGAGAAAAGGGCAGGGGACCTTCTGGTCCCCTGCCCGACTTCTCCTACTCTAACTGTCGATCAGATCACGCTGGTGCGTTGGCCCCAACTGGAGCGGGCCGGATGCTCTTGCGATAAGCCCGAACGGCTGCGCACTGAGCCGAGAGCGCCTTCACGCTGGACTTGAGGTCCTTGAGCTCTGCATTGAGCTCAACGAGGAGGGCGAAGGCCGCCTGGGTCTCGGTAGGCTCAAGCTTGGCCTGCTTCTCAGCCTTGGTGAACGAGCGGAAGTTGCTACCGTCGGGCTGGACGATCCGCGTCCAGTTATCGGCATTGGCGACTGCCTCCTGGTCCATCGACTCAAAGTCTGACTTGAGCGCGTAGCAGAAGACGTCACCGATCTTTGTCACTGCGTAGCAGGTCGTACGCACCTCGTTGGTGTGACTGACAGTGGAGCGGTACATGAACTTGACGACTGGGGCTGTGTTTTCCATGGTTCTTATCCTGTGAACGGTTGATTAGGTTAGGCGAAGTAAGATCGCCATCACGATTCGTTCGTGATGTTTATAGATCAGAGATAGATGTTGCGCAAGGGGAATTGTGGTATCGTCCTGGTATGAAAGTTGATCTTGATCTAGCCAGAGCAGTAGTCAAACGCAGAGCCGAACAAGCGGGCATTAGCATCATTACCCCGGATGACCAGCAGGCCATTCGCTGGGTTGCTTACCACGCTGTTGCGGCTGCGTCACCCCTTACATACGAGGGGGCGAAGCAGAGGGTCAGTATCTACGTGCCTGAGGTGGCCGAATCCCTCATTGTGATGTCCGCTAAGATGGTCGGTGTGGAGTCATTCCTACCGACGTTTGGCAAGCCTCTGATGATCCTGTCACCAGCTGCCTGGGATGATGGCCGCACACTTCTTGGTGTGTATGCCCATGAAGAGGGACACCACAACGACTTCCGGTGGTCGATCAGGCAGATGGGCGGAGTGCTTGGGTCAACTGTCCATGCTACTGGCTACCTCATCCATCCGACGATGCGGGCGTTCTACGAGCGCTGTTACTCTTCGGACATGACGGCGCTGGTTGTGCTAGGCGGGCAGACGCCCCAGCAAGCCGCCCAGGGGGTCCTACAGTCGATCGAAAGCTACTCGCTGGACGAAGGGGGCAAGCAGCTCTTCCGTGGCACTGTAGCGTCTGTGGCGGCCTCTCTGGAGAAGCACCAGCTTCCCGGAGCAGGAAGTCCGATCCACACTACGCTCAAGGAGTACTCACTTGCCGGAGGAGAGATTCCTCCTGAGTGGCAAGAGGCTATCCTGAAGTGACTGGGGTCTGGGATACCCCATCTCTATAGCGTGTATCTCATCGGTCAGTCTTCTGACTTCTGCTTCGAGCTGCCTGATCCTATCTTCTAGTTCTTGTTCTCTGGTCATCGCCATGATGTGTCGATGTCCCTCTCCTGACGCTCCCTCAGGGACTCAACTTCCCTGCGAAGTTCTGAGTTCTCTAGTGTCAGCTTCCTGATAGTCTCCTCGGCAGTCTCAAGGGCTCGCCTGAGGAGTGCCTCGTTTTGATTGAGCGGCAGCAGTGGTCTCATGATACGTTCCTTTCAGGAGATACAAAATGGCAGACAGAACTTGGGATAAAGCACTACCGATCAAGTACGCTGAGTCAAAGCAGAGCATGCTAGATAAGCGATGGAAGGCAGAGCTCGGTGATGCGCTCAGAGATATGACCAGCAAGGTATGGCCGGGCGTACCCGAGACCATGTTCCT
>JACCDG010002744.1_pt1 | contig 10594 bp, 12 predicted proteins | sample 7442471 | NCBI WGS metagenome assembly JACCDG01 (sample SAMN15323444, study PRJNA562643) | freshwater metagenome | isolation source: river surface water | place: USA:Blue River Watershed | collected 2017-08-17 | reverse complement strand
TGGTTGAGCGCCTGTTCAAAAATAATCAGAAATTGATCAAGGGCTTCAAGGAACTGGAGGTCGTGCATGAAATTATCCGCACCCAGGAAGAAGCCATGCTCAATCAGCAATTGCGGCAACGTAATCCTGGCGCCGCTGCCCAACTGGAAGCGAATGCCGGTGTACCGCTTTTCAATCTGGGTATCACCAGTGGCGGCGCCTTGGCGTTTTTCTCGCAAGCCAGCAACTGACTCGTATTGCAAGCATGAAAAAGGCCGGATAATCCGGCCTTTTTCGTTGTCTGCTTCAGCGTGTCAGGAGTGCACCGCCAAGGTATTGGCCTAGTGCGACAGGCAACTCGGCAAAGAAGTCCGGGCGCAACACCTTGAATTTCTCGTTCTGCTCCAGCAAGGGTTTAACGTTATCGGGCCAGTCAAGCATTTGCCACAGGCCGATGGTCAACCCATACACTCGCAGCAGCGTGGTGGCGCCCTCGCCCTTGTGGAGTTGTGGTGCGCGAAATTCCAGTTGCTGGCCGATTTCCAGCAATTTGTCGATCAGCCGCGATTTGAAATCGAGCGCGATGCTGGCGTCCAGATTCTGTTCGATCACGCTGTTGGTCATCGCGGCCAAGCGCAGGAAGCTGGGTTCCTCGCGCAGAAAACCAATGTAGGTATCAAGGAACGCGTCGATCAGCGTGCCTGTAGAGGTTTGCGGTGCATCGAACAGATCCAGCACTTGTTGTAACAAGACATGAAATTGTTCATCCAGCAGTGCCAGGAAAATTTCTTCCTTGGTTCGGAAATAAAGATAAACCGTACCTTTGGCCAGACCGCTGGCTTCGGCAATGCGGCTCACCGACGGCAATTCGCGGCTGTTCTGCAGATATAGTTGTTGCGCTGCATCCAGAATCGACTGGCGTTTGGCGAGTTTCTCGTCTTCGGCAATGGCGCGCTGGCGCATGAGTGGTCTCGGCTGGAATGATGAATTGGCGCCTATTCTACGCGCTAGGTCGCATCCGATAAAGATATTATGCCAATGTCTTGATGTGTGTCAGCCTGTGGCTTGCCAAGCAGTGTGCAGTCGGCAAGAATACCGCAGCAATTTTATGCTCCAATACAAACCAATCCAGAAAAGATGGCATGCCCGGATTCAGATATGAAGCGATAGAACAGGCAAGTGGCAAGCAGCGGCGTGGCGTGATTGAGGCCGACAATGCCCGGCAGGCGCGCCAGCAACTGCGTGAGCAGGGCATGTTGGTGGCTGGTCTGGATGAAATTGTATCCGAGCAGGCCGGCGGTTCTTTTCTGCAGCGGCAGCGCGGTGGCGTGAGTCTGGCCCAGCTGGCCTTGCTGACCCGCCAGTTATCGACGCTGCTGGATGCAGGTTTGACCATCGAGCAGGCGCTGCAGGTGCTGATCGAGCAGGCGGATCAGCCACGTGAGCGGGAAGTGGTTGCCGCGCTACGCAGCGAGATTCTGGCTGGGGTGCCATTGTCGAAAGCCTTGGGGAACTTCCCGCGCGTTTTCCCCGAGTTGTATCGCACGCTGGTGGCAGCAGGAGAGGAATCAGGCAAATTGCCTGCAGTGATGCGGCGCCTTGCCGATTACATCGAGTCGAGTCAGGCCCTGCGGGGCAAGGTCATGCTGGCGATGTTGTACCCGGCCATCATTACTTGTGTGTCGATATTGGTGGTTGGCGGCTTGCTCACCTATGTGGTGCCACAGGTGGTGAATGTGTTCCAGAATACCCACCAGCAGTTGCCGTGGTTGACCCGCGCGTTGCTGGCCACTTCTGCTGCGGTGAAGGTGGGGGCGCTACCTGTGTTGCTGCTAATGGGTCTGGCGGGTTTTGGATTTGCCCGCGCTTTGCGCGCCGAGCCTTTTCGTTTAAGGGTGGATAGCTTTTTGCTGCGCCTGCCGCTGGCAGGACGGCTGATTCGCAGTATCAATACCGCGCGCCTGGCGAGCACGCTGGCGATTCTGGTTGGCAGTGGCGTGCCTTTGCTGAGTGCGTTGCAGCATGTGTCGGGCGTGGTGATCAATCGCGCCCAGCGATTGGCCGTGACCGAGGCATCCAAACAGGTGCGCGAGGGCGTCAGCCTGTCGCGTGCGCTGGCGGGCGGCAAGGTGTTTCCGCCGGTCTTGATTCACCTGATTGCCAGTGGCGAGGCCAGTGGCAAGCTGGAACATATGCTGGAGCGGGCGGCCCAGCAGCAATCACAGGAACTGGAGAGCCGGGTTTCGACTCTGACTGGTTTGATGGAACCATTGCTGATTCTGGCGATGGGCGGTGTGGTGTTGCTGATTGTGATGGCAATACTGATGCCGGTATTTGAAATGAACCAATTGATTAAATAGGAAAAGGTTTTGCATGTCTCAGCTTAACAATACCCAGCGTCAGCGTGGCTTTACCCTGATTGAGATCATGGTGGTGATCGTGATTCTTGGCGTGCTGGCCGCACTGGTGGTGCCAAAAATCATGTCTCGCCCGGATGAGGCGCGCGTGGTGGCGGCAAAACACGATATTTCGGCAATCGGCCAGGCGCTGAAGCTATACAAACTGGACAACGGCAGCTATCCCAGTACCGAGCAAGGCCTCAAGGCCCTGATCGCCAAGCCGGCTGTGGCCCCGGTTCCGAACAACTGGAAAACCGGCGGCTATCTCGACAAACTGCCGCAAGATCCGTGGGGACGCGATTATCAATACCTGAGTCCGGGCGTCAAAGGTGAGGTCGATGTCTTCAGTTTCGGCGCGGATGGTGCGGTGGGCGGCGAAGGCACCGATGCCGATATCGGTTCCTGGAATAGCTGAACAAGTGATATCGATGCGCCGGCCTGACTGCCTGTTGGACTTGCCCGATCGTAGCGAGCCGAGTGGGAATACGGGGCCGGATTTGCCCGCTTTTGCGGCGCATGGCGGTGCTGTGCAAGGAGAAAGTGGGCAAGTCCGGGCCGTTGCTAACGCTGGCGCAGCAGATCGGTCTCAAGTCAGACAGGCTGCCAGCCAAGGCTTTACCTTGCTGGAGATTCTGGTAGTGCTGGTCATTATCGGCATTGTCTTGTCTCTGGCTGTGGTGCGAATGGATCCACCGGCGGATCGCCAATTGCAGCAGGAGGCGGAACGCTTGGCATTATTGTTTGAGGCCGCCCGGGATGAGGCGATTGCCCGTAGCGAGCCGGTTGCATGGTCGCACACCGAGAGAAAACATCAATTCTGGATTCGCAAGGATGCCGACTGGCAGCCGTTAACCGGCGTGGATGTATTGGTGCCTCGCGAATTGCCGGCCGGGGTGAGCTTTGGCGCGATCAAGGTCAATTTGCAGCCGCAGGGGGAAGACGGAAAACTGGTATTTCAGCCGTCTGGCGTTAATGAGCTGTTTCAGGTGCTGCTCTTGGGTGAGGGCGGGCTTTTCGAGCTGGCCTCGGATGTATTGGGCCGGGTTCAAGTGAGTCGTCAAGATGCGGTCACGCAAGGGTAGCGGTTTTACGCTGGTCGAAGTGCTGGTGGCGCTGGCGATTCTGGCTGTAGCGCTGGCAGCGGCGATGCGCGCCACGACTGGCCTGATCGATAATGCGGCGACGCTGAAAGAACATCTGGTTGCCGGCTGGCTGGCACAAAACCGGCTGCAGGAGCATATTGCCCGCCGTGATTTTCCCGAACTCGGGTCACAAACCGGCAGCGAACAGATGGGTGGTATTCAATTCAACTGGCGAGAAGATATCAGCGGTACACCCAATGCCCGATTCCGCCGTATCGAAATCAGTGTTTTTGCCAACAATCAGACTGACTATGCCTCGGCACGCCTCATTGGCTACCTTACCAGTATTCGTTAAAAAGCCTGTGCTATCTCGGCCGCGTGGGCAGGTCGCGGCGTCACACGCCCAAAGCGGCTTTACGCTGCTGGAGTTGCTGGTGGCGCTGATCGTGTTCGCGGTCATGTCTGCCGTGGCCTATAGCGGTTTGAACCAGATTTTTGCCGTGCGCGAGCGCATTGAGGCAGAAAACCGCAAATGGCGCGAGTTGACCCTGGTGCTGGGGCATATGGAGGAAGATATTGCTCAGGCCGTCAGTCGCCCGGTGCGCGACAGCTTTGGCACATTGCGCGCGCCTTTGCTGGGGCATCCGCAACTGGTCGGCGCGGATGACGCCAATCTCAGCCTGGTGCGCATGGGTGCTGGCGGTAGCACTGGGGTTGCCGCTGATCTGACGCGGGTGGGGTATCGTCTGCGAGAAGGTCGTCTGGAACTGCTGCTTTGGCCCGCACTTGATTTACCGCCGCGCACCGGCCCGAATGTGCATGTTTTGCTCAACGATATCAAGGCTTTCGAACTGGCGTTCCTGAATGAGCAGGGTGTCTGGGAAAACAAGTGGGAACCCGCTGATAACAAAGCCTTGCCCCGCGCGGTGCAGTGGGTACTGACCTTGTCCGGTGGTGAAAAAGTTCGCCGTCTGGTGGCTTTGCCATGAGGCAGCGCGGCGTAGCAGTGATTACCGCATTGCTGGTGGTGGCGCTGGTAACCGCCGCTACCGGTTTTATCGCCTGGCGCCAGCAGCTCTGGCTGCGCACGGTGGAAAACCAGCTGAACATGGCTCAGGCAAAGGGGATCGCCCGTGCCGCATTAAGTCTGGTGAGGGCCGAGCTCAATGATGATCGGCGGCGGGATGGCAATAAATATGACTATCCCGGTAAAGCCTGGGCCGTGCCAATCAGCAATATTCCGGTCGAACAAGGCTCTGCCGGTGGTCTGGTGCGTGATTTGCAAGGACGTTTCAACCTGAATAATCTGCTTGGCAGTAGCGGGCAGCCCAACGAGGATTGGGTTGAATCCTGCCGCACCTTGTTCCGTCAGTTGCAGCTGCCGGCCGAACTGTTGCCGAACCTTCTGGCGTGGATCGACCCGGGGCAAACCCAGCGTGCGGATGGGGGGCCGGAAGATGACTATTATCTGAGTCTGCCGCAGCCTTATCGTGCGGCAAATCAGGCGCTGACCGACATTAATAACCTGTATCGCATCAAGGGATTCACGCATCAGGTTGTGGCAGTGCTCCGCCCGTATGTGACGGTACTGCCCCCAACTGCAGAACCGGTTCCGGTGAACGTGAATTTTGCGTCTGAAGTTGTGTTGCGATCCCTGGTTGGTGCCGAAGCCGCGCAGGCGATACTTCTGCAGCGGCAGGACAAGCCGTTTGAAAATCTGGAAATGTTACGTCTGGCAGTGCCCGAAGATGTACGTGACAGGATTCAGCCCCGTCTGGTCGACGTCAGGACGGATTATTTCGAGGCCGTCACGCAAGCGCGGTTTGGTAATGTAACGGTGGCGTACAGCTCGCTTTTGTCCCGTGATAGCCAGACGGTCAGCGGGACTTTCCCCCGGGTTTTGTGGATGCGGCGCAGTGACTTGTCCGAACAGTCTGGCGGTGCCGCCGAATCATTCAAATAATATTCGTTTGGTATTTTTATTTTGCTCCGGTAGGCGTAATATACAGAGTGGGCGGAAAAAACTATAAGCATGAGGCCCACCCCACTTAAGTTAAAGAAGGGAGCCATGAGGATGAACATTTACAGGATTTGCAGTATCGTTGCCGCCAGTTTGCTGGCTGGTTTTGCCTTTGCCGATGTATCGCCGCTGGACGACTCGTCGTTGTCCGATGTGTCCGGTCTGAATAACAACGGAATTTTCTACGCACGAACCAGCGAGAAGGATCAGAAGAAAACCGAAGAGGAAATCGCAGAAATGCGCGCTTCCTTGCGTCAATCGGCTTCTGGCGTGAATGATTACCTGAACAAGGAAAATACCGACAAGCAGTCGCTGGATCGCCAAGCCTTGCCGAACTATGATGCTTCACGTGATGCTTGGAAGGGGGTTGCCGGCACGGGTGGTGACGTCAGATTGCAGGTTGGCCAGGGTAACGGTTCACAGATTTTTGGCGGAAATACGCTGGGTGGGATGGGTGGTGGCGGTATGGACTTTTCCGGCACCCGTTCCAGGGTTCTGATCAATAATAAATAGTCTGGATTTTTTTGCACCGTCTCCGCATCGCAGTCTTTTCCGATGTTTCCGTCGCCGGATCCGAGTGGCAGTGGGTTGCCCTGGATTCGGCGAATTGCGTTCTGGCGCAAGGCCAGGGCGATCCCGGTCAATGGGCGCAGACGCGTGACGTAGAAGTCCTGTTGCCTGCCTCTCGTCTGGTTTATCGGCAACTCACGATGCCTGCCGCTTCGCGCCGGCAACTATCAAAAATTCTGCCGTTTGCATTGGAAGACGAGCAGCTGACGCCTCCCGATGGCAGCCACCTTGCTGCTGGCGTATTGCAGGGTGATAGTGTGGCGGTTGCAATGGTGGCAAGGGATTATCTGCTGCACCTTTTGCGTCGTCTGGCCGAGTTTTCCATTCAGCCACGGCGGGTGGTGAGTGTGCTTGATTGTCTGCCATCTGATCGGCAGGATATTTGGCATGTCTTGTTGATGCCGGGCGATGCCTGTGCCCGTGCCGCCCAGAGTACCTTCAGTTTTGATTTTGAATCCACGCCACCGGTTGAGTTGCAACTGGCGTTGCGCCAGGCAATAACGCGGCCGCAAAGTCTGCAGGTATATGTGGCGCAGGGGTTGGATATTGCGCTATTGGCGGGCTGGCAAGGCGAGCTGGGTATCGATCTGCAATCTCACCCTGAATGGGATTGGCGAGTTGCGCCGCTCAACGCCGGCGCCATCAATCTGCTGCAGGGGGCTTTTGCCCGTTCTTCTGTCGCCACTTTTGATTGGCGTGTTTACCGTCTGCCAGCGATGCTGCTCTCTGCGCTGATCTTGCTTTACGCCACATCGGTTGTGGTTGACTGGTGGCGTCTGGATCGACAGTACACCCGGATCAGCGCCGCGATAGAGGCAGAGGCAAGAAAAGTGATTCCCGTTGGCCCCCTGGTTGACCCGGTGGCACAGTTGCAGCGCAAGCAGCAGGATGTATCCCGCAACGGGGCGGTTGGCTGGGCGGCGTTGGCGCAGTTGCTCGCAGCACAGCTGGGGTCGTCAAGCCTGACCCGTTTTCACTATGTCGATGGCACGGCGTTGATTGAATTGTCGCTGCCGGATGCCGCGCAGGCAGAAGCTTTGCAGCAGCGGTTGGCAAATGCGGGTTTGCAGGTCGAGCGCAAGAATGGTGTGGTTTCCAATGGTGCTTACAATGTGGCCCTACTATTGAAGGATGCCCGCTGATGCAGGCCATGCGAGAGTACTGGGCAAAGCTGACTGAGCGTGAGCGGCTGATTTTGGGGGGCGGCGCTGCCTTTTTGATACTCGCATTGCTGTATCTTCTTTTGTGGCAGCCATTGCTTGATGCGCGCACACGCCTTGCCAAATTATTGCCGCGCCAGCAACAAACCTTGCAGACCGTGCAGCAGCTGACCGCCCAACTGGGGGGGGCGCCGGCAGCAGCCATGCTGGATGTGGAGCAGGTGCTGGCACAGGCTGGCGGTGCGTCCGGTATTGTGCCGGCAAACAAGCAAACCCTGTCACCCCAGCGTGTCAAGTTGAGCTTCGAGGCGGTATCGTTCAGTCAGTGGCTGAATTTTGCAGGGGCCATGCAAGCAAACGGCTGGCCTGTCAGCGTAATGGACGTTACGCGTGGCGAAGCTGGCAAGGTCAAGGTCGTTGCCGAGTTTGGTCGCTGATGCGTATTCGTTCCATCGTCGCCGTCATCCTGTTGTTTCTGTTGTTCCTGTTGCTGCAAATGCCTGCTGCAGTTGTAGCGCCTTTACTCAAGCGTTACTCCGGTAATCAGCTTGAACTCTCTGCTGTCGAGGGCTCCATCTGGCAAGGCCGGGCGCAAGCTTTTTCCTTGCGGGGCACGATCCTGCTGGAATCCGTACAATGGCGGCTTAGTCCGTGGGGTTTGTTGCTGCTGCAACTGCGGGGCGACATTGGCAGTCGTAATGGCAGTGCCAGCTTTGCCGTCAGTAGCGAGCATGTGACCTTGTCCACCGAAGGTCTGGTGTTGCCGCTGGCGCCGCTGAGCCAACTGGATGCTTCGCTTGTTCCTTTCCAGTTGCGGGGGCGCGTCGAGTTGTTGACCGAGCGGTTCAGTGTTGCGCGAGACGGTGGGGCCGGCAGTTTGCAGCTGCGTTTGCTGGATCTTGGTTCTGGGTTGGTTGCTGTGCCGAGTATCGGCCACTACCGAATTCAGGTCAGTCCGATGCGTAATGCCTACCGTTTCACCGCCGCCACCGAACGCGGACCGTTACGAGTGACGGGGGACGGCCGCTGGCAGCCGGGCAAGGGAGGTGCGATCCGTCTGCAGTTACACCCCGAGGATCAGGCCGAAGCACTGCGACCTTTGTTGTCGCTGGCAGGTCGGCCAGCTGCCAGTGGTGATTATTATCTGAACGCCTCTTTCCGCTGAGGTACCCTGCGGCTCTGTTCGCCTGAAAGCTCCCCATCTTTTGAACTAGGGCATACCCGTATGGTTTTGTCTGCGTTGCCACAGTAACGTTGTGGACGACCATTCCCGCTTTCCGGTGTTCATGCAAACTTTTGAAGACTATCAGGCGCGTTATTCCGCGTATGAGCAGATTCGCTTTCGCCGAGAAACCGGCGGGCTGATCCTGTTTGATTTGAATACGCCGGCTTTTGGCGCCTGTTTTTCCTTGCAAGGCGGGCAGTTGCTGAGTTTTCAGCGACATGATCAGCGTCCCTTGTTGTGGCTGTCAGAGCAAGCACTGATGCAGCCGGGGAAGGCGATTCGCGGTGGTATTCCGCTCTGCTGGCCGTGGTTTGGCCCGGCTCCGGATGGCTCTGGGCGCCCCGCGCATGGCTTTGCGCGCAACCTTCCATGGCGCCTGACCAGTGTGCTGGCGGAAGACAATGGCTGGGTGGTGCGCTTTCAGTTGAGTGACAGTGCCGATACCCGTGCCCTGTGGCCACACAGTTTTGAGGCTTCGTTGACTTATCAACTCGGGCGCACGTTGCGCATCGATTTTTGCGTGGTCAATCTCGACCCCGCGCCATTCTCGATGAGTTACGCCTTCCATAGCTATTTTCCGGTTGATGATATCCGGCAGGCGGAGGTGTTGGGGCTGAATGGCTGTGATTATTACGATCAGCTGCAGTCGATGCGTTTTTTGCGGCAGCAGGGGCCGGTTCGTTTTGACGCCGAATGCGACCGGATTTATGTCGACACGGCAGGTGAGTATCTGCTGCGGGATGGTGCCAGTGGTGCCGAACTGCAGATTCAGACCGAAAATTGCCATAGCGCCATCGTCTGGAATCCGTGGGTCGAAAAGTCACAGCGCTTGAGTGATCTGGCTGATTCGGCCTATCAGCATATGCTGTGTGTGGAATGCGGTAACGTGAATGGCAACAGCATCGTTGTTCCTGCTGGCGGCGCCCACGCTAGCGCCATGCAGCTTAAATATCGCTGATTTCCCGTGCCCTTATCCGGGCGTATACATCTCTCTGAAATGCCAGTTTTTTATTTGGCAGTGCAAGCTTTACAGATCGGATAATCCTCTTAGAATCAATCGTGTAACGCTGTCTGGTCGGCTTTTTTGGTGTCTGCCGATCGGTGGTATAACGATAAAAATCAGAGGATATCTGCGTCATGTTCGATTATGTGATTGTTGGTGGTGGTTCAGCCGGTTGTGTGTTGGCCAACCGTTTATCGGAAGATCCGTCGCTCAGGGTGTGTTTGCTCGAAGCCGGCCCTGCTGATCGCAGTCCTTTGGTCCATACCCCGGTGGGCGCTTTGGCTTTGGTCCCGCGCAAACATCTGAACTGGGCTTACAACACGCTGCCGCAATCCGGCTTGAACGGGCGACGTGGCTATCAGCCGCGTGGCAAGGTGCTGGGTGGTTCCAGTGCCATCAATGCAATGATTTATTCGCGTGGACATCGCCGTGATTACGACCACTGGGCAGAGTTGGGCAATACCGGCTGGTCGTTCCAGGACGTTCTGCCATATTTCAAGCGTGTCGAGAATAACGAGCGCGGTGCGGATGACTATCATGGCGTCGGTGGCCCGTTAAACGTTGCCGATCTGCGCAGCACCTCGTCGGTGAGTGCTGCTTTTGTCGAGGCGGCCCAGCAGTGTGGTATTCCTTATAACTCCGACTTTAATGGTGCAGAGCAGGAGGGGGCGGGGTTTTATCAGGTGACGCAGAAAAATGGCGAGCGCTGCAGTGCTGCGCGCGCATTTCTGACTCCGGTGCTGAATCGCCCCAATTTGCAGGTGTTGACCGATGCACATACGATTCGCGTGGTGTTTGAGGATAAGCGGGCGGTGGGGGTCGATTACCTGCAGGCAGGCTTGCGCAAGACGGTGCGTGCTTCACGTGAGGTAATCCTGAGTGCCGGTGCCTTTGGTTCACCGCAGATACTGATGCTCTCTGGTGTCGGTCCGTCGACCCACCTGCAGTCGATGGGAATCCCGGTGCTGCACCATTTGCCGGGGGTTGGCCAGAATCTGCAGGATCATCCGGATTTCATTTTTCTCAATAAACCTAAAAACCGTAGTTACCCCATTCCGTCAGCATTATTTTGGAGAAATCCGACCGTTGGAGGCGGGGCAATCCCGGTCAATGTGCGTTTGAGGTGCTCGCAGATCAGGAGCCAGACAGCACGCGA
>JACCDG011823961.1_pt1 | contig 10596 bp, 12 predicted proteins | sample 7442471 | NCBI WGS metagenome assembly JACCDG01 (sample SAMN15323444, study PRJNA562643) | freshwater metagenome | isolation source: river surface water | place: USA:Blue River Watershed | collected 2017-08-17 | reverse complement strand
ATTTTAGATGATCCAGGGTCTCCAGAAATAACTATTACCTATGAGAGTTTGCTAGTGGATCTCGACCGATCGAGGGAGTTCCGCTACAACACCGAAAGCCAAAAAACGCAATATCCATCCGACCGTGGTTTTGAATACGCATCATCGGCGGCACTATGGACCGGGACGTGGTCGAATAAAAAAGTGGATGTCCGAAAGAAAAAGCCCGTAGCAAAATCGAAGCGAGGCGCTAAAAAATGACATCTTTAAGCGATAAAGAAATCAATTCTAAAGTTTCGTTAAGCTCGATTAAGCTTTCCGAGGTTACGCGGTATCTAAAAAAACACAGAAAAGATTCAGACATCCGAAACAAGATTCCGCGCGCCGGAGACGTTTCAGCATGGAGACGATTCCGAAAGTTTTTAAGACGAAGGATTCAAGCCGCACGAGTTGCAGTTCAACCCGGCGTCGAAGTTTCGCACACATACGCGGCGGATAGTAGAAAGATAATTTACGGGCGGATGCGAGTCGGCGGAACGATCACATTTATAAATTCAGAACGATTGAAACCAGCCACAATGGCGGTCGCTTCGCCGGGAGTTATTACAAGCACGGCGCACGGGTTAGCGGAAGGCGCTACGACGGAGATTTCCACCACCGGCGCGCTCCTAACGGGAATGACAGCGGGAAATACTTACTTCGTGAGAAATCCTACTCGCAACACGTTCAACATTAGCGACACGGCGACCGGTTCGCTAAAGAACTTCAGCGGGACACAAAGCGGATCGCACAAGATAGTCACCGGCGATAACTCTCAGTTAGATGTGATTTATACACTCGCCGGGCACAAGATCAGCGGCATTGATGAAATATGGTTAGACGATGAGTTGATACTTTTCGGAGCGTCTCCAGACCCGAGATGGGCGCAATTCTTTTACAATCCACAGCGCGATCAATACCGCGATGCGGCGCATCGTTTTTTCTTTGCCTATAGCGACGGGACGGTCGGGAACGCAGCGATCCCGGAACTCGTAGCAAGAACCGATTTGTGGACATCGAACCACACACAAACAGGATGCGCGCACGGGTTCGCGATATTTGTCGCGGATGGAATTTTGTTTCCTAACGGACTTCCGGAAGCGACTTTTACCGTGAGAGGTAAAGAGCTTTACGACTTCGCTACAACCGGAACTAGTTACAGCGCAAACGCGGCGCGTGTTATTGCGGACTTTTTAATGGATACGACCTACGGACTAGGCGTTTCACTCTCAGATTTAGAAACGGGCGTAGGCGCTCCGGGGAGTTTTTACGACGCGCAATTGTTATGCGAAGAAGGCATTCCGCTATTATCAGGCGGCACAGAACCGCGCTATCACATCAACGCAGCATTCAGCAGCGAGGAATCACCGCAGCAAATTCTAGAAAAGATGAGCACCGCGATCGGCGGATCTATTAGCTACGTAGGCGGAAAGTGGAAGATCTTCCCGGCAACTTGGCGCGAACCAGCGATCGATCTAACCGACGATGATTGCTTGGAGCCATTGGAGGTTCAAACAAAAAGCTCGATATCTGATTCATTTAACGGGGTTAAAGGAACTTTTACATCTCCGACTAAGGGGTATATAGAGGACGATTTCCCGGCTTATAAAAATGATTTTTATCAAACACTAGACAGCGGGAAACGACTTTGGGAAGACGTGCAATTCCCTTGCACCACTAGCGCCACGGCTTGCCAGCGACTTGCGAAAATCTTAGTAGAGCAAGCGCGCCAGCAGATTGAAGTCCGGGGGATTTTTAGTCTTAAAGCGTATCAGGTCGAAGCGGGCGAAACTGTAACCATTACCAGAACCCGTTTCGGATGGTCTCAAAAACCTTTTGAAGTCGTAGAAGTTGAGCCGGTAGTCGATTCAGAATCAGAGAATTCTAGACTTGCAGTAAGAATGATTTTGCGAGAGACGGCGGAATCCGTTTTTGATTGGAATAACGGCGAGGAACTTTCATACGATCCAGCGCCAAACACGAATCTCGGTTCCCCGTACGACGTGCAAGAGTTGCAGGGGCTTGAACTATTTTCAGGGACCGATCAGCTTTACATTACTAGCGACGGGACGGTCGTTTCCAGATTACTAGCGCAATGGAGAACCGCGACGGATGGATTCGTTTCGAGCGGCGGAACGATTGAACTAGAGTTTAAGCAAAGCAGCGCCGCAGCATGGAATCCCGCAATATCTTTCCCGCCTAATACCTCAAATTATTATATTTTGGACGTGCAAGATGGCGTCGAATACGATGTTAGAATTCGCGCTAAAAACGGGCTTGGAATCTATTCGGAATATACAACCGTAACGAACCATCTAGTCCTAGGAAAAACCTCACCTCCTAGCAACGTGACAGGCATTAGCGTTTCAATTTTATCTTACGGGCTTTTAATCGGATGGAGTCAGATTGCAGATTTAGACGTGCTACAATACGAGATCCGAGTAGGAAGCGAGGACGATATTTACGAAGAAATGCAGGTTCTAGCAGTCACGGCCGGGAACTCTTTTCAATCTAACATCAGAGCCGCGGGCATTTATAAATTTGCAGTAAAGGCGATAGACACTTCCGGAAACTTTAGCGAGGTTGAAGCGGTTTCTATCGTATCAATATCTGCGCCAGACTTGCCAGTCGTTACAAGCGAAATCGTTGGACCGAATTTGGTTTTATCGTGGAGCGCGCCGGAAAGCGACTTCCAGATATTTGATTACGTCATAAAATACGGGGCGAGTTTTGCAGGCGGAACCACCGTAGGAAGTTCGCAAACCTTAACCTACATCGAGCGCGTTTTGTGGAGCGGCGATCGGACCTATTGGATTGCGGCGCGAGATATCGCCGGGAACATAGGGACAGCAACGGCGATCGGCGTTTCGATTGCGCCACCGTCCGCAGTACAGAACATCACCGCAGAAATCATTGATAATAACGTGCTCCTACGATGGGAGTCGCCCGCGTCAGGGAGCTTGCCGATTGATTATTATAATGTTTACAAGGGCGAAACTTTTGCAGCCGCAGTTTTAACAGGGCAAGTTTCCGCGACATTTTCAGCCGTATTGGAAACGGTCGCTGGAACCTATACATACTGGATTACAGCGGTCGACACAGCTAACACAGAGAGCGCGGAGAATAGCTACACAGCGGAAGTTTCGCAGCCTCCAGACTACGTTTTACGGAGCGAGCAAGAACTACCAGCTTCGGGATGGGACACCGCAACAAATGTTTTCAGAGACGGGAATCTCGCGATCGCTCCGGTCAATTTAACCCAAACTTGGAACGATCATTTTACAACGAATTCATGGACCGACCCGGACGCTCAGGTCACGGCAGGGTATCCGCTTTACTTGCAGCCAAGCACCACCCCGGCAACCATTGAAGATAAAATTGATTATGGCGCTTTACTTGGGGCAACGATCGTTACGGTCGCTTGGGGCGAGGAACTACTAGATGGAGCCGTCACAGTCCAATGCGATATTGGGTACAGCGTTGACGATGTCAGTTATACATACGTTTTAAATAAAACATCAGAACTGATTTCTTCTTTCCGGTATATCAAAGCGCGATTAACTGTAACCGCAGCAGCGGCGGACGGCTTAGTAATAATTCGTAACCTAACAGTAAGACTAGACGTAAAATATAAAACCGATCAGGGCGGGCCAGTAACAGCACCGACCACTAACAACGCTAAAACGGTTACGATTACAATCGCATCACCGGCCGTAGTAACCTCAGCCGCGCACGGACTAGTTGAAGGTCAGCAGATAGAGCTTACCACGACCGGAGCTCTTCCGACGGGATTGGCAACATTAACGATTTATTTTGTGCGGTACTTGACCGCGAACACCTATAATTTAAGCGCAACCCCTCAAGGGGCTTTGATTAATACAAGCGGAACGCAGAGCGGGACACACACCGCCACGTCTAGAGGCGTGATGGTTCTTTTTAACCGTCAATTTATTGACGTAGAAGGTTTGACGGTAATCCCAACCCCGACGCCAGCACAGCGCGGCGCGACGCTTCCACTTTCTCCGATGGTTACGTTTAAAGATTCTCCGTACAACATAGGATTTAACGTCGAGATTTATAATAGATCTGGAACGCGGGTAGCTTGTGATTTTAGATGGTCAGTGCGGGGCGTGTAAGTTATAGTTTAGGAATTGAATTATGGCGAATTGGAATAACCCGACAGGCGCTTCGGCATACGCGGATTTTATAACCGAAACAAAAGATCGCGATCTTTCCGTGCTTAAGATGTTAGACGGCACAACGGAAACGAACCTTCCAGCGGACGCAAAAAAATATAATTCCTCTTCTAACAAATTTCAAAAATGGGACGGCTCAGTTTGGACAAACTTTGGATTCCACGCGCCGATCGATAACCACATAGCGGACACATCGATCCATTTCCCGATTCCGGTTGGTTCTGTTTTTATGTGGCCGACCACATCAGCGCCAACAGGATTTTTATTGTGTGACGGTTCCGCACATTTGCGGGGAGACTATCCGACCCTATTTTCTTTAATCGGCACGACGTTCGGAGCCGGAGACGGGTCGACGACTTTTAATGTGCCAGATTTCAGAGCGAGGTTCCCAATAGGCCGCGACGCATCGACGGCCGCTTGTGACACGATTGGCGAAACGGGCGGAAGCTTTAGCCATACACACACCACGCCAGCGCATACGCACACAATCGCAACGCACACACACGATCTTTCGAATCACGTTCACGGGCAACCGGCGCACACGCACACCGGACCAAGCCACACACACGAAAACCCGGCGCACTTTCACGACTGCCAGAGCGCGGGCGCAACGATTTATGTTACCGGCGGGAGTCATATTCATGTGGTTCAAGGTGAAGGAACCACTTCAGCGGGGGACGGAAGAAACACCGGAAACGATTCAGCGAAATTTGCGAAAGCTAGAACGACATCGGTTAGTGGCACCGGGCCAACAAACGGCGACACCATCGCATCCACTCATACCCATTCACATGCTGAAGTTTTCGGAACCGTTGGAACGGGAGTCAGCGGAGATGTGGCTCAGACCACCAGCGCAAGCGGAACAGGAAACACCAGTTCCAGCGGCGGCGATAATACTTTTGGGCCTAACATCAATTCTACCGGTGGAAGCGGAACGCTATCGACAACCGGCGGCGAAGGAAGCGGAACCACCGGAGCAAACAACCCCCCATATTTGACCATGAATTTTATTATTCGAGTTTAACGCCGATGTCGATGAATAGAAATCAAGCGGTAGAATCTCATTGCGTCGAGTTCTCGAAGGGGCGGGAGATTTGCGGAGTCGCGGAATTTATGCAGAATACGAATGTCGCACTAAACCACCTAATGCAATTCAAGGAAGCGGCGAGCGATAAACTTGATAAGATTGAGCACCTAGAAACCTCTCTTAAAGAAGTTGCGACACACGCAAAATCTATGGATAAAACCTTGCAGTCTATGGAAAACACGGCGCGAGAATTAATCGGAATTGCGACCGGCAAAAAACAAGTTCCGATCACGATCTTTTATTTAGTTGTTTTTGTGCTCGGCGCTTGGATGCTCCTTGATAAGCTAAGCACAACGAAAGCGAATGTTAACCTCACCCCAACCGGGATGACTTACGATTCGAGACAATGATCACTCTTGCCGAATACTACATGGGCCGCGATCGGGAGTTTCCCGAAGAGTTCGAAGGCGCTAACGTCGAGCACAATGCAAAGTTTTTACTGCATCAGGTTAACGGATTGTTGAAATCGCTTAATATCGATAATGTGGAAGTAAGGAGCGGATGGCGACCGAGGATAATAAATGAAAAAGTTGGCGGAAGCAGCCGCAGCTATCACCTTGTCGGCCGCGCAATTGATATTGCCGATCCTTTGGGCGGATTGGGTATTATCCTATCGCAGAACCCTGAAAAGCTTCGGGCGCATCAGCTCTGGCTCGAAGATCCGCAGAAAACAAAAACGTGGGTACATTTAGACAACGGGATACGGAAAGACCGCGAATCAAGAATTTTTTTACCGTAATATGCACGAAGAAAGAAAAGCCGAAGGAAGAATAAATATTAATTGCGAACCGCAATTGTTAGAAATTACGGCGAAAAATCACGAAACCGGCGAGACCACTTGCATATATATTAGAAACAATTCAACCGTGATTGAAAAGCGGAAAGACGCGGAATTGATAGACTTTGAGGCGTTCGGTGTGGATGTAAATTTGCAAACATTTCGACAAATGTTTTTAAACGAGGGGCCACGATGCAGATTGGGTTAGACCTGTTAGGCGGCGCAATGTTTCCGGACATCGCGCTAAATGAATTTCCCGCAGGATGGGCGCTAGGGATTTTTGCCGAGGAGTTCGGAGACGCAGCGCCATTAGTTAGAAAAATCATTAAAGAAAAAAATCCACCATTAGTCCGTGTCCAGCTAACTTGGAGCCGGAATAAACACATATACACCGAAAAGCATTTAGCAGCGGCCAGACGAAGCGCCGCAGTATATGAGCGGATCGCGATCGCAAACCCTAACGTAAAAATTGAGCTTTCCCCATTCTGCGAACACGATTTGTCGAACCCTACTCCGTGGCTTGATACGATTGCCCGGATCGCTCCACATTGTGAAATTGTAAATTGCCCATGGCGCGGCGCGTTGTCGAGACGATATAAAAACGAAATACACGGCACGCAAATTCCACCCGATAGAGGGAATTTTAACTATTCGTTCGACGGGACCGGATGCGTCGATATAAATTATCCGGCGTTTGCTAAGCGTTACGCAAAAGCGGAAACATTTTTTTTGTGGACTTATCAATTCAATGGGAATCGAAACGACGCACAAAAAGACGATCACGGGCTTCCATTGCCATATATTGAACCAACGAAGCGCGAATTTTGGCCGACTAAAAAGCTCATGCCAGCCGTGCGATACCTAGCAAGAAAAGAAAAGGGAGAGCCGGAGCTCGCCGCGACTACCACTTACAAAAGTCTTAGCGATCAAATAACCCCAATCCCCGGCGCTAGGGATTTGCTACCCGTAATCATTACCCCGGTGAAAGCGCTTGCAATTAATTTCGTTACAACTACCGGGGAAATCGTAGCGACTGCGCCTTATTATGGGCCGTATCGCGATGGTCGGAATCGATATTATGCGCCTCAAATGGGGCATCGACTCGCAGAATTGGCGCGACGAAAGCAGGGAGGAAACCCGCTTTTAACACTCAAAGCGGGTCGAATCATTCTCGGGACGGTCAATCCAGCACACCGGCAAAACGAGTATCGCGCCAAACCCTAGATTCGGTTAGAGTTGCAGCGTGTATTCTTTTTAGCTAGCAACGGGGGGACGTCATGCAAAAGAGCAAAAAAGCGATTCAGAGCGGAACTATTCTAGCGAATCTCGCCGTCATGGTGCCGGGCGCGGATCTCTTACTTCAAAGCGAGATTATCCCGCCAGTGGCGAAAGGGGCGATCGTTCTCGTTGGATGCGTCTTTGCAATTTGGAGACGCATCGCGGCAAACAAAACCATCACGGAGATTTTTTAGTATGCCGGAAACCGCTCCAGTCGGAACAGTTGATGGTCAATACCAAGGCGATGCGGTCGCGCGGGATAATTGCAAATGCATTTTTCTCGAAACCGTGGTTTCAGGAAAAACAGGGACAGGGAATTTGCAGGTTTCTTTGTTTCACTCACTTGAACCGGATGGAATTTTTGTTAAGGCTTGGGACGCTCCAGCAATTAGCAGCGCAAACGCCACAAAAATATTTTCAGTTCCGCGCACCGTCCCGATAGGTAAATATATCAAGGCGGTAATTGATCGCACCGGAGACGCGGTTTATCAATCGACATTAGTTCTTTGGATGAACGCCGATCAATATATCGTGAACATATTGCCACCACCATAGAAGGGATAAAATGAGCACAATCTTCAATAAAGAAATCTGCGATAAGTTTTTTGACATGCGCGCACAGCGACGCATTGATTTGATTTCGCTCGGGGATTCTAACGAGCTTTTCGGCGGACACGGCCGCAATCACGGATGGGGTTACGCTTTTGCAACGGCCGGAGTTCCGATTTATCGCACCGAATTAATTTCAGCCGCAGAGGGGCAAAACCTAGGGTCAAACCTTGGATATCAATGCAACCATCCGGCCGATTCCGGGCGACTCAATAGATACAGGTCGGCTCCAGCGGATCTTGACATGTACATGCCGGACCAGGGCAACTATCAGGACGAATCCGGGCAATGGGCTCCGCCGCATAATTATTGGTATTTAGCGGCGGGCGATTCTTACGTCGCAGGAAACATGGGGTTAACCGTGAACGCGGCGCATCCGCTTGGAGTTGATACAAATTTGCGCGGACATTTTATTTATGCGGAACTCAAAGAGGCGGGAACCGGAGCAATCAGACCACTAATTCGGCGCGGGTCGTCTCCGTACACAGAACTCGCACTCGCTTCGGCGGTTATTAATCCGGCCGGGAAGTCTGAGAATCGAATAGTTCGAACTACACTTGACGTGGCCGCAGCCGTTCGCGGATATGACATTCAGGTCCGTTGGCACAACGGCGCGAACCCGGTTGTCGGTCCCATGATGCAGCTTTATCAGTGGCTCGAATCAGTAGATAAAACGACCGGGATTGGGATTCACACCCTGCTAGGGCGCGGCGGACAAGGATATCCGCACTATTTAACTTCGTTGCGGCGATCTCCGAAAGCTACAAAACTATTTTTAGAGGAAGCGACTTACGGGCAAAACGTCCCGGTCTCTCAGAGAGTAGCGCTGATATCGCTCAACTCTGGATTAAACGAGACAACCATGGTCGGGAAACCATCGGTCGGACCGATCGGCGGACTCGCTTCAGGAACCGCGGCAGGGTTCGCGGATAACTTAGCCGGGATGATTTTATATTTTGAACAAGTTTGGGCGCTCATGGGCGGATCTCGGCAGAACTTATATTTTTGTTTATTCGACTCTACTCCAACAGCGAACCCCGATAGCGCGAGTTTGATTAGTTATCGAGACGAGTCGCGCAAGCTTTGTCGGCGTTATCAAAATTGCTTTGAGGTTGATTTAACTTTTGAGCAACCAACCATCGAAACAAACGCGGCGGCTTGGTACAATAGCAGCGGGTCAGACCGCTTCCACATGACGCAAACCGGGTATCAGGAAGTTTTTAACCTAGCCGTTACTAGGATGTTAGCTTAAAAGGAATTTATGCCAGAAATTAGAACACTATTAGAGTCGCAAACCGTAACCGCTAACACGTCGTCTACCGTATACGATAGACTCCCGGGAGACCACGCGCCTCTCGTTAGCGTGACCGTGGGCGTTGCATCAGGAACCTCGCCTTCATTAACGGCGAAACTTATGCACTCGCTGGACGGCTCAACATGGGACACGCTCGCAACGGCGGCCGCGGCGATCACCGCCACAGCGGGAAAAGCAATTTTCGGACCTGATACCACGCTACCGATTGGGCGATTTTTGCGAGTCGATTTAGAGATTACCGGGACATCTCCGCAGTTCACGCTAGTCGAAGCAAAACTTCAGCTTAATTAACCGTCCCAAAAATAACGACCAAACCGGCGCGCTAGTGGCCAATATTTGCAAATATCGCTGAACTTGCGACACCGTTCGATCGGATCTTGCTCCGCATGGGCTTCCAACGCCCAACGCCAAAAAAGATCTGCATCCGCTTCGGAGAGTCTTTTGCTTCCGTCATGCGAATTCAGGAAGTCGTTATCGTGTAGTTTTGCGGCGCGTTGCATCCAGTCACACCGGGGAGCCGGGAGACGGAACGGACCAACACCGGCAGAATCGCTAGAGTCCACCGGGAGTCGATTCAATAACCATTTTAGTGGATTCATGCGTCAATTATGGCAGTTCGCCACCTCCACCCTCACCACCGGTAGCAGGACCGACCGATGGATCGCCCGCGGCATAGGCGCGATCCATTCTTAGAGCCGGGGAAAACTCTTTCTCGACCGTGTCGCAGGTATAGAAATGCGGGCGATGGCCGGACGCAGCCGAACCCGGATACGCAAACCCGGCGCGCAGCGGATGTCCTTCCACCGTGATCAAAGTCGGGAACGGCGAAACCCCCTCCTCTAGATCCGAAACCAAAACCTCGGCCGGATCACATGCTACGGTTCCACCCGTTGCGACGGGAAGATGGATAATATCTCTTCCGCAGATTGAACAAACTGTATTTTCGGCCATGGCTACTCCATCCCTCCACCGTTCGGAGTTCCCTCGGGGGCAGGTTGGCATCCGCGCTCATCACAAACGACGCTCAAACTAGTCTCTAGCATCCTCCGAATTGCGCGAAGCTCGATGCACTCACAATCACGGCGAGGCGGCATAGGATGGGCGGCCGCAAAAATTGCGTCTAACCCAATAGTAGTTAACCCCGTTAAACAAACGACCCCGATTGCAATTATATAATTTTTCATATTTCCTTTTTAAACATTAAAGCCGTTTTTTTTAATTTGAACGGCTAAACAAATTTCGTGACAGCGTAGGAGGCAACACGATTAATTCAGTTCTAACGGACGAAACACCCTACTAATATCTCGGGCGGATT
>JACCDG010995515.1_pt1 | contig 10598 bp, 13 predicted proteins | sample 7442471 | NCBI WGS metagenome assembly JACCDG01 (sample SAMN15323444, study PRJNA562643) | freshwater metagenome | isolation source: river surface water | place: USA:Blue River Watershed | collected 2017-08-17 | reverse complement strand
TACCTGGGGCGGCGAGAAGCGCCTGGAGCTCCGATTCGGACGACGCCTCAAAGCCGGTCAGCACGCCGTCGAGCTCATGGTGGGACAACCCGGCGAGCCGAGAGACCGCCTCGAAAATCGGCCGGCGAGCGTGGGTCCCGACCGCGGCGGCGCCGACGATGCAACATCCGTTGCCGTCCGGCACCCGCGATCCATCCTGCAAGTAATCGATTCCGAACGAGGCCCTGACGATTGGTACACCGTGAGACCAGGCACGATGGATTGCGAGGGCGAGCAGGTTGCCGAAGCGAGGGACGTGGAGGAGTTTCACGAGCTCCTCGAAATGGGCGAGCTCGCCGAGTGCAAATAGCGACTCGCGCGTAATCACCACATCGTAATTGGTGGGAACGTCACTCGGCGGGTGGGAGGTGCGATTTGAATGGTGGGGCATGGCGGCACCTAAAGCGTGACCGCTAATCCGCAGCCGTCAACCCTGAAAATCGGCCAGTTTTGCGAGCCGGCCGGCTAGAACGCGGTTCTGGCACTATTGGCCAGATTCGAGCACAGAGCGGACATAGCGCCCGACGTTCCATGCGGCCGCATTCGGTACGCGCACGGGGATCTCGCCGTCACGCAGCGAGACGTAATTGTGTCCAGACCATTCAGGGTGGGCCGCTGCCCAGGAAGGGTGCAGGACTGGAGGGAGGTCATGGTCGATGGCGAGACCGTCATACCCACGAATGAAGGACCACACCTCGTCGAGCGAAATGTCGTACCAGCGTGCGCAATCAGCAGGGATGCCGTCGACCCCGGCCGAGGGCACGCGCATCATGATCTCCTGGCGCGCCATCACAGCCGCGCTGATAGGGCAAATACCGCCGACGCTCAGGACATTCAGATACCGCCCGTTGTGAGGTTCGATTCCAAACTCCCCGGAGACGGCCGGCAGTTTGGACTCGTTCCAATAGCGGCACGACCAGCCTAGGAGAATCGAGAGGCGAGTGCTGTAAACGCTCTTGATCTTTGCCGCCTTCGCCGCGCTCACGGGCCCAAAAATGCGCTTTGTAACCGTGGCGATCATGCTTCCGTCACCTCGGCTCGCGCCTCCGATGTCAGCAACTGCCGACGCAGACGCTGCGTTTCGGGCCCGGCATACCTCGGGTCGCTCGCCAGCCCGCGCTGACCTGGCAGCAAACGCCGACACGCATTTTTGACCTGCCTCCAGGCGCCATATCCGCGCACGATGTTGCCGACCAGCATGCCGAAGTCCCACATGCTCGGATTAGAGCCGACGCGCTCAAACCACATATTGTCCTGACCGGACCTGTCGAATCCGCGGGCGATGGAGGAGACATCGTTGCGCGCCAATCCGTACTTTGCAGCCGCCGCCATCACCATCGCCTCTTCACGGTCACAGGTGAGCGGAGCTGCCTCGGGATCACCGCACATTGCAGCCCCAATCAGGCAGACACCGCCGCACGACGCCACGTAGTGGCCCTCTTGAACCTCGTTCCCGTAGGAATGAAAAGCGACTTTTGCGCCGACCTCCCACGTCCGAAGCGCATCGAGGAGCATGAGGTTGCGACCTGTGAGCTCGTGTTTGGAGGTGGCGAGCTCGCGCAATTCCAGCGCGGCCTGCCGTGTGAGTTTGAATGTGTTGTTCATACTTCCTCGTCAGAGGGGGCGAACAGGATCTCGGCTATTGCCTGGCCGATTTCGTACCCAGGTTTGCCAATTCCGCGCGGAGAGCGATCAAAACCCTCGACCAGTCCCCAGACCTCACCGCTCGTGAGGTCATACAGCTTCATGACATCGGCGACGATCCCATATCCGACCGGACCACGATCGAACAAGGCAGCACTGACCAGGCATGCGCACTTCTCGTCCCCAAACCGACCAGAGGGCGCCCACAGTTCGTGAGGTAGGTCCGGCGGCTGGACATTTCGCACACCCCAGATCTCGGGGGCTGGCGCGATGTTGTGCTTTTGCCACCCCGACACGGCGTTCGTAATCAAGCGACCATACCTGGGGTGTGTGCCCCAGGTGGCGAGAATGCGCTGCGCCTTTTCGGCAGAGAGTGGCTGATACATAGCGACAGGTAGCTTAGGCTCGGACTTGGCGAACCCAATCCTGGCGGCCGTGAGATTAGACACGCTTCTTGGCGAAGAGCACAGAGGTTGTGTCGACCTTGGCCCGACGGACCGGCTGGGGCTCCGGCTCCTGACGCCGAGCTCGGGTGTCGACCTTCCCAAGCGCGCGCGCCAAGCGCGGTGGGGGTGGCGCCTCATCGTCGTCCTCCAAGTCGAGGATGTTGGACCCCAGCCCGTTGTCATCGAGCTCCAGCTCCTCATCGTCCTCGTCTAGGTCGTCATCCTCATCGTCCGGGTCAGAATCGCCAAACTCAGACCGCGGAGGCGGGCCGAGAGGCTTGCGCGGTCCTGGGCGAGCCGCCTTTGCAGGTGTCGCGGGTGGCGGCTGTTCGTGAGCGGGACGGCGGCGCGGAGGCGGTGGAGGTGCTGGCTCCTCTTCCTCCTCGGGCTCTTCCGGATCCTCATCCTCAGCTTCCTGGGCGGCTCCAGGTGCCGCCACGTCCTCCGCGGTGGTGTCCAGCACCGGGAAGAGCTCAGCACGGTCTGCGGCCACCCTTTTGGCAGCGGCGTGGGCCATGTCGATTTGTGCTAGGGCCTCATCCAGGTTGCCGAATCCGCCCGCCGCCCCGGTGTGCTCGATCCGAATGTCCGGCTCGCCGAGCAACTTGTGCTCCAGCTCGATTGCGATCTTGGCCTGCTCGTTAATGGTCCGGGCGATTTCCTCAATCGAGCGGATGATTTTGAGCGCCTCACGTGGAGGCATATTGGCGTTTTTCAGGCTGGACGCCGCCTTTGCGCTCAGGTCGCGGATGACCGCCTTTAGGGGGGCGATAGCGGCGAGGGACCCGAGAGTCAACTTGCGGCTCATTTGGACCAGCCGCGCCTCGCCGGACCGGATCTCGGCCATGTCCATGATGGCGGCCTGGACAGCGGCCTTTGCCTCGGTTTTGGCAGCGGCGACAGTCTCAGCTGTGGTCGGCCCCGCCGGCAGACGTGCAATTGCAGCCCGCGCGGTGATGCGCTCCGCCGCAATGACATTGGAGATCGGAATCATGTATTCGCAGCCCGCCTCCTGCCACCATCCGTTTCGCCAGGCGAGCATTGCGTAAGCCGGCGTCGTCCCTGACTGCTCGCCTGCGTAAATGTGATTCTCAGGATTCAATCGGTATGCGTCGACAAGCCTCAGCCACACCTCTTGCGTCGGCGGCGCCTTGTTTACCGGACCAGGCTGGCGGGCCTTTGATTCGGATTCGGGGACGTATCCGGCGACACCAGCGCGAGGGGCTGCGGTGAGGGGCTGAATGGGGGGCTCCAAGCCTGTGGATTTGAGAGACGACACGCTGGAAACGCTACACGCCCGACCCCTGTTTCGGCAACGGATTTGAATGCCTGGAGGTCTGCATTTAGGTTGTCTAATTGTCGTGTACACGACAATGGAAGAGGGAGCCCCGAGCGGTAGCGAGGGGCGACCTTACTTAAGGGCGGGGTTTGAATGCCCTGACCGGCTCTAATCCACCGCCCACGAATGAGATTCAAACCCCGGAGGGGAGGGCCTCCCATTGTCGTAATACAGCGGAGTTTGCGCAGGCGAGAGGCACGATCCGAAACGGTGGCTGTGGTGATACGTTATGTCCGCGCCCTGACGGCGCCCGGATCCGGACACCTACGCAATGCCAATCACGCCGAGCCAGCTCGATTACACCGACAAGGACTTTGTCTCGATCAAAGCCCGGCTGGAGAAGCTTGCGCACTCCGCCTTCCCAACCTGGACAGACTTCACGATCGCGGCGTTTGGCAATTTCAATATCGAAATGTTCTCACACGTCGGTGATGTCCTCGGGTTCTACCTGGACGCCCAGGCTGGAGAGACGCGGTGGAGCACTGCCCAGCAGAAAAAGAACGTCCTGAGCCTGGTAAAGCTCATTAACTACCAGCCGAAAACAGCGACCGCCGGCAAGGTCACCGCCACCCTGACACTCGCTGCCCCACCTGTTGGCAATGTCGAATTTGTAGCAGACACGATTATCAAGACCGCCTCTAATCCGCAGGTCCGATTCGCTCTAATCCAGGATTACGAAATCCTCGCTGGCGCAGATCCGCCCACTATCGAGGTTGTCGGCGCGAACTGGATCACGCGGAATGAGTCGTTTGCGCCGAGCGGCAAGCCGAATCAGGCCGTCATCCTCGGCTCCTCGCCATTCCTGATTGAGGGCCTGCTTGTAACAGACGCCCAAGGCGATTACACAGTCGTCGATTCGTTCCTGGACTCCAAGTCGACGGACCGGCACCTGACATACACGGTTGACTCGAATCAGCGGGCGACTTTGCGATTCGGTAACGGCACGCTCGGCGTGCTGCCGGTCGGGACAATCAATGTCGAATATCACACCGGCGGTGGTGCAGTCGGAAAGGTCGCTGTTGGCACCGTCACTCAGATTGAGGGGTCTTTCACAGACTCATTCAACAATCCTGTGACGGTGTCTGTAACGAACGCGGCAGAGTCGATTGACGCGGCAGAGGCTGAGAGCACGGCGCAAATCAAGGAAAACGCACCTAAAAGCCTGCGGGCCGTGCGCACGACCGTTTCGCGCGAGGACTTTGAAATCCATGCAGTCGAGGTCAACGGGGTATCGCGGGCCCTTATGATGACCTCAAACGAGGACATTGCGATCCCGGAGAATGCTGGGCGGCTGTACATCATTCCGACCGGTGGCGGAATGCCGACGCAAGACCTCAAGAACGCCGTATACACGATGGTCAAGACGACAAAGCCGTGCACATTGACATTCAATGTCGGTGTATATGACCCCGTCTATACCACTGTGACGATATTTGCTCGGGTGTACCTGCAGAACGGCGTTACGAACACGGCAGCAAAGGCGGCTATTCAGGCAGCGCTGACGGCCTGGTTCGCGCTGACGAATCCTGACGGCTCCACAAACACCCAGGTCAACTTCGGATTCAATTACAAAGACGTGAATGGCGAACCCACAAATGAGCTCGCCCTGTCCACGCTTATGAAGGTAGTCGAAACGACCACCGGCGTCAGGAAGATTGGCGATGTTTCGTCCGACTTCCTGGTGAACAGCAAACACGCCGACCTCGCCATCGCCGGCAACGCCTTCCCAATCCTCGGGACGGTGACACTGGTCAATGGCGATACCGGCAACGTGATGTAAGCGAAGCTCAGTCCGCGGGGCGGAAGAACACGTCGCGCGAGTCCGCGCACCACTCTTCACCCTCGCGGGTTTCGCCGCAGGTCCAGGTGTAGACTTCCACCCCGGCGAAGGTGCACACGCCCCAGGAGAGCTTGGCGTCGTCGGAGAGCTCGCACACCCCGCCGACTGCCTCGTACTCCGTGGCGATGATCGGCAGGCCGTCAGGGTCGACGTAGGGCTCGTCGTTGCAGACCCCGCCGGAGGTGCACCCGTACAGACAAGGCGTGCATGACGGCGGCGGCGTCGACACGAAACAGATCGGGTATTTGATCCCGTAGCACTTGCACTTCTCGGGCGGCTCCGGTCCAAGGCAGCCGGCCTCTGCCGTCGACGGAACGGTGAAAGCCGCGAGGAATGCGGCGAGCGCCGCGATGATGGGAATTCGTAGCAGAGTCATGGCGACGATATTCTGATCATCCTCGTTTGCGGGCCAAGCGCCATTCAGCGTGAGCTTACGGGCATTCGAGGTGCGCACAATCGAGGCAGCCCTTGGACGGGCCATCATGCGCGATGTTGCCCGGTCCGTAGTGACCGTTTACCAGCACAGGCGCCGAACGCGCTTCCGCCAGCATCGCCTCCGTATCAGCCATGGCGATTTTGACAGTGCGCGCCATGCGCATTTGCTCGCACAAGTGCGCGGTTTGCGCGATGGCCTGTTCGCGGACCGCCTTGATCTGCGACCACAGCTCCGGGGAGTCGACGATGTCGCTTGCGGAGGGGCATTTGTCGTACGCCGGCATGAGCCGCACGGCGGAGAGCTCCAATTCCAGCTCCTTATTGGCGTTGTGCTCCTCCGCCCGGCGAGCCCGCGCTGCCTCGGTGGCGTCGTCCCACGGCTCCACGTGCCCCATGAAGAGGTGCCCGTCGAGGTCGACCTTGGTTTGCACACCATTCAGGTTGATCACGACGGTTTTGGGGTTCTTTTTGACCACGAACACCTTTTCCGAAGTGTTCGGCGAGAACATCCCACCATGGTGGACGTAAGCGAGCGGATCCCCGGCCTTGACCTTGGCCAGGCGTGGGGTATGTGCGGCAGTGGTTTCGGCGGTCATGGTCTGGAGATCCTAATCCGGACCCGACATTGCGCAATCCGGAAGTCTGTGAGCCTGCGCACTCAACCGGTGATTGAAAGGTCGAAAGCGTGGGAGATCTCGGGCCCGATAGCGACCTGGTTGCGGACCAAGCGGTACGAAATCGAGATCCGGAGCCGGCGTCGAGCGGGTGAGGTCACCGCGACGCGGGTCACCCTGACATAGGGGCACCATTTCGCCAGACACTCCCCAATCATTTGGGCCACGATCTCGCGGAGGATGTCCGAATCGTTTTGATGGCGGACTGTATGTAGCCGCGAGCCGAAGTCTGGCCGCCAGGGAAGGAATCCAAGCGGTGTGGTCAATGCGAATTGCACATTCTGCCGCACCGACTCCTCCGCGCCGACAGTCGGAAAGTCCGTCATGTCATTGCGACGGAATGGAAACGACATGCCCTTAAGCTTGTCGAGATTCAATGCTGCTGACTGTGGCATTAGGTGCAGTTCGCGCCCTTCGGGGTATACGGGAAGAGTTTCAATCCGCCCGGCAAGATGTTTTTGATGATATTCAGAATGTCGATGAACGCATTCAATGTATCGATTACGACCGTCGGCAACGCGTCCAGAGAGCCAAGACACGGTAGCGGGTCGACGCCAGGGACGAGTGCAAGAAGTGCATTCAAGATGCCCATGAGTCGATTCAGTGGCTCCGCGCCGGCCGCCATATTAGCCATCCCCGCCTCATACAGACCCTGAGCGCACAGCACAGCGCCAAACAAGCCGGCATTTCCAGGCGTCTGCGCTTTCAAGTTCGCCAGCGCGATAGCCTGCAACTGTGCTTTTGCGTCCTCCAGGTCCGCTACAAGGCCGGACAGATAGGCAATGATCACCGTCAAAATGTCACGAATCGTGACAGGGATTGAAAGCGGTGGAATGAGGCTCATGAGCTTCGCCACCTTTTCGACCATGTCAGGCACACATTGCACGAGCGCGAACACGTCCAGTTTTGTGATGGCCTCCGGGACGGCCTGCACACAGGCGACAACGGCTGCAATGGCGTCGATGAGATTGAAAATCGGAGTCAATGGGGCGAGCGCGGCATTGATCTGCGCGAACATTGCCCGTGCGACCTCAGAGGCGGACGGGGGGACGACGACGGGCAAATTCACGCAGAGCTGTGCGCCGCCGGGCATCGTGACGCAAAGCGACTGGGGCGGGACGACGACGGGTTTACAGATCTCGCTGAGGGGGAGTGGAAGAGGCATGCACTTGGTCCAGTGATCTAGCTCACGATACCGGAGGAGCGCGCCCAGTGTCGGCCCTGATTGTGGCGGCCCATAGTCTCGCCCATGCCCCAGGTTTATCCCGAGCTTTCGACCTATGCGCCGGCCATCCTCTACCGTGGCGACGGATTCGACGGCCTCACCGAGGACGTGGCCGCGACCTCCAAAACGTCGGGCTGGATTGGGCCCGTAGTCGATTCACGCACCTCCCTGCCCAGCCTGGTCGAATCTGGGGCCATTCCGCCAATTATTCGATACCCCGAGGTCGCCCCGCGAACGGTGATCGGGCGCTACAGCGTTTTGCCCTACTACCGCGAGCTGGAGGCCGACCTGGCTAACCTCGGCTGGCGACTTGCGAATACACACGCTCAGCACGAATGGATTGCGAATGTGAGCCAGTGGGCGCCATTGCTCGGAAACCTGACGCCCGAGACCTACACCAGCCGCTGGGACCTCGTTCCCGAGGGTGCCTACATCCTCAAAGGCGAGACGAATTCGCGCAAGGACAAGTGGAGCACGCACATGTACGCGCCTACAAAGGCTGACATCCCGCGTGTATTCGCCCGGCTCCTAGAGGACTCCCTCATCGGCCCGCAGGGGATCGTCGCTCGCCGGTACTACCCGCTCAAACGGCTCGGTGTCGGAATCAACGACATGCCGTTCGTGCATGAATACCGCCTGTTCTACTGGGGCACCACCTACCTCGCCGGTGGGTTCTACTGGTCCTCGTTCGAGGACTCCGAGAAATACACAGAGGTGCCGGTGGAGGCATTGCAGGTTGGGGCTGCGGCCGCGTCAATTGTGGCGGAGCATGCGCAGTTCTTTGTAATCGACGTGGCGGAGACGGAATCTGGCGACTGGATCGTTATCGAGCTGAATGACGGGCAAATGTCCGGCCTCTCGGAGACGGACCCGGTGGCGCTCTATACGGCTCTCCAGGACGCCTATTTCAGCGACGCGTTCATGCTCCGCGGCCTGCCGCCCGAGCAAGCTCAGAGGCTTCTGGACGCCATGCGGGCCCACCACACAGCCCCGCCGCCTTTCCAGGTCCAGGTGATCGACCCGATAACGCGTGAACCTCGCGGCCGTGAGATCGTGTTCGGCGGAGCTGGGCCGCGGCAACGGCAGGTCTTTGGCGGGTGAGGTTGACGGGCGCTTTTCCAGCTTTACGGTTTCACCATGCCGCTGTCCCCGCTGCCCACAGATCCGCCCCTGACAGGAAAGGACCGCGAGCCAGTCATCCGTCCGCGTCCATACCGCGCGAACGGCGCCGAAGAGCACAATTGCCTGGAGCTCGATTTCAGGTTTGCGGCCGCGCGGTACATGGGGCGCATTCTCGCCGCATCGCTGGGCGATCTCGGGCATTACGTTTCGTTTGGGTTCTACATACCGACCACGGATCCAACAGACCTTGCCGGCGACCTGGACGACCGGATCGAAGTCACGGTACAGCGCATCGGCCGCGGCGCGAAAACCCCAATCGAGTATCGACGCTCGGCCGAGTCGGAATTGCGCCGGGCGATGGACGTGCTTGGGGCGCACGGAATCCCGTTCGAGACCGCCCACGATTTCGGACCTGGACCGGGCGAACATCGAGACGACGCTCTATATGGGGAGGCATACAACACAGGGGTTGTAATCAATCACAATTCGACCCCTCACAAACTCGTCTGCAATACATGCGGCGCCGAGCAGAACTTCCCCGAGGAATGGACTTACCCGGTATTCCACGCAATCGTCTCCGCCTTCGCCGCCGAGCATGAATACGGCGTGTGTGAGGGCGGGACGAAAGAGCAGTGGGAAGCCACCTATCCCCGCCACAGCGCCTGCGATTGCTACGATGACGGGGTCGGGTCAGTTCTCGGTACGAATTGCACACAACACCGCAGCAAGTGAGGAGAGCCCATGTCACGCCGCCCGACCTACACCCCAATCCTCCAACTTCCGCCTGAGCGTCCCTCGCAAAGGCGGCTGTTTCAGGGCGCTGTCATCGTGTTCATCCTCGCCACCTTCGCAGCGATCGTCGGCGCGGGTGTCTACAACCAGCAGACGCCAATTCAGACCGCGCCAGGCCACCATGGACCCTGAATTAGTCGAATGCGTCCGGCTGTTCCGCGACATCGCCGTTCGCCTAGGTCTGCCAGCGGCTCCTCTGCCGGTCCTGCTCATCCGAGCGCAGGACCCGGAATGGCGCTTGCGGCTTTACACCCTCGCATTCGAGCTGCAAATCCACACACTCAGATCACAACTTCACACCACTCATGTCTAACTACTTTGAACGTCGTTCCGGCCGATTTGGCCATGATTTCCAGACTGGTCGCAACTTTGTCGCCGAGCACCCTCCGAAGCCGCGAACCTCTCTCAAATTCAACCAGGCTGGGGAGGTCATTGCGACCCACGAAACCGGCAACGCTCGCTGCCTGACCTGTGCTCGCCAGGGTGTACGGCTGAGTCGCGTTGCCCGTGGAAATGTGCATGCGACTTTCGTCGACGTGGAGGCGCTCGGACCGCCAGGGATTGGCGACATCTTCGCTATCGGCGCCGTTAAAATGAACTGGCTTGACGGTGGGATTATGGAGCGGCGGCAGTGGAACATTGCGATTCCGCGCTACCCCGGGTCTGACGGGCCAACCTTGAAATGGGCGATGTCGCAGCGCCCGGAGGTCCAGGCCCAGCTCACAGACCCCAACGCCAAACCATTCGCAGAGGTGTGGGACGAGATCATGGCATTCCTGGTCCATCCTGCGCATATTCCGAATGAGCGGTGGGACGCTGAAAAGCGCGCAGCTCGCGCCCGAGGGGAATCCCGAGTCGTGGTGTACGCCGACGACTGGAGTGACTTCGCGTGGCTCGATTTCGCGGCCCGTGAGGCTGGACTGCCGACCCTGAGAAGCTGTGCGATTCAGGCCGACTCCTCAATCCTGAATATCGTGTCCGGAATCAAGTTGCGTCGTCCAGCGCGGTTGATTGAACACGTCGCGGTCGACGACGCCGAGTT
>JACCDG010187308.1_pt1 | contig 10600 bp, 17 predicted proteins | sample 7442471 | NCBI WGS metagenome assembly JACCDG01 (sample SAMN15323444, study PRJNA562643) | freshwater metagenome | isolation source: river surface water | place: USA:Blue River Watershed | collected 2017-08-17 | reverse complement strand
GACGTCGAGGTCCGCAAGATCACCGCCGTGTACGAGGTGTCCGAAACCGCCCGCAAAGCTTGGGACGCGCTCCGATGAGCGACCTTCGGTATCGACCTTGGGTGACCGTGGTCGACGTCCTGGAGGCCGGGGCGTGCGTCGAGAGCGTCGTCAGGTGGGTCGAGGCCAACGACGGCCGCATCGCCGGCCCCACGATCGCCCACGTCGCCGAGCCCTGGATCGCGAAAGCCTCCAACTCGGACGGCGACGGCGACGGCTACGGCTACGGCGACGGCGACGGCTCCGAAGACGAAGACGAAGAATGATCCCCCTTCCCTCTAATCCAATCACGGCATTTGATCGGAGACCCGCATCATGAGCCATGAACAGACCGACGACAAGACTCTCGGCGCCCATCGACGGAACCGGATCAACGCCGTCATGGTCGCCCGCGCCGACCGGGCGAAGAAGGAGGAAGCCTTCGCGGCGGCCTCGGCCGAGTTCGGCCGGGCTTCGAAGCGGATGGACGCCGCCCTTGAAGAAGCGGACCACGACCTGGCCGCGCACCTCGACGGGGGAGAGATCCTCGTCTCGCCCGATTTCCCGGGGTACGGGCTGACCAAGGGGTTCAACGGCAAGCTCCGCGTCGTGACCCTCGTCGGGCCGTTCGACCTGCGGAAGCCCGTTCACACCGGAGCGACCCCGAAGACCAGGGCCTCCGGGAACCCGACCCTCGCCCTCCAGCCGCTGCGATGCCCCTACCTGTCGTGCGTCCTCGACCGCGTCGTTCAAGGCCCGGAATTCCCCCCGAACCACGTCCCGAAGATTTGACCCGTCCGTCCCCGAAAGGGGACGCGGATCGAAACAAACCAATCGGACCGGAGACGCCGCGATGTCGAATTCCGCCCCGCCGCCCGTGCGGCGGAAGCTGTACCAGGTGATGATCCGCACCGACGACGGGCACGCCTTCGCCAACGTGATCCGGGCCGTCGACGACGTCGACGCCCTCGACCAGCTCCACGCGTGCCACAGAGTCTGGCGCAAGTCGCTTCCATGGGTCAAGTCGCTCACACTCTCGACGTACGTCCCCGGCGTCTTCGACCCGAAGTCGTGCGTTTGGACCTCGGCCGCCCCCCGAACGCTCGTCCGCATTCACATGCACGAATCCGATTCCACCAACCTAGACCGGAACTCCTCAGATGTCCGCAGCCATCGACCTTAAGATCGCCTATCTCGACGACGGGACGCCTTACGACGCCGTCACCGGCGAGATCCTCGACCCGACGCTGCCGAGCGTTCAGCTCGCCGTCGCCGCCCAGCCCGCCGACGCCTCCGTCGCCGAACGGTTCGAAGTCCGCGACGACGACGGCGCCGAGTGGTGCCTCGAGACCCTCGGGAAGATCGAAGGCGAGATCAACTACCTGAACAAGAAGAAGCGGGTTCAGGTTGAGAATATCGACAAACTCCTTCGCGAACGCGAACGCCGGATCGCCTGGTGGCACGTCCGGTTCGCCGGGTCGCTCGCCGAGTACGCGAAGCGGACGCTCGCGAAGACGAAGACCCGCGTCTTCGTGAACGGGAAGGTCTCCTTCCGAGACACGCCCGGCCGTCGCGAAATCCTCCGCCCCGACGACGCGAAGGCGTTCGTGCGCCGCTGGCGCCCCGACCTGATCCGCGTCGTCGAACAGCCCGTCCGGCTCGCCGACGTCGACGCCGCGATCGAAGCCGCCGTCAAGGCGACCGACGACGCCGACGCCTACGCCCGCCCGTCCTGGCTGCTCGTCGAGGGCAAGCGGACCTCGACCAAGATCGACACCGGCGTCCTCGAAACCCTTCCCGCCCCCGTCAAGCACAAGGAATTGACCTCGTCATGAACCGACGCCCGTCCGCGCTCAACGGCCCCGCCCACGGGCGGGAGATCGCGAGCCACGCGCCGATCCCGCCGGCCGCGAGTCACACCATGACCCCGCATGTCGAGGTCATGACCGACGACGCGCCGTCGTTCTCCTTCGGCGAACTCGTCGCGATGTCCGAGTACCTCGCCGCGTCCCGCCTCATCAAGGGGGTCGAGACGCCCGCGCAAGCGTTCAGCCTCATCCTGTTCGCCCAGTCCCAGGGGCTGCATCCCGGCACGATCGTGAGCCGCTACCACCTCTACGACGGTCAGCCGTCGATGAAGGCGGACGTCTTTCTCGCCAACTTTCAGCAGGACGGCGGACGGGTGGAGTGGCTGCGGTCGGACGACGAGGCGGTCGAGGCCGTCTTCACGCACCCGGTCTACCACCCCAAGCCGTTCCGCGTCTTCCTTAGCCTCAAGCAGCTCGTTGACGCCGAAATCGCCACCACCTGGGATCGGTCGGGCAAGATGGTGCTGAAGGCGAACTATCGCCGAAGCCCGGCCGCGATGCTCCGCGCCCGCGCCGTCACCGCCGGAGTCCGGGCGATCCATCCCGGCGTCGCGCACGGGATCTACGCCCCCGAGGAGCTCGACTCGCTCGTCGAACGGTCGACCGACGCCGCGTCCGATGTCGCCGCCTCGGATCCCGCTGTCGCCGCGCCCGCCGCCCCGAAGAAGACCGCGGCCCCGCCGCCTTCGCCCGCCGGGCCGCCGAAGGAGGACGTCCGCGTCCGCACGATGCCGGACGACGCCAAGGTCGACCCACGAAACTACGTCGACCTCGTCGACCACGAGGCGGGTCAACTCACCGAGGACATCCGCGAGCACGTCCCCGACTTCAAAGTGATGAGCAAGCATCAGCTTCACCGCCACCTCGTCAAGGCGGGCGCCGCCGCCGGGCTGTGCGAGGGGTTCGCCGAGGGTTCGAGGGTCGGATCGGGAGCCGTCGTCGAACGCGGACAGGACCTGTACAAGGCCCATCGCGACTGGGCCCGGACCGAACTCGCCCGCTACGTCGAAAAACTGTACGCCGAAGCCGTCCCGTCCGAGGCCGAGGCCTCGCCCGAGGCCTCGGCCGCCGTGGTCGACGCCCCGCCCGTCCGCGAACCGGGGGAGGACGGCTGACATGGCGACCTATCTCGACCCCGTCGACCACGACGCCGAAGCCAACGCCCTTGGGCACGACGTGATCGACCTGACGGTCCGTCTCATCCGCGCGTCCGGCGTCGTCGAACACGGTCGGTTCAAGCCGGACGCGACCGAGCCGGAGATCGTGCGGGCCGTCGGACAAGCGGTCGACCGCCTGAACGCCTTGACGGCCGCGCGGACGCACGCGCACGACCAGGTCGTGAGGATGCTGTCCGAACTCAACCACACCCGACGGATCAACATCCGTCGCGGAGCGGTGATCCTTCACCCGCCCTACTACTGCGGGGCGGACGCGCTCGGCCGCGTCAAGATCGGACGGGACCTCGCGGAGGTCCGGTCCTGAGCGTCCGGCCGTCTTCCGTCGTCGCACCACGCTTCCCACATCGTTCGCGGACCCACCGACAATGGCGTCGCCTCAGACCGACAAGGGATTCATTATGATCGCAACCGACCTCCACATCGCGATCGCCGCCGCCCGGTTGGGCGAGGCCGAGTCCCTGGTGTTGGGGGTCGCCCTCCACCAGCTGTACGGCCCCAGGAAGCTCGCCGTCGCCACCCTCTCGGCGGCGGAGATCGCCAAGGGAGCGGGGCTGAACAAGTCCAACGTGATCCGGGCGCGACGTTCGCTCGTCGCCCGCAACATCCTTGAGGAGACCGAGGGAGGATACCGATTCGTCAAGGACTACGAAACGTGGACCTTCAACGGACGGCCGCTGCTCACGCCGACGATGGTCGGTTACGCCGCGACGTTCGTACCCGACATCCGCCCCCGGAAGGGAAAGGGGGTGTCGCAGAAGACACCCGAAGGTGTCGCAGAAGACACCCCGGGGGTGTCGCAGAAGACACCCGAAGGTGTCGCAGAAGACACCCCGGGGTGTCGCAGAAGACACCCCGCCGCGCCCGCGCTTTATAGGAACGCGGATCTTAAGACTCCGGAAGACTTAAGAAGACCTCGGAGAGACGGGAGAGAGAGCGATAGCGATACACGCGGGCGCACGGACACGGGCGGGTTTGCGTCCGGACGCGAAGCCGTCGCGGCCGTTCCGCCCCAACCCGAAGGAGCCGAAAGACTGCGTAAACGTGTCGAAGCGTTGATCTTCGAGGCGACGGAGGACGAGTCCGCCGCCGAAGCCTACGGGAAACAGGCCGTCGACCATCTTCGGGCCGGCCGATCCGAGTTCGCGGTCGTCGAAGCGTTCAAGCGGGCGGTCGCGGAAGGGGTGACGCCGGCGAAGATCGGGTACTACGCGGGGAAGGTCATCGCGACGGTCGAAGCCAAGTCGAAGCCGTCCGCGTCGGACAAGCCCCGGCCCGCCGCCCCGGCGTCGAACATCCATCGCGTCGATCCCGAGACCCGCCGCCTGAAGGCCGAGCAACAGGAACGGAAGCGGCGGGCGATGGAGGCCGAGCGGGCCGCGAAGGGAGGCTCGTCGTGCCGATGATCGAAACCCCGTCGAACGTCGACGTCGAGCGGAGCGCTCTCGGCGGAATGATCCTCGACCCGACCACGATCGACGAGACGCGGGAGTTCCTCGCCCCCGAGGACTTCTGGCGCGAAGACCACCAACACCTGTGCCGGACGGTGTACGCCCTGCGCGAGGAGGGCCGTTCGATCGACGCCCTGACCGTCGCCGAGAGGCTTCGGGCCGACAACCGGCTCGAACGCGTCGGCGGGATCGAGGCCGTCGCGGGAATCCTCGCCGACACGCCGCACGCCGCGTGCACGGTCGAACACGCCTGGATCGTCCGGAACTACGCGGTGCGGCGCGACCTCGTCGCGTTCGCCCAGGCCACGATCACGGAGGCGATGTCGCCGGACGTCGAGGCCGAGTCGGCGGTCGGATCGGCGGAGTCTCGGTTGTTCGCGGTGTCCGACGCTCGGGTCCGGCACGTCTCGACCCTCGCGTCCGACGCCGCGGCCGAAGCCCTGGTGCGACTCCGCCGCAAGAGCGAACACGGCGTCGAGGGGTTCCCGACCGGCCTGATCGACCTCGACGACATGCTCGGCGGACTTCGGCCCGGTCAGCTCGTCGTCGTCGGGGCCCGGCCGAGCATGGGGAAGACCGCGTTCGCGCTGGGGCTGGCCGAGTCGGCGGTCGAGACCGCGAAACAGCCGGTCCTGTTCGTGTCGCTCGAAATGTCCTCCGCCGGCATCGCGGACCGGCTCCTCACGATGCGGAGCCGTGTGACCGGATCGAAGATCCAGACCGGCCTGCACCTCACGGCCGAGGACTGGACGGCTCTTGAATCCGCCGTCGAGGACCTGCGGTCCCTGCCCCCGATCGTCATCGACGACAGCCCCGTCCGCACCGCCTCGCAGATTCTGGCCCACGCCCGGCGCGTGAAGTCGCGGATCGGTCTGGCGTGCGTCGTCGTCGACTACCTGCAACTCGTCGAACCGGACGCCCCGAAGGAGGCCCGACAGGAACAAATCGCGAAGATCGCCCGCCGGTTGAAACAGGCCGCCCGTGAACTGAGAGTCCCCGTCGTCGCGCTCTCGCAGCTGAACCGGGCCGTCGAGAGCCGCGAGGACCGCCGCCCGCGAATGACGGACCTTCGCGAGTCGGGCGCGATCGAACAGGACGCGGATTCGGTCATCCTGCTTCACCGGCCCGAGTACTACGACCCGAACGACCAGCCCGGCACGGCCGAGTTAATCGTCGCCAAGAACCGCGACGGCGCGACCGGAACGGTCAGAACGGCTTTTCTGAAGGCCGTCACCCGTTTCGAGTCGCTCGCCGACGAGACGGTGTTTTGACCCCCGAACCCTTCGATCCAGGAACCCGAACATGGTCGCAGCCGCTCCCGAATCCGCTCCCGAATCCGCCCCGGCCGTCGCGTCGTCCCCGCGCCGTCGGTCGAAGCCGAAGACCGAACCCGTCGAGGCCCGGACCGAGGGCGACGTCGCCGACGTCGTCGCGTTCGACCCCGAGGCCGGTTCGACGAAGCGCCGGGGGCGACCCCGGAAGTCCGCCGCCGAGACCCCCGAAACCGCCGCCGAACCCGAAACCGCGTCCGCCCCGCCCCCGGAACCCCCCGCCGAACCCGCCCCGGCGGCCCAGGGCGAAGCGGAGACGTCTCCGGACGGGAAAACTATCGACCCGTCTCCGGAAATCGCTCCTGGGGCCGTTTCCGGCGATTCTACGGGCGGTGCCGTTTTGGACAGTAGGGAGCCCGAGGCCGTCCTCCAGGTCGCTCCGGGGTCCGTCGAGCGGTACGTCGACCCCCGTCTCGCCGACATGCTCGACTGGCGCCGGAAGGTCGAAATCGCGGAGGCGGAGGTCGCCGACGCCGACGAGGCGGTCGCCGACGCCGAGACCGAACTCGCCGCCGCGAAGAAGGTTCTAAAGGAGGCCGAGTCCGCCAAGGACGCCGCCGTCGAACGGATGCGGAAGATCGTGCGGGAGAACCCGGAGAAGAACCCCCTCCCCCTCTTCGCGAAGCGCGAGGAGCCGGCCGCTTTGCCCCCCGCCCCGGCGGCCGGGCCGAAGCCGACGTCGCCCTCGACCGACCCGGCCGACTCGTGGAGGGCCGACGACGTCGCCGTCCTCGACGTCCCCGCCGGAGTGAAGGAGAAGCTTCGCGCCGCCGGGATCGACACGATCGGCGCCCTGTCCGACTTCGTCGCGCCGTCGAAGGGGGGCTACTGCAAGCGCTACTCCGACATCGACGGCGTCGGCGCCGCGACGGCGGAGAAGATCGAAGAGGCGATGATGCGTTACTGGGAGACGCGCCCCGCCCGGGCCGCCGCGCCCGCGTCCGTTCCGGCGGCGGAGGCCGTCGTCGGGGCCCCGGACGACGAGGCCGACTTCGCGGCGTCGGGCGAGGCGTTCCCCGACGACGAGGACGACGACGACGACGCGGAGGAATACGACGAGGTCGAAGACGACGCGACCGACGACGACGACGAGGACGACGACGTCGAAGACGACGCCGAGTGAGGCGTCCGGGCCACGGAAGGCCCTTCTTTTTCCCAGCATCGCTTCGAACACCGCAACGGAGAGGAGTCCATCATGCTCGTGTTGTCGCGCAGGCCGCTTGAACGTATCAGCATCGGTGACGACATCGAAATCGTCGTCCTGGAGGTCGCGAGGGGGAACGTCCGGATCGGGGTCCACGCCCCGAGGGAGACGCCGATCCACCGATCGGAGTTGCTGGGTCGCGACCCGCACAAGATCAACCTGCGGCTGGTGTGGGATCCGCTCGTGTGCGACGACTCGCCGGTGGTGCGGAACACCCGAGTGACCGCGTCCGTCGTCGCCGACATGGTCCGCAAGGGCCACGCCTTCGCGGAGATCACGCGCGCGTTCGGAATCACGATCCCCGACGTCCGCGAATGCCTCGCCTACGTTCACCAGGCCCACGAGGGAGAAGACCGCCGATGAGGACCGGAGGACGCCCCGAACCGATGGTCGGACCCGGCTTCGAACCGGTACGGCTGACGCCCGAGGAACAACGCGAACTCGGCCGCCGCTACGTCCGGTCGAGGACCCGCGAGACGTCGGCCCGCACCCCCGCCGCGAAGGCGAAGGCCGCCGCCGAGACGAAGGAGATCGCCGACAAGATCGTGCGGATGATGACGCCGGTCATGGTCCGCAAGTCCGGCCAATATGCCCGCGCCGTGGACGGATCGCAAGAGGACATCTTCGCCGAATGCGCGTTGGCCGTCATGGAGGGACTGAGGTCGTACGACCCCGGGAAGGGCGCCCTCATGACCCATCTTTGGCAGTACGTCCGGCAGGGATGCAATAACTACGTCAGGCATCAGCACAGCATGATCCGGACTCCGGGCTACATCCACGACATGAAGTCCAAGATCAAGCAAGGAACGCCGCCGGAAAGCTTCGGGCGCGGCAAACGGCGGTGCTACGCGGACGCCCTCGCGGCGAAGACCGTCGCGGTCGGATGCGGCGGAGAGGGCGACAACCCCTACTCGCTCACGCTGGCCGAAGTCGCGGCCCCCGAGCCCGTCCCGGACCTCGACCGCCGGTCGATGCTCGCCGCGATCCGTCTCGACAAACTTCCGCCGAAAGACCGGCGGATCGTCGTCATGCGGTTGGGGCTCGACCCCGACGAGCCCGGGCCGATGACGCTGAGAGAGATCGGCGAGCGACTCGGCATCACCCGTGAACGGGCGAGGCAAATCGAGAAGAGGGCGATGAAGACGCTGCGTCTTCACGCCGGCGAACCTCGTCCCGAAAGGACGGGCTGAACCAATGCCGATCCGACCCGAGATGAAGGCCCGCTACCCCGCCGACTGGCGGTTGCGGAGCCGGTTCGTCCGCCACGTCCGCGCCCGGAACCGCTGCGAGTGGTGCGGAGCCGCCAACGGCGAGCCCCACCCCGTCAGCGGAAGCAAGGTCGTGCTGACCGCCGCCCACGTCCACGACAAGCGCCCCGAGGCCGCCTCGCTGCTCAACCTCGCGGCGCTCTGCCAACGCTGTCACCTGAGACACGACGCCAAGGATCGTCACCGGAGAGAAACTGCGAGATCGACCGATGCCGAAGCGTAAAGCCCGCCGCCCCCACCCTCCGAAGCCGTCCCCTCCGCCCGAGGGGACCGTGCTGCTCGGCCTCGACGTCTCGTCGCGGGCCGCCGGCGTCGCCCTCGCGAGGCGGGGCGAGAGAGGTCTGATCGTGATGGACCTGCGGTTGGTCCGTCCCAGCACGGGATGGGACGCGATGCGTCGGATCGACTACATCGCCGACGCCGTCGGAGCCTACGTCCGGTCGGTCGCCCCCCTCGGCCTGGCCGTCATGGAGTGGACCGACGGCGCGGCCTGGCTCGCGCGTAAGCACGCCGGATCGTGGGCCAGCCACGTCGTCACCCTCGCCGCCGCCCAATCCGCCGTGCGGCGGGAGGTCCTGGCCGGAGTCGTCAAGGTCGAGACGGTCACGTCGACCCGATGGACCGACCGCGTGCCCAAAGAGACCCGCGCCGAGCGGTTGCGCGCCCGATTCCCCCGCTACGCCGCATGGCCCCCGGAGCGGGACAAGGGGCTCGACGTCGCGGACGCCCTGGGGTTGGTGGTCTGGAGGACGACATGAAGACATCGCCATGTCGCCTCTGCGACACGACGAGGCCCGGCCTGCGACGAAAAATCGTCGCGCCGCGTCTGCGGGGCGAAGTGTGCGGACCGTGCTGGGAGCGTCTCCGTCGGGCCCTCCGTCCCGTGATCGACGGCCCGGCGCCGGTCTCCCGATGCAAGCTGTGCGGGACGTTCGCGGGCAAACCCAAGCGTCCCGGCGGGCGTCCCGTCCGGATCTCCGGCGCGACCGTCGGCGTCAACGGCCCGCTCTGCCGGGCTTGCCACCTCCGCCGCTACAAACGCCTCGCGCGGGCCGAGAAACGGCGGGGAGCGGCCTCGCCATGATCTTCGATCCCGCCCAATTCCACGTCTACCCCGACGGAGCGGCGATCCTGAAACGCGACATGGGCCCGTGCCCGTGCGGTTGCGTCGTCTTCGTCCGACTGTCCAACGCTCTCGGCCGCACCCGCACCGTCTGCCCGAAGTGCGTCCGACCCAAGGCCGACGAATCCATCGTCGAACAAGTCCGCATGAGGCCGCAACGATGAGCCCGCCGCAATCCCAGACACAACCGGGCGCCCCCTCGAAACTGTGGACGATCGTCGAACTCGCCGACTGGCTGAACGTCTCGATCGACGCCGCCTGGGAGACCGTCCGCGCCAGGAAGATCCCCTATCTGTTCTACGGGAAGGGGACGCCCAACCTCGACCGGAAGGGAAGCCGAAGCGTCCGGTTCCTGCCCTCGGCCGTTCTGCGTTGGGCCGAGGCGAACCAAGCCTACTGGGGCGACCCCGTCGAGGTCGACGAATCGCCCCCGCCCGAAGCCGTCGCCCCCGCCGCCGCCGGCGAGGGGAACTGGCGTGACGAACTCGGCGGTGCCCCGAAGAGGAGAAGGCCGAACCGATGAGCATGACGGTCGAAGAAGCGATCCGCTTCATCGACTGACGCCTGACGTCTGGCTGATTCAACCAATTCAGGAGCGAGACGATGAATGACCCTGCGGCAAGAAGACCCAGGCCGACTCCGGAGAAGATGCTCGCCCGGATCGACTCTCAACGCGCCGAGATTCGGCAAATATTCAGGGATCTCGATTACTGGAATCGGATGGTCCGGCGCGAAAACGAACCGCCGATCGACCCCGATCCGGACGGCGGATTGGCCGAATGTCTTCTCGTTTACGCGAGGACCGAGGCCCAGATCCTGAGCAAAGCCTACGGAATATCGAAGTGACCTTCGGGGGAACGACGCGATGAGACCCGATGAGGCGATGAGCGACGCGGCGGTGATCCTGATGCTGGCCGCGTTCGCGGCGCTGCTGGCGCTGGCCGTTTGGCTGGCGGGGCGACTGCCCGACTGGATCTACCAGCGCGACGAGCGAGAGGAGGAGCGAATGTCGGCGGACGATGACGGGACGTGTCCCCGGTGCGACGAATGCGTGGGATGCGATCATCACTGGATCGACAATCCGGACTTCGACATGGACGACGAGGACTTCGACGACGACGAGGACGGGCCCAATAGCCCCGATCACACGCACGTCTGCAAG
>JACCDG011980607.1_pt1 | contig 10601 bp, 10 predicted proteins | sample 7442471 | NCBI WGS metagenome assembly JACCDG01 (sample SAMN15323444, study PRJNA562643) | freshwater metagenome | isolation source: river surface water | place: USA:Blue River Watershed | collected 2017-08-17 | reverse complement strand
ATGTAGAACTTCAGCTTGGGGCTGTTGTATTTCTTGCGCATGTCGTCCTGTTTTTTCTCATCCCGGCTCAGGATGCGGATTTCACTCAAATCGGAGTTCAAGAAACGACGTAAAACAGCGTTACCAAACGAGCCTGTTCCACCAGTAATTAATAAAATTCTATTGTTGAACATAAATTCCTTTAGTAAATTAGGGGCCAAAATTAACGCGAACGCTTAAACTCATCAAATCCAAGAAGCTTGGGGCGAATATATTGTTTAATTTCAAATAATTTCAATTCAGAAAAAATAGCAATGGAAAATGCCGTCACGCAAGACAGCGAAAAACCAACCCATAAACCTAACCACCCACTCAACCCTACAACCTCTTTGACAAAGGTCAAAACAGTATAGTGCGTGAGAAAAAGTGTAAAACTCGACCCGACAAAATACCTCAACCAACTAAGATTTAGGTCAGTTAATCTTTCATTAACTCTAACCGTCAGAAGGAAAATAAAAATTGACATACACAAGCCCGCAGGCAAATAATAAGCATTTTTCACAAAAGAAAAAATTACCAATGCTGCCGCCAACAACAACATTGAAAACACATCAAACGCGAACCTATGGCGCCTCCAATATTGACTCGGAATTTTTTGATGAATATACGCACAAATCCCACCTAGAAGCCAAATAATCCATATATGCCCCGCCTCCCCTTTTGCATTAATTCCAAAAGTGTAGTAAATACCAATTGTAATCAGGACTGATGCAATAAATTTATTATCCCTCACAAAGAAAAATCCGCCAAAAAGCAAATAAACCCACCATTCGTACATCAAACTCCAAATTGGTCTCATGGTGCCAAACGGCATCGATGGCAACAGCAACAAATTATCCAAGAATATATCTTTTGTTGAATAATTAACAACCAAATCAATCTTTGCTGGTGATAATTTATTCATCATAGCGTCAGCAACAGCAACGAACAAAACACTTGGAATTAATGTGATGTAAACTCTGGCAGTTCTATCAAACAAGTACCTAGACAAGCTTGCATTCTGGTTGTTTTTTTGATTAAGTTGACTCCCCACAATCAGGAATCCAGATAAATAGAAAAAACATACCACTGCAATTGACTGAGGATGTGGAAAATTTCTAGGGAAAAAACCATCAAAGTAATTCAAAAAAAAGCCAAAGCCGTGACCAATTACAACAACTAACGAAAGCGATAATCGAACTATATCCAAGAATAAGGATTGACCGGCTGTTAGTTTATTGATTGACATAGTGATCAATTATGGCTTGATGGCACATTTTTCGTTTATCAACTGGCGTTGGATAACTGATCAAAACCGCGCGATACTTACCTTTGAATACAAACAAACTACCTGCAGCTGCCCCCACTACACCCAGATTTGAAACCAACTCCCTCATGTGATCGAGCGAACCTGCCCCTCCCAAAAACGTGACAGGCACCTTCAGCGCCTGCTTAAACTGCATGGCCAGTTCTAAGTCATAACCTTGCATCAGTCCATCCCGGTCCACCGAATTGATGACAATTTCACCCGCCCCCGCTTCCTGCAGTTGGCGGGCCAACGCCACAGGGTCCAGCTCGTGTGTAGTTTTAGCGTTGTGGGTACAAACCTCATGCCCCTTGGCAAACAAACCTCTGCGTTTGCGCACATCCAGCACAGCCACCACCGACTGCTTGCCAACTGCCGCCGCCATTTCTGTCAGCAAGCCCGGGTTGCTAATGGCGGCTGCACTCACGGCCACCTTTTCAACACCCATGTCCACAATGCGTGCGGCCTGCTCTGCAGTGCTCAGACCACCGCCATAGCAGAGCGGCATGCGGCACTCGGCGGCCAGTTTGGCAATCAAGCCAAAGTCAGGCTCCGCGCCATTGACCGTTGCGTCAATGTCCAGAACCATCAGCTCATCGGCTTCTTTTTCGTTGAAGATTCTGACGGCATTGATGGGGTCACCCACGTACTTGGCATCTTTGAACGCCTGTGTTTTAACCAGTCCACCTTTGTGGACCAGCAAACAAGGAATGATTCTTGGGCGCAACATAGCTTACAGCTCCGCAAAGTTTTTCAGAAGCTGCGCACCCCAGTGGTGGCTTTTCTCAGGGTGGCACTGCACGCCATGAATATGCCCACGCGACACTACCGCATCAAAGTCCATGCCATAGTGCGCACTAGCCGCCACATCGGCCTTGTCCTGCGCGTCAAAGTAAAACGAGTGTAAAAAGTAAAACTGCGGCGCATCTTCAAAGCCACGGGCAAACAGTTTTGAGCTTCGGCTGGGCTGCACATCATTCCAACCCATGTGCGGCATGGGCAACTTCTCTGTACTGGGGTGGCTGGCAAATGCACGCACCCGCCCGGGTATCCAACCCAAGCCAGGCAATACCCCCTCGTCAGAGCCATCGGCCAGCATCTGCATGCCCACGCAAACACCCACCAGTGGCACATGGACCTCTTGCACCAACTGCTCCAGCTTAGGCCTCATACCCGAGTCATTAAGTCGTTGCATGGCATGGTCAAAATGGCCCACGCCGGGCAACACCAGCCGCGTGGCGTCTTCCAACGCAGCAGCCGTATCTGCCCGCTGAGCCTCCAGCCCCATGCGCTTGAAGAGTGTCATGAACGCTTGGATATTGCCAACGCCGTAATCTATAACTCTAATCATTAAAATAACCTTTTTTCAAGACCGAGGCGACGTAACAGCCGTGCCCCTGCAATAATTAAATTGCGTTTATTCTTGAATTCTCTATATGTATGCCTCTTTGATTCGAATATTTCACGAAACTCTTTGACAGAAAAATCCAACTTGTCTGCAACATATTCAAAATCACGCTTATGTTGCTCCTCACTCAGTTCCGGCTTGGAAATTCTCTCAATAGCTTCATGTCGAGTCATTTGCCCCGTCATTATTAGACTTGAAAAGTGAGCACGCCTCTTTTCAAATCCAAATCGCTTCGGAAGCCAGTAATCTTCATAGAAGCGCGTAAAGACAGATTCGTGATGTTTGTGCTGAAATGGCTCACAACCATACAAATTTGCAAGCGTGGACTCACCAATCTCCCGCGTGTATGGAATGTAGTTTAGGGGATAAATGGATTGTATTTTATATATATATTTGTAGAGTATTTTATATCGCAAAATGTCAACGAGTGGGAACGTATTCAGAGGAACCATTCCAAATTTTTTATGAATTGAATTCACCAACCATTTATCTACACCGAGATATCCACCCCATGCTTCAGGCTCTCTGCAACATTCTGTTGAGAAATTGCCACCATTCAAGATATATTTAATCTTATGCTGGCGCGCAAACTTGTAAAGCATAGATATGTAGGCAATATCCTGCGGGTAATCTTGATCCGGAATACCCGAAAGGAAAAAGGCTCGCTGAAGATCCTTCATTTCATTCCAGTTCACCACTTCGGTGTATAGGTGCATACCCAGACCGTCGACAATCTTCTCGATATTAGACACTGAACCACGCGTGTTCCAACCCACATCAACATGGAAGAGGAGTGGCCGCAAACCGAACTCCTTGACTGCCACGTGCGCAAGGTAGGCGCTGTCCAGACCTCCGCTAAGACCGAGGATGCAGTCGAATTCACGGTCTTTCCCGTCTTCCCGAATACGGCTCAGCAGTGCCTCGAGTTCGGAAGATCGGCCTAATCCCGATTTCCATTCCGGGAGAATTTTGTTGTCGAAATTATTGCAGTAGCCACAGACGCCCTTATGGTCAAACTCAATGGAGGGGTCGGACGTATCCATGATGCAGCGTGTACAAATCTGATATTTACTGTTATTTTTCATAGCTTGCGCCTTATTTTTATGCATTAAATAGCCTGCGAGAGAGTGCTAGGCATTCCTGAGAGAGAGTGTAGTACTGACGCCCCTCTGCCACATTCTGTGGCGTAAAGGTAGCGTCTCCGCGAACGACCTTGACAATCGCATCGGCCATTGCTGGAGCCATCTGGTATTCGATTTCAAACACCGCCTGATCAACCGTCCGAATTTGGTAAAGGTCTACGCGATATGTCTTAAAGATCGGACCCGTGTCAACACCAGAATCCATAAGATGCACCGTAAAACCAATATTTTCGCAATCGCGATTAAGAGAGCACCAATAGGTACAGTCCATTCCGCGGTACTTAGGGAGAAGGCCCATGTGGCAGTTCATAACGCCTATCCCCGCCTTGGCGATAAGTGGCTGCCTGATAAGGCCCCCGCCGGTAAAGGCGACTAGCTTACAGTTTGAGTCCTCGATGAATTGCAGACTGTCGACCGCATGGAAATCTGAGGTGAACTTATACGGGATGCAGTACTGCTCACACAGTTCGATCAGCGAAGCTGGCTGCTTTCCAAGTGTCTTGTAGTACGCGCTGAATCCATCCTGCAGGTTCTTGCCAATTCCCAGCCGTTGCAGAATCAGTTTCCTGAATATTTTTCCAAAAATGGAGAAGCCGGAGGTTTTCAACTCCTTCAGCAGACGCTTGCGATCCACGAGCTTCTGGATCATCACCCCCCCGATGGGAACCTTCTGGTCGAGCAGCAGTTTCAGTACTGAGATGGAAAATGCGCTGTAACTCGAGGCTGAAAGGATAAGAACGCCGGCTTTTTCAGTCATGGCGAAGCTCTCTACTCAGTGTTTGGTCTAGTTGATCGCGCAACGCGCTGGCCGCTTCATCTTTCGGAAATTGATCCAGATAACGTTTTGCCCTGAACTTGTAGAGCAAGTTGAGAAAACGATAATCTCTTTCTACAGTCCACTTATTCAACAGCAATTGACTAATGCGGTGGATCAAGACTGTTGTAGGCTCGCTGATGCCTTCTTTCTCGATGCGATCGGGCAAGCCATTGCGGTTTACCTCGCAGAAGCGGAGCAAATATTCGTAAGCCACGTCGGAAAATGGCACCAAGGTAGCGTCGTACGACCAGGCAGGATCCGTCAACAGGGAAAACAGCCGCGAAGGGTTCATGTCATCGGGTGATGAAACGCTCATGGTGTCTCGCTGTGAAAAAAAAGTCGGGCAAAGGGTCGTTGAAGTTCAATGACACAACCGTCAAAGTCCTCAACCGCATCTAGGTTCAGATAAACCTTCGAGTTGGCCTCGCCCATCTGAGGAAAGGTTCCGAGCCCATACAGGAATAGTTTTTTATTCATGCCGTCTTTCTTGAATTGGTATAAAACATCCCAGTGAAGGTAATCGCACGAATGTAGGAGGTAGACGTTATCACCAGCCTCCCCAGCGACGTCCTCAGCCGCTGTGCAGCAATAGACGTCTGTGCCAAGCTTTGCGCTATACCACACAGGGCCCGGTAACGACGCCCCCATGTTGATTGCTCCCGACCTGCGGTCGTAGACCTGCACCATTGATGTTCCGAAGGGATTGTTAGTCAGCCAGATAACCTTGTCCGCAAGATGGAAGGAACTGATCGCGCGAAACGCCAGACCTGTACCAATGGTCTTTTTAAGCTTGAATTCCAGATCAAACAGGTAAATACCAGATTCGCTGTCGCTGTCGCCGGTGAACACCCAGTACTGCTGGTCATGCACATCAAATCTGACTGCCAGAATATTTTTCACAACCCCTTGTTCAAAAAGGCTCTTGAAACTCCATGTCGCTCCGCCATCTAGCGAGATGAGTACGCCAACCGATTTCCTCCTTCCGACGTTGCCGTATTCACCAATGACAACGCGCCCTCCATGCACCGAGATCGATTGCGTATGGACGTAATGCGTAAAAGGGAAGCGGTGCACCTTGGTTAGCGCCTGCGTGGGGATCTCGTAGACGAAAATGTCATTCATGTAAATGATCAGGATCTTCGTCGTCGAAATACGGAGGGCGTTGATACGGTGAACACGGAGCAATCGGCTGACGACGCGAATCCGGGAAAGCAAATTGAGCCAGAACTTACCGACGTTCACAGAGAACGGTTTGCCTTCAAGCACCCCCTCGATCCTTCCCCCATAGGAGCGGATAACATCCCCTAATGCGTTGTCGATGAAATGCAAATGACCAACGCGGGAGTAGATTTTTATTTTTTGATCTTGCACCGCAATGACCTACCATCCAGTCCCTTTAGAGCTTCGCCGAAAATATAGAACGAGCCGTCTGACCGTTCGCCACGAGAAAAGCCGATGACACCAAATTTAAACAAGCCCATAGGCCAGTGATCTTTGGTGAATTTCGCCAGCCTGAACCAGGTAACCAGATCTTCGCTTAAATAGATACTGGCCTCGTCGCCGTTCACTGAGTTGCCTGGCTCGACGGTTGAGGCTAAAAGGTAGCCGCGGCCTGGAATCTCCAATCCGTACCAGATCGGTCCGGGAAAGGAGCCGTGAAGCTCGACTTTGCAAGTCCGGCGATCAAGATGCACCGTCTGCGACTGCTGCAGAGGGCTATCCATTGCCCATACAACCTTGTCGGGGGTGAAGAACACCGTACATGCGCGATAGATCTGACTGCCGTCGCCGTGGTAGCGCACTTTGGAAAAATCTTCGTCAGCCTCGATCACCCAGGATTCACCATCCGCGTCCCCCGTGAAGATCCAGATTTTGTCCGAATACTTATCTGCATAAACGCCGTGCACATGCTTGGCCTTACCAGCGGGAATCTGATAGGCGATGCGCCAGCTTTCACCATCATCGTCTGAGACATAAATAGGAATCGACTGCCGCTCTACATTAGCGCCGTACTCCCCGAAAAGGAGCCGGCCAGATTTTGTTTGACAGAAGTCTGTGTGCAACACATTCCTTGATTGGCGCAGCATTAACGTCTTCCTCAGGCCACTGCCTTCGTCATATTTGTACACAAACCCTTGCCGTATCACGATTAGTGACAAGCCTTGTGAGTCAAGCGGGAAGACATTGCATTTGTCGAGTCGTAGCGCCCGACGTACGAGTCGGGAGATGCCGATGGCATCGAGCTTCGTGCGCGGCAGTTCGATAACCGCGCGGCCACCTTGTGAGTTTTGCACGACGACTCTACGATGGGTTGACGCTACCAGTAACTCATCACTGTAGAAATGGACGATTTCCGCCGACAGGTGGGTATTAACCTGAAACTCAATTAATGCCATCTCGGGATTGACTCCTATGAGACCGAAGGCGGAAAGAAGGAACGAATCTCGTCTGCAGCAGCCTCGACACTGCCGCTGCGTGCAATCGAAACGGTGGCGATGCCTTGCCGTCGATAGTCGAACTCCATAAACGATCCGTAACTGACAAAAATCTTGCAGCCAGGATTGCCTGATCCCTCGTAGACTAGGTTTGCGTACCCAGCCAGCTTTTCTCGACGCGCATCGTACCGATGGACTGGGTGAAACTTAACAATGATTGGAATATCCCCGCGAGACTTTCTAACAATTTCCAGTAACTTGATCTCCTCGTCGATTGATGGAAACGACGATGCAAGAAAAAGGGCAACACCAGACAAGGGCGTATGAGCAAAGCTGGCCGGGGGAGAAAAGAGCCGGTGCTCTTTGATGGCGTAATAACGCTCGAATGACTCACGAAACAGAGAGTCACGCAGATAAAGACAGTTTACGCCCCCCCCCTCATAGGGAAGTACGAGTTCGTCGTCAACAAACCCGTGCTGGACAATCCGAAAGTCCGAGGCGGCACGAGACAAGACATGAGCCCAGCGTTGATAATGATCATCGGTGACAAAGATGTGCCGTGCGTGATGCGAAAGGTGTGCAAGTCCCAACAACGCCAGTGCATCGCGACCATGCAGCAGCAAGTCACGCCGCATACCAGTTGTACGTGTCAGGGCGTACAACAGCCAACGCAAATGAGCATGTACGGCTGACACACATCCAGACCAACCAATCTCAGCTCCGATAGCCCTAGGGTTGAAGCGAATCTGGTGCCGCGATAAGGTGGCAATACGCGGATCGGAATCAAGCGCGGCGTCGATGGCTACGAGATTGCTCTCAGTCGTGGCAAAAATCCAGCAGGCTTGCTCCGGCGGCGCCTTCCGCTTTCTGCCAAGGGCGCCGATCAGCAATGAGAGCCATTGCCAAGGTGCAGCCAGTAGGACAGCTATCGGTGAAAGAGCAATCAGAATGGGATAGGCTCTGCCAAGCTGCTCCCGAAGCGCAAGTTGCTTCATCACTTTGAAATTCGGTATCGACCCACCAGGTGGAAGGGATTTAATACTTGAGCGGAACCTCACGTCCAGCGCACGTTCGTTTTCCATGGCATCAGCCACCAGCCGCCACAGGTCTACTTTTGCCTTTGCTCTGGGAGATTGGGAGGGGATTATCGTACGGGTAATCATGACCTTGCTGCACTGAATAGTCCGCGCGCAGAACTCGCCCGTGCCTGCACTTGATGCCTATTGATGGCCAGACGACAAAGTAGGTAAATCAGTAGATACTGGGCTAGATAAATGGGCGTTTCCCATGGTACCAAGGTACCCCGCAGCGTACTGAATATGCGCTGAAACTCCATCACGTAGATGGGCATAAGGTAAAGATTGCGCCGCTGCACGGCATGCCGATAGAGCCACCCCTGTAGAGCAGCGTAAATCAACAGCGGAAGCCAAGACAACCAAATGCCGAAGTAATTGAGGTAGAGTTCAGTGTCTAGAGGCCATTGCTGGGTTGAATGATCCAACTCCCATTGCTCTGGGAAATATTCCTTAGTGAGCATCACGCTAATGTCGAAACTCGCGTCGGGCGACACCAATCCTAAAATCTGCAATGGCTTAATCAAAACCTGCCACACCGTCTGGAATAAGCCCGGATCACGGCTTGTCACGATCCAGTCATGCAATTGGAATGCATTGAAATAGCCTACTAGCATTTCAATGAAAAATGGCGCCGACGCATAAAACCCCTCAGTTCGAATTAACGTAGTCAGGTATAGCAGCACAAAGAAGGATACGCCCATTCCGATTACTGTCCTCAACCGAAGCTCCATATTCATGAACCACGGTGAAAGGAAAACGATCAGCAAAAAGACAAAACGGCTTTTTATCCCGCCAATGTATGACAAGGTCATCATAATAAAAAGTGACACGAGCAAAATTGGCCATTTTCGCCGCGCCAACTTGGTCTCAAGCCCGAATAGAAACACTGCAACATTGCCAAGCGCGATAATTACGACGTTTAACAGTCCGTGGCCTTCGCGCTTGGTGAGGTAGGTAAGGCTGTAATCTGTAATCCAAGCACTCAAGCCAGCAGTAGATTGCATAAACAGAATGACCAGCACTACAGATAGTACTGCTAGTCCGATGCGCCAAGCGGGCTTAACCTTGATAGGCTCCGTATGCCAATCTCGCTGCTGATGCGGGTTGCGGCAGAACCAGTACAGGCCGAAGAAAAGTATGACAAAGGTGAATTCAGCTTGAAATAAAACCGTTAGCGAGATAGTTTCCCAAAAGACCTGCTGACCCCATGGCAAGACATAGTCCCAATTGATTAAATACAGAACGAAATTGAGTGTACTTGAAAGGATGATATATAGACCATAGAACGCAAACACCATGTTATTCGGGTGTAGCACGTTCCGCGGCCGGTACATCAAGTATGTCAACGCGATGATAATCGACAACCAGACGCTACCCCATGGTGCCACCGCCATCAGAATGTTCAGGAGCAGCACCACTACAAGGTACAGCAGCAACTTGGCAACGTCCTGCAACTGACTCACGCTACGACCCATTGCTTCAGACGCAGAAATTCACTTCGAATAAGCCAGATAACAACTAACAGTGCTCCTATCCGCAAAACTTCCGGTAATAGCTGCCGTGAATTCACAAGCACCAGCGCTAGCACCGTAAAGATCCAGAGCGTCTCACGCCATGGTAGTACTGGCGGCAGTAGGCGACTCGCGTTCACCGCAATGATACAGAGCACACCCATGGCGAAATAGGCCAACACTGTAGTCCAAGCTGCAAATTTCCAGCCTAACAAAGGTAACAACCAAAAATTAAGACATACGTTTAATCCTGCACAGGCGATGGCGATTACTGAAATTGTCGCTGTCTTGTGAAAGTACGCGAGCACGCGAACCCAGATTTGGAATACGACAGAGCATAGCCCCCCAAGCGCTACGATCGGAATGAGGGTAAATCCTTCAGCGTAGCGAGCAGGTAACATTAAAGCGGCAAACTGCTGACCAAACAGAACGATCGCCACTGTCGGCACCAAAGCCAACGCGAAGATGAGACGCGCGTCCCGATTTGCCTGTTCATGATCACCCTGATTCAACGCGGCAAAGAATTTTGGGTTGAAGGCATTGAGAACCGCTGTCATGGCCATCAATAGTAGAACACCCACGTTGTAGCTGAGGCTGTATAAGCCAGTGGCCTCGCTGCCGTAAAAGCGGTCGATGAGCACCCGATCGAATTGCGATACCAACGTCAGCCCCAACATGTAAGGCACCAAGGGCAGGGAATAGCGCGCGATATAGGCCAGATGAAATCGCCGTAGTGTCCATTCTATGCGACGCCGGAGCAGCACGAGCACGATGGCACTCAGCACGAAACTCGCGACGGCATCCGCCAGCAATACGGCGAAGAACTTATCGCTATCCCAAACCGACAAAAGCATCAGGCTCAAACTCAATGACACCATGGCCTTGCCT
>JACCDG010913846.1_pt1 | contig 10603 bp, 16 predicted proteins | sample 7442471 | NCBI WGS metagenome assembly JACCDG01 (sample SAMN15323444, study PRJNA562643) | freshwater metagenome | isolation source: river surface water | place: USA:Blue River Watershed | collected 2017-08-17 | reverse complement strand
TCACCAGCTCGCTGCTTATGAAAGTAATGCTCTAGTGCTCGTCCGAAGAGAGGTTCGTATTCCTCGCCTTGACTCATGCCGGCAATCTTCTTAACGATTGGTTTGTTATACGGTGATCCATATATCGCTAGTCCCCGGCTGGCCCACCACTCATCAAATGAACATTGAAAGATATCTCCATATTCATCGTAGGTCGATAGCACCCGATCAAAGTCTTTAATCACATCGCGCTCTGCTTGTTTGGTGAGCGGTTTATCCGTATCTCGGTATAGCTTGATAATGAGCGGAGCTTGTTTTGATGGAGCTATCTTTTTAGTTCTAATCTCATGCGCTAAGGCATAGCTTGGGCTAATCCGCAAAAATTCCAACATGAGCATGACATAACCCTGTATGCCTTTAGTCGACCAATCTTTGGTAGTTCGACCTGGGATAGAAGTGTTTTTTGGTGCTGTAGCCATTCAAATATATTAACACTTAACAGTGACAATAAACAGTCAAATCAAATAGTTGCTAATAAATTTTACACTCAATTCATGGATCGAAACACAGTGTCTAGACCATAAATGAGGAGAGTAAAAGCATGAAAAATACAGTGAAATTAGGGATGATTAGTGCAGACAAAATCATGTTGTCTGGCAGTGGAATTGCATTGCTTGATGTTCATAGCACTATTAAGGAAGGCTTAAGCCAAGAAGAATTGGCACTTTATACAAAAGCCATTAACAAGGTCAATCAAAGTGAAAAATTGAACCGTAAAGACCTAAAGGTACTTGATCGCATTGATCAACTCACCATGGACGTGCATGGTATCTGCTTAAAGGATTCGCAGGTAACAAAAGCACGCATGAAGGCGGCCAAGCGCTATGGCATGAAATTCAGTGATCGAGATGGTTTGGTCGATCATATGAATATGGCATTGGGGCTTACGGATGAATGCAATGAAGATGAATCCGACTTTGACCCAATCATGGAATGCCTTGAGGCGAATATGTGCTCGGACTGCATGAATAAAGTACATCACGCGGCATTTAAGATCGCCAATCAAATTGCACTCACGGAAGACGACGTCTGGATTATGCAAGAGGCATCCAGCATCCTATTTGAGGAGCTGGGATTCTCATTTGATGACTCGGAAATTGGCGATGCATTAATTGAAGCTTGCGATCGCTTGGGCATTAAATACAACCGCCATTCAGAAATGAACCCGGATAGCTCGATACGCCCAAATGCCCATCGCTACCACTAATAGTAAAGAATACAGCGCCGCTATTGGCGCTGCCTCAATAAACTCAATAAGGAAATCAAAAATGAAAAATAATCAATTAGTTGTGAATAAATCACTAATTAGCCAAGCTGAAGAGTTGGCCACAGAGCATGATCTATTTAATGACCAATACATTGTTACTGGCAGACGAAAACTCTATGAGTTATTGTCAAAAATTATGGGATTGGCTGAGCAGTTTGAAGCCAGCCCAGACAAGGAAGATCTACTCTTTAATATACGTTATAAGCTCAAAGAGGCAAACATTAAGGTGCAAGAAAACACCAGCGATGTTGCCTTGCTTGTCAAATACATTACTAGGGCTGACCGTAAAACGGCGCATGTCTATACCAGGGCAATCGAGACTGCTATGGCGTGCCACTTTAAGGCGGCCGAATTACCGCAAGCAATTATTGAGGCAGGCGGCTTAGAAAAAATGCGTCTAGCTGGGGTAGACGATGAGAAAGTAGACGAGAAGCAACAGCTTGAGGATGAGCGTTTAGAACTTACGCGCACTTATTTGCAGTCACGTGGCTACTTTCCATTTGCTAAGTTTGCGGCGCCCAATCAGTTCGATGGCATTAATAACGACAACTGCGAATTTGAGTATGTGGTGTGCACTGTTAGTAACGGGCACTACAACGTCGTCTGTAAGTTGCCAGCTGAAGTCGAGCTTGAAAACTATGCGCTTAAAAAATTAAGTGCCTATCTTTGTAAAGATATGGATACAGCTCGAGAAGGCGTTGCGAAAATGCGAATCAAGGCAAATGAAGAGCGAGAAAAGCTCAATCAAGGCAGTCGGGCTGTAGAGCAGATTGAGCTTGTTAACGAAGCCACTGTAATCTAAAAAAGGAAATGATCATGAACTTAGCTTTTGAAACCGCACTTAAAAACGATGTCAATCAAATAATTAATGCATTAAAAAATCATGAAAGCGTTATTTTGCAGTTTGAGCATCTTTCGCCTGAGGTGCTCATTGATACTCCTCAGCATTACCTTGCTCGGTATACAGATCGGCATGGCGACTATGAATTTGAAATTACTAAGTCCAGTGCTGGGTGGACAATTACTAGTTCTGGCGTGCAGATCGGTACATTTAAAGATGCTGATTACATCAAGTGGGACTTTGAGTCGCAGCTAGCAAAATATACGCCTAAGGTACTAGGCTAGGAGGTAACGGTTGCTTTCTTAGCTCAACGAGCCGGACACAAAAGTTGTCTGCTCTCATAACCAGAAAACCTAAAGTTAACCTAAACATCATAAAAAGCTAGCTTTTGAGACTAAAGGTGAGATTTGATCATTTGAGCATTGCTTTAAGTAACGCTGGGTATGCTCAAAAGTGTGTAGGCAATTACTACACACTTATTACAGTAGTTCAATTCCAAAGCCCTTCATCAGCAAAGTAAACAGTCCAAAGCAGATCATGATTGCCACTATGCAGGCGCCCATAGTCATCCAAAATCCCAATCTTGGAAGCAGGTATGGAAATAATAGAAACATCGGCAATGTTGGAATCACATACCAGAAGGTGTAATACGCGTGATTGGCAATTTTATCTTCTGGCTGGTTTTCAATGTAAAGCCATGCAAGTGTTAGAAGAGTCATCAGCGGCAATGCCGCAATAAAGCCACCCAACCTATCACTTCGTTTGGTAACTTCAGAAATGAATACAACCATTCCTGCTGTTAGTAAGTATTTGGTAATGATCCAAGTCATTTAAGCCTCAAGAAGAAATGGTTATTGATTAGTCTAAAGCAGGATTGGATATCGTGGGCCTTGGTCGATTCCGCCCCGGGCCACCAAGAAACACCAAAACCACCTTCGGGTGGTTTTTTCATGCCTAGCCCCTTAGTTTTAATCACGTCATACTTCAAACATAAATAACCAGTAGAGTGTTAACTTAACTTTTAAAGGGGATCTACATGAATCGTATTAAGGGCGTATTAATTAGTTTGATCGCTGCTGCTACATTAGCTGCATGTGCGTCGATGACGGGCGGAGCCATGGCGCCATATACCAAAGTAAATGATGGCATGTTAGTAGGTAGTAATAATATGACCCTGTATACCTTTGCCAAAGATGCGGCTGGTTCAGGTAAGTCTATGTGTAATGGCCCATGTGCCACCAACTGGCCACCACTATTAGTTGATGGTAGTCCAGCAGTGTCTGGCGATTATTCTGTAATCACTCGTGATGACGGCAAAAAGCAATTAGCATTCAAAGGAATGCCCCTGTATTTCTGGGTTAAAGATACCAAGCCAGGAGATAAGACTGGAGACGGCTTCTTAAATGGTGCTTGGAAAATTGTGAAGATGTAATAGTAGCAAGCAGGATTAAGCATCCTAGGCCCAGGCCGATTCCGCCCCGGGCCACCAAGAATCTCAATAGCCCACTTGTTGGGCTATTTTCTTTTATGGCTTGGTAGGCTTAGACGCCATTAGAGTCAGATATCCCCAGTATGACCTGTCCTTTAAAAGGACATGTCAATTATTCATCCCTGCGTCAGTCGATGTCGTTTAAAACGACATTACAAATATATACGCATAGACGTATGTATTGAACTACTTTCTTTGATTCAGATTGCTTGACCCCCATTGATCCAGTTGTCTCTGATTATGGGCGGCCACACCTTCAATAGAATCTTGAGGTAATTGTTTGAGGCACTCTGCTAATGCTTCAGGACTGAGCTTTTCGGCAGGCTTATTTTGTTTAATCTCTTGTGGCGATTTGCCATCCCAAGCAAAGGGATTATTAAATGATGGAGGATCAGGTAAGCAATCATCGCTGTAAATGGGTGTGTCATCAGTAGCAAATGGTGAAAATGAAATTGTCTTTTCAAAGATGAGTGGTTTACCAGTTGGCGTGGGTGGTGGCGGTGGCATTGAATAAATGGCTTTGCGAGCCAGCACCTCTGCTTTATCAGATGTCTTCCAAAGTGTTTCAACTCTAGTGATGCTGCCATTTGGAGCAATCTCGATTCTAAATCTCACTTGTCCTTGATCGACACCTTCAACAGCTGTTCCCATCATGCTACGCACTTGCTTACCCCAAGTGTGTCTGTAGCCTTTACTATTTTTTAATGTGTATGTTGAGGCAAAAGCCCACTCTTCTGCTGTTGGGGCATTTGGGGCGGCTTGTGTTGCCGGAGCTTTCGTTGTGAGCGTTTGATTCTTTTGAATGTTGACGGGCTCTTGCTTTTCTTGCGGCTCGTTCAGCTTGATAACAACGACATCATCTTTAATTTTTTTTAGCGGCTTTGCTGTTGATGGAGCCCATAAAAGTAGAAAGCAAACGTGTAAAGCCAAAGATAAAATAATTGCCGACTTAAAAGCAGACTGTGGCGTTTGAATAAGGCGATTAAGAGGGAGCAATCACTACTCGTCTTGTTTAGCTAGCTTCAAATTCATATTGAGCCAATTGGGTATGCCATCTTCTGCTCGTACTGCCTTAAATCCTTTTTCTCTGAGGCGCTTTACAGCTTCATAAGACAGTACGCAATAAGTGCCCCTACAGTAAGCAACAATCGTTTTAGATTTCGGGAAGTCGCCTAGGCGCTCTTCTAACTCTTCAAGGGTGATATTGAGCGCCCCTTCTAGATGAGAGTGAGCATACTCTTCACTAGGTCGCACATCTAAAAGCGTGATTTCTCCACGCTTAGCTAATTTAAGTACTTGATTAACTGGCATGCCTTCTAAGCTATCGCGCGAGGTGAGGTACTTATTAACGAGGCTATCAACTTCTTCAATGTGGCGTTGCCCAACACCTTGTAGCTTTAAGAACAAATCAATGACATCAGAGTCTGCTATTTCATAAACAATGGATTTACCTTGTCTGATCGTGTTCACAATGCCCACTTGTTTGAGTACTTGTAGGTGCTGAGAGACATTGGCAATCGGTAGTTTGACCTTCTTTGCTAAGTCTTCTACCGCTGTGGGGCACTGAATAATGAGCTCAATAAGCTCTAGGCGAACTTCAGAACCAAGGGCTTTGCCTAGTTTGGCGAACTGTTCGTAAAGTTTTTGCTTGAAAGTAGATTTTTGTTTAGGCATAATCATTCAATGATTTTATTGAATATAAGCGAGGGTGTAAATGCTTAAAAAGCTCGTGGGTGTCATTATCTCTTTGTTCTCATTAAGCGTTCTCGCTAACAGCCCTGTCCCGCTAGAGATTAACGGGCAAAAAGCCTTGGTATTCATTAATCAAGATCCTCCTGGGACTAGATGTAATACCAATGTTCAAATTGCCGCTGAGATAGCTAATGCCTATCGACTGCCTATTTTGATTCTGCCTCAAACAGCTGTTCCGCCATTGACGCCAGCTCCTTCAGTTTGGTACAACGGACAAAACATAGCGGCAAGTGGTGGTGCTCACAATGGCATGGTGAGCTACCAAATCATTGCGGACATTCTTGAGATAGAGGGAACTACTAAGCAGAAGAAGCAAGGTAAGTTATTCAACGATAGCGTGAGACCTGAATTCGATAAGTTCAAATCAACAATTAAGACTGGAAAATAAATGAGAAAACTATTCATTGCGCTTGCGCTCACATCATTCATAGCAAGCCCCACATTTGCTGATAATAAGGCTATTGCTGTTGATGAGATGGCGGGTTATCTTGAGTTTGTGGACTATGGCGGCGCCACGATATTTCCTGAGCAGATACCCGCAGAAGAATACAAGAAGATGATGGTGATTGATGCTAGAGATAAGGCTCAGTTCGATAAGAGTCATATTCCTGGAGCAGTCAACATTGAGTGGCGCCAAGTCTTGGCACAAAAAGATAAGATTCCTAAAAACAAGCCCGTCTTAATCTACTGTAATACCGGCAGTCTCTCAGCTCAGGCAGGCTTTGCTTTGCGTGTTGCTGGCTATGAGAATTTGCGCATTCTTCAGGGTGGGTATGAAGAATGGAAATCCAAGGGCGGAATGGACGCATATAAGAAGGCTGTAAATAAACAACCCAAGCACTAGCAAATGAACAAAAAAGATCACTGGGAAAAGGTTTATGGCGACAAGGCACCAGATGCGGTGAGTTGGTATGCGCCACACCTAGAAACCTCTTTAAATCTAATTGATCAAGCTAGTGCCAATAAGAGTGCTGCCGTTATTGATATTGGTGGTGGCGAATCTACACTAGTGGATGACCTTTTGTCTGAGGGTTATGAGGACATCAGTGTTTTAGATATTTCTCAAAAAGCAATTGATGTAGCTAGGGATCGCATTGGCAAGCAGGCTGATAAGGTTCACTGGTATTGCGCTGACATTACACAGGCAACATTACCTCAAGGCTATTTTGACGTTTGGCACGATAGAGCAGTCTTTCATTTTCTAACTGAAGAGGCTGATCGAGCAAAATATGTAGCGCAAGTCATGCGCTCAGTAAAGCATGGTGGCTATGTGATTATGTCCACCTTTGGACCCGAGGGTCCAGAAAAGTGTAGCGGCTTAGATGTGGTTCGCTATGACTCAGAAAATCTTCATGGACAGTTCGGTAAGACATTCAAGCTAATTGATAGCTCAACAGAGCTACATCAAACTCCAATGGGAACTACGCAACAGTTCTTATATTGCTTTTGTAGGATGGAATGATATTTGCGTTGTCGTTTAAAACGACATACAGTTCATTATCAATTTGAATAAGAGGCAGACATGACAACTTCAGCTTTTCAATTTGGCGAAATAAAGCCTGAATATCCAGTCGCAGTTTTGAATGAGCGAACAGTCAGAGCGGCCGCAGGTATTTTGTTTGTATTTGCTCTGATTTCATTTATGAATGCTTGGCTAATGGGAAACTTTTTCCCTACCAAGGTATTTGTTTGTGCCTTTCTCATTGAATTTACGATTAGGATTTTCATTAACCCCAAATATGCGCCTGTCATGATTTTGGCGCAGTGGTTGGTTAAGGGTCAGCAACCTGAATACACGGGGGCTCCACAGAAGCGTTTTGCTTGGTCAATTGGATTTATCTTGGCCGCCACAATGTTTTATTTGATCGTACTGAAAAGTGTGGTGGGCCCTATCAATATTATTGTTTGCGCTTCCTGCTTAGCGCTGATGTTTTTTGAAACCTCTTTTGGCATTTGTATCGGCTGTAAGATTTACAACCTTTTTAATAAAGCCCAAGCCCAGCTATGCCCGGGAAATTCTTGTGATATCAGCATAGAAAAACAAAACAATATATCCAAGGGTCAATTGCTAATACTGGTTTTATTTGCTGTCAGTGTGTTGGCTATCTTCAATTATTTCTCTGGCAGCTCGAATGAGCCCACATTATCAGCAGCCCCTAACGAGGTGATGAATAAGGAAGTAGACGCAAAAGAGGTTGAAAGATGTAAGGTACCTGATTTTGCTAAAGCCATGGGGCATGAAGAAAAGTGGAAATTACATAACAACTGTAAATAAAGAGTCAGGCATCCTCGGCCCTGGTCGATTCCGCCCCGGGCCACCAAGAAACACCTAAACCACCTTCGGGTGGTTTTTTATTTATATGGCCTGTGTTTGGTGTGCCTTACAGTATTTGATGCTGTTGGACTTTTCCTATCGCTGTCTATTTGTTCGAACCCTGCCTAACCTATCTGGCCATCTACCGTGGCTACTTGTAATGTTGTTTTAAACGACATTTTTTTGAAACATCATTTCTTTTTACGCAACTCCAAAGAATCAGAATGTTTTTCTAATAACCCTTCTTTTTCTAATGTGGCAATAGCTCTATACAGAGCCTCATGTGTAACGCCGATCTCTGAAGCCATCGATTTGAGATCAGACTGAAGTGTTAGGACGCCATTTTTTCCTTCATCCTCAATTAGATGAATTAACTTACTTCGAATATCTTTTAGGCCTAGTCGTTCAGATTGTGTTCGCAGGCGCATGATCTCTTTGCTAAGTAACCGTACCCATTTGATTGAAAAATTGCCATCGGCAAGTGAATCTCTTAAAGATTTAATGGGAAGCGTAATTGCTTGCCCATTGTGAGTCGCAATAGCATCACAGTGATAAGCATCAACTAGCAAACTAGCTTCACTGATAAAGCCGCCCTTACATCTTTGTAAGATTGTTGGCTCCCCATGGTTACTGATTCTAGTAAGAACAGCTTCGCCTGAAACAATAAAGAACATGTATTCAGGTTTTTTGCCGTGATGAAAAAGGTAATCCCCTTTTTCAAAATGATGGGTATGACATTGCTCTAAAAGCTCTTTAGGTAGGAGATCCCTTAATAGTTCAGGAATATAGATGTCCATATGATCGAAATCATACGCCCTTTGGCTGATTGAGCGAATAATCAATCCATACAAAGGAGGTTGATATGGAAACAATCAATTTAACTGTTAGCGGAATGACTTGTGGTGCTTGCGTTAAGCATGTTGAAAAAGCCATTAATTCAATTGTTGGGGTTGAGAAGGTTGAAGTAGACCTTACCTCTGGCGAAGTCAGGGTTGAGGGCAATGTCTCGCAACACGTAAAAGAGATGATTGCGGCTTTAGAGGAGAGTGGCTATCCAGCACAAGTGAGTACAGGCGTATCTAGTAAAGCAAAAAGCAGATCTTGTAAGAGCGGCTCAAGCTGTTGCTGTAACTAACTATATGAATAGGAACTTCAAAATGAAAACTGTAAACAAAGTCATAATCAGTATTGCTACTGTCATGGGTCTTGGATTGGCTGTAGCCTATGCTCAGCCAGGGTCTATGGGGAATATGGGTCATGGCAAGGACTCAGGCATGATGTGCGGTCAAATGATGGAGCAAAACGCCAACATGAAAATCATGCGCGAGTTAATGACTCCAGCAGAAAGACTCGCCATAATGGATAAGATGATCGATGCCAAGACAGTAGAAGAACGTCAGGCAATCATGACGACTACACATACAGAGATGGAAAGGCGGGCCAAAGAAAAAGGCATTACTTTGCCAGCAAAACATAGCCCACAAATGATGTCAGGTAAAAACTGTGGATAAAGCAGTTGAGCATGATTAAAAATCACCTTCGGGTGGTTTTTTTGTGGCTTAGCAGGATTGAAGTCCATTAGTCTCGAACGCCCTCATCAAGGAGCGTCCTTTAAAAGGACAAATTCATTATTCAACCCTGCTTCAGTCGATGTCGTTTAAAACGACATTCTTAAAGCAAATCAATTCCAAAGCCTTTCATAACTAAAGCAAATAGCCCAAAGCAAATTATTGTTACTAGAGTACTTGCCACCAAGGTAAGCCAAAATCCTAACTTTGGAAGCAGGAGTGGAAACAGCAAAAACATTGGTAATGTTGGAATTACATACCAAAAGGTGTAATAGGCGTGATTGGCAATCTTCTCTTCTGGCTGATTTTCTATGTAGAGCCATACAAGAGTTAAAAGAGTCATTAAGGGTAATGCCGCAATAAAGCCACCCAACCTATCACTTCGTTTGGTAACTTCAGAAATGAATACAACCATTCCTGCTGTTAGTAAGTATTTGGTGATGATCCAAGCCATAATGGCCCCTTAATGATTTAGAGTAAATAATGGCGAAAATTAATATTTAATAAGCAATATGTATTGCCTAAGCATTAAGTTAAAAATGGTGCTACAATGATAAATATGTTGAGAAAGATATTTTTAATTTTGATGGTATCGCTTTTGCCAGTCCAGGCATGGGCGGGATTAGACATGTCATTTAAACATCAAACTAATATGACTGGTGTGGCGGCACAAGAAATTTCTCATAATTGCCATCAAGCCTCAGCTTCAAATGAGGAGGGTGTCAAACTAAGCGCTCAGTCCGAGGGCAATGGTTGTAACTCCTGCGCACTTTGTGTTGGATTTGGTTTCATCCCCACTCATTCCAGCTTTAATCAAATCACATTTACTGCGATTTTTAATTCCGGTAAGACTAGTTTTGCTAGTCGTGATCTCTCTGCTCTAATCAAACCACCCATCCTTTAACTCTTCTAGCATAAGTCCGCCCAAAATTTGGGCTAGATTCTTATTGGAGAGTTAAATTGAAAAAAATTGTTATTGCTGTACTAAGCCTTGCTATATCTCAGGCATTTGCTAATCCATCTTCATGGATTGAGCAAAACAAACTTGTTGGTGAGATAGGGGGTTGGAGGGTTTATTCAAAGGAGCAAGTCTTACGCGAGAGCCCTGCCAATCAAAATATATTTACTTTGAATCAGGCAATTGAGAGAGCATTAAATCAACAGCTTGATTGGACTAATTATCTTCGTGGCTCCGAGTCAACATCCGACTACTATCTCTTAACGCCTGCGCAACGCTCAGCATTACAAAAGCGTTCATCAATTATTTACGATACGACTAAGTCATATTATGAGCTGGTAGCACTTAAAGAAAAGCTGATACATATGGAAGATG